>Ga0247757_10000004_pt1 | contig 151415 bp, 166 predicted proteins | sample UWRJL126311R4_FD_180929 | JGI IMG/M metagenome (GOLD analysis project Ga0247757, IMG submission 180929) | Plant litter microbial communities from Arlington Agricultural Research Station in Wisconsin, United States - UWRJ-L126-311R-4 | ecosystem: Environmental > Terrestrial > Plant litter >...
AAAAAAAAAAGTTCACGACATCAATTGGATTTTCATAAAGTATCAAAAGGACGGTGAATGTACTTTAGCTACCCCGCTTGCAAAGTATCAAGTTACTCTTTGATACGATTTAGAAACAGAGATACCGTCACTGCCTGCATTCTTCCTTTTCCCCTTTCCATTCATTCAGGTAGTGGCTTTGGGCATATTCGATTGTAACAAACTCTTGACGTATGTATAGGCTCCTGTACCAAAGAACTTGCACATTCGCTGTCGCAGCAAAGCGTTCTTAGTGAGACACCCGTCGATATCTTTACGGATCGATTTTATACTAAACGCCAGAGTTACGGACGCCTCAGAAAGGGAAGATTCCTCGTGGATCTTGTGAACCATCCACGAGTCCTACTTGTTTCAAAGGTAAGACCCTCATGCGAGTCCCGGAGTTGATGAGGCGCCAGACCACTATCTCTGTGCATGGGAGTAATATTACCTCTCCCCCACATCCCGAGAGACCTCAATCACAACATATGGCACCTGACGAGCCTCAGACAAGCCCATAATCTATCGTTGCAACATTTTTTATATCCATGTCTCTTTCGAGAAGTTTTAGCCATCCATAAACGATGAAACGATGGCCGGCCAATGTCCGCGTTACGCACTTGCAGTGTGATCAATCAACCAGCTTTCTTGGCAAACTTATGTAAATTTCGTGCAAATCTCTATGCAGGCGCAAGGGATCACAATCTTGCCCTGAGAATTGCTATTGGCCATTCATCCATTCCTTGAAGAACACGTCCAGTCTTTAACCACAGCAATGATCCAAGGTCTGCAGCGTGGACTTCTAAATAGTCGACTTCCCTTAACCTATCCATCTCCAATTCATTCCTCCTCGAAAATTTCACATCATGTATCTACCATCATTTCTCTTGTCTGCTCTCCTAGCCACTGCAGTTGTGGGGCACCCAGGCCATGGAGTCAAGGAGGAGTTGCAAAAGCGTGGTGAATTCCTCGCTGGTCATACGAATAATCTCGATCATTGTGCGTCCATTCAAAAGGCAGCGGGCCTTGATAAACGTGCCGTAGAGCGACGGGCAGCTCGACTTGATCAATTATTAGAGCATCGTGGCTTACCAAGTATAACCCCCTACTCGCATCGTCCAATAGTACTATAGCTAACCACATAGCAGAGCGACAAACTTCGCCGATCGATAAGTCACATAAATCAGACAAGCCATATACTCCGAATACCAAACCGTCCGAAGTCTTTGCTGGGAATAACTCCTGCGTCCTAAGCCCGGAAACCACCGAAGGCCCATTCTGTAAGCATAACTATTTCGTACGTGCCCCAAGGATCAAGTCTGATGGAAACAATTAGATGTCACCGGAGAGACGATTCGATCGAACATTATCGACGGGGAGCCTGGAGTCCCACTTCATCTTGACATCCAGTTGGTCGATGTGGATACTTGCAAGCCAGTCAAGGGCGTTTATCTCGAGATTTGGGGTGAGTGAATTTCCAATAATCCTCAAACGGAGGCGTTACACCACCATCAAGGTTCTAAGAATAACGCATTGCGCAGGTGCGAATTCTACCGGCGTTTACAGCGGTGCTCTTGCTCAAGTCAATGGTAATGGTGGAATGAATGACAAGCCGAACCTTAACAAGGCTTTCCTTCGCGGCATTCAGCAGACGGACAGCGATGGTGTCGTCCAGTTCGATACCAACTTTCCAGGCCACTATGTCGGTCGGGCAACACACTTGCACATCATCACCCATCTCGAAGATACAAAAGCAAAGGAGAACAATACACTGTGGAACCTGCGGGTACGCCACATCGGGCAAGCCTTCTTCGACCAGACCCTCATCAATGCCGTTGAGGCTACTACTCCATACTCAACCAACCGCCAAGCTCGTACAGCGAACGCACGTGATGCCATATTGATTCAAGAAACTGCAAACAAAGCGGATCCCTTCTTTGAATACGTCCAACTAGGCACTAATTTGAAAGACGGGATATTTGGCTGGTTTAGCTTCGGTGTCAATATGACTTACTCAAGGTCAATCATGGCTGTTGCCCAGAAGTTCAAGGAGGGTGGTAAGATGGTTACTACGAATCCAAAACTCCCTGGCTTTGATGCCATGTTCCCAGGTGGTTTTCCGACCGCATTTCAGCCTGGGTTTGGCTCTGCAGCGGTGGAAACTGCCTTGCCTAACGCGGAAAAAAGAGAAGCTGAAGACCCAGTAGATGCCAAGAGAGAGCCTCGCTTTTTAGGGAAATCAGAGTAAGGGATATCTTTCATCCGTGTTCCTATGAGAGATAGTGCTTGATAGCCGATCAGTGTACACTGAGGTGGGCAAAAGCAATGAGAGGTGAATAGTGGATGTTCGTCAGACAAGGAAGCTATCATCCGAGATCCAATGAAGAATGTTCTCAAAAATTTCTCTGGTCTGGTGAAAACTAGTGGTGCAATGATGCGCACTAACTTCATTGTTACACTATTACACTGGCAAGAAGACCTCAATAATGGATAGTGCACAATTTTATCACAAGTCAGGAGCCATAGATTGGCATCTATGCCAGGTGATCTTCTCCTCCATAAGTAATGCACAATTAGTAATATGCTTCTATATTTGAACAAAACGTACGAATGATCCCCTCTCTCAACACTTATTCACACGCACACACACACATACATGCATCTTAAAACCGCTCGTGTTTTGTACTCTATCTGATTGACGGCAGATTCTTCGGCTTTTAATCATCAACAATCTCTTAGTATTTGCACCTCATGAATCTGATGTCTGGAGGCTGTGATGCGCAGCCCCATCAACCATTCACATTTCTATACTGCTACAGTAGATGTAGCTGAATGGCCTGACATGTCAAATACCATATTGTCGTAATTCGGTGCGTTGTCGGAATGTGGAGATTGAATCGACCGAAGGGATGTCGGAACGTGGAGATAGGGAGGCATATCGTCGAAATTTCGGTGTGGATTTTAATTCTCTATATTGAACGGATGCCGATCCTCGCGAGTTTACATGGTAGCTACCCAATATAAACGCTCCCAACCACGTCGTATACAAAAGTGTGTGCCCCTTCGGAGCTAACTGGTGGTGTGTAGGGCGGTCATTTACGGAAGCACCGGGAAGTATTTATTGGGAAAACATCGACATACATAAAGCTTAATATGCTATATCACATAAGATATTATCTTGGGGAAAAGCAAATACAAAGGGGCGGCTGCTGCCAAATCGCACGTTAGTCCCAGGTATGAATAGCATCTCCTGTACGGAAAGCATTATAACTGTCACTCCATGAATACGAAAGCTAATCAAAATCGTGTCAGCTTCCCCACATACATCTTACAGTTAGAGTAGTCCTACCAAAGTCTGGTCCGTTCGACTATGATGGCCCAATCCTCTGGCCTCGCCTTATTGGATATGTAATACACAACCACTCGTTACAAACCGGCTGATATGCCGAGAAGTTTGCACAGTAGATTTTCAAGGGGTTAAGGTCATTTCTGTTTGCGTATTTCATGTTTTATACGTTGCGCTCCTTCCTGCGTTAACTGTGCTTTCAAACTTCAGCTGATAGCTTCAACATCCAGAGTGCATCATCAACATGACGAAGTTCATCAAAGCTCTTTTGCTTGCACTTGTTGCTGGCCTTGCGGTAGCATCGCCGGTGAAACGGCAAGCGAAGTGTGCCTCGCCCACAGTCCGGCGGTCATGGTAAAGTCTCGATGCAGATCCCATTTATAACATGTCTGATATAGGTAGAAAATAGGCACGATATGACTGATGCAGACAAGAAAGCATACATCGAGGCTGAGCAATGCATCCTAAAGTCGCCTGCAAAGTCGACCAAGATGCCCGGCGCAAAGACCAGATGGGATGAGTTCGCCTCTTTGCACCAACTTCACGCTTTACAGATTCATAGTACTGGCCAGTTTCTCCCTTATCATCGGTATTTCTTGCATGTACATGAGTTCCTACTGGCTGAGTGTGGTTACAAAGGCGCCCATCCGTGAGTACCTTGCTTCGTCACTCTTTTCTTTCGAAAGATACGGTGATGCTGATTACCTTAAAAGATACTGGGACGAGCCGCGTGATGCAGGCAAGTTTCCACAGTCACCAGTCTTCGACACCACGCTTGGTTTTGGTGGTTCTGGCTCTGGTACGGGGGCCTGTGTGCAAAATGGCCCTTTCAAAAACATGACTGTTAACATTGGGCCTGGGTTCACGACACAGCCCCGATGCGTCAATCGCCAAATCACAAATGCCCTCACCAGCCTTGTCAATAAGGCGGCTGTTGACAAAGCATTGGCGCCTTCGACCTACGAAGAGGCCTGGATCACCATCTATAACGGCCCTCATCTTGGCGGACACATGGCTCTTTCGATGATGGTAAGTACACAAAAATTCCTTAGCTCACTAACTGTCTAACCATATCATGTAGAATGGCGATTCCATCACGTCTGCTGGCGACCCGTTATTCATGCTGCACCACGGCTTCGTCGACAAGATGTGGTGGGACTGGCAGATGAAGGCGCCAGAAAAGCGTTTCAGTGAGATGGGTGGGCCTAATGCACAGGATCCGGCCACGGGATTCCTAGAGTTCCCTGGAGGTGTTGAGCAGGAGTCGTCCATGTGGGGTAAGCCTACCGCCGCTATGTTGGCTGTCACTCCAGATCCCCACAGTGGAGACCCTGGAAACAATGTAACACTGAAACACATCATGTCTTCGCTGGGGATCATACCAAATGCGACTGTCGGTGACGTGATGGACCCCTCGGGAGAGTATCTCTGCTATACATACAAATGAACACCGTATAAAGAGATTAACGTAGTCAGAAGTATGCTTAGGCATGCCTAGATAATACAGAAACCTAAATTCTTGCAATGAATATCCATAACGAATAGCATTGTAACTAAAAAAGGTTCCTCCCATTCCCCAAAAAATCCATCGTCCAGCATGAATCAAGGAACCTATTATGTACTATCACTAGAGCATGCTGAGCCTGCTTGATCGTGATATTGGTGAATGAATCAACCTAACCCAGTGTTATGCTTATAGTTATTAAGGCACACATTTATATTGAATTCTCCTTCACGCCTCTACTGTCTCATTATGACATTCGCCCCAGGGAAATGGCACCAGATATCTCGCCATTCCAGGTACAGGTTTTATGCTTTGGTTTTGCTGCGCACAATAACATAATGAATTGGGTAAATTATCTCGGTTAGTCACTGGCGGGGTCTCTTGGGGACCAGGTTGTGAATGTACGAGAAAAGTAATCACAATAGTGAAGATGGACTGGTTAGTGCTGGTACTACTTATACAGGTAGGCTCATAATCAGACGAAGGCTCAAGCCTAGGCTGAACGGCGTCTATCTATAGATTTTTCCATAACCGGGGTCAGACGCATCGTTTGCAGCACCGTTCGAGGCGTCCATTTTAGTGGCCACTAGGAAAGCAGTGAGGCACTTTATATTGCTTAGAACTATGAATCAAGTTTCTAAAGATAGGTATTCAAGGCTAAGAGGTTTGATGCAGTTGGAGAGGATGATGTGCAAGGTGGGGTAGCTTTGATGCCAAGCGATAGACGACCAACGAAGAGAATACATGTGCTCCGATTTGATTTGAAGCTGTTATGCTTCAGTATTTTTCTGTTATTTGTTTAGTACCCCAAGTCAGTCCTTTGTATTTGTAGCGAATTTTTGGTAAAGAATAAAATTTGCAAAATAAGTCATCGTACCATCAGATTTTTAACGACGCTGCACTTACCCACTAACCAAGTTCGTTATACTGCCCCCCTTGGATTTAACTGACGAATGTTTTCTCTTTAAATAACACCCTTAAGCGTACACATAACATATAGCCAGCAACTGCACCTCTCTTCATTTTCAAAATGAAATTATGCTATATTATGCTGAGTAGGGGTAATCATCGAATGTCTAAACCCAAAGACCTTCCCTGTCTAGACGTCTATGTTTTCTTCGTTCCATCTCATGTCCCCACCGCCCCCCTAACCTTCAACACCGTCTCAAACACCCCAAGCTTAGCCTCCACCCTCCAATATCCCCACCACGCTTTAACCATTTCCCACAGATTGCCTGGCCACAGTAAGCTACGTCCCACCAGTCCTTCCAACCGCTCCTCATACACAGTGCGACTGGCGTAGCGCGCAAGAATGAGGAACGTACGCGCAGGGCCCTGGCGTGTGTGTAGGTTTTCGTCCAGGGATCGTGCTGGCACGTAATATCAGCAACAGAATCAGCAAGAAGAGGGAATGTGAAGAGGTACGTACTCAAATCATTTGTCTTTAAAATAAGCAGCAACACCCTCGGCACTTTACCTAACAACTGAATCAGCCCCTCCAACAAACCATCGCCCAGCGCCTCGCCAATGACATCTTTCTCCTGGCTGCTACGGCGCGACGCGACGCCCTCCTCGGGCCTCACCAACACGCTGTAGTCGCGGCCCGTGATGGCACTCGCGAAAAGCGGGAAGTGTTCATCTGTAATACCAGCAACATCATGGGCGTACTGGCGCATGCGGTTCTCGTCCGCGTCAAGCACAGCGAGCCAGAGCTTCGCATAGGAGCGTCGCAGGGGGAGCGGGATGTCACGATAAAGGCCGTGGTCGTACAGAATGATATCGAAGCCGTTGCGGGAGGCGGGGTTATGTCGTATAGCAATGTTCCCGCCGTGGGGGTCGCAATGCAGCGGCGCGTTTGTTCCGAAGATCATTTCGTTGAATATACGAGCGAGTGCCGCAGAGACCTCGTCACGATCGATTTTATGGCTATCGAGATACTGCAGGTCATCAGGACGGTGCCCGCTCACATATTCCATGACTAGAATCCTGCGCTTCGCCCAGAGGACCTGTGGAATGATGACGGGGGCGTCGCGAACGTGCGAGAAATATTCTTTCGCGCGCGTCGCGTTTTTGCCTTCCTCGCGGAAGTCGAGTTCTTGCGGGAGGGAGACTTCCATCTCCTCGGAAAGCCAGGTGAGGTCGTATTCTGGAAACCAGCGCTTTAATGTCTCGAAGGTGAAGCGGGTTAGAGCGAGGTCGAGTTTTGCCCACTCATCAAGCGCGGGATGCTGCACTTTGACGGCGACTTTCTGCCCGGTCTCGCGGATGACGGCACGGTGGACCTGCGCGAGCGACGCGGCGCCAATGGGCAACTGCTCGAATTCAGAGAAGTAATCGGAGAGGTCAGTTCCCGTGTCCTTGAGCACCATTTCTTTGATCGACTCGTACGACGAAACGGGGCATTTATCCTGCAGCGGGATGAACGTGTCGCACCACTCGCTAGGCAGTAGGTAGTTGAGGCTACTGAGATGCTGCCCAAGTTTGATAAAGATGGATCCGTTCTTCTCCAACGTGCGCAGCGTGCGTTTCGCGCATCGGAGGTGGCATGCTTTGAGGATATCGGCATAGCCCTCTTCCTCGCTGCGCTTCAGCGTATCGCGGTAACTACGGGCCATTGGCATCAGTGGCGTGTCTTACGGATATAACGTGTACCCACTCACTCTTTAATGTTCACGAACAGCGTCGACAGCACTCTGCTGCTTCGTTGCGCGGCTATGTACGCATGCCTCGCATCGTCGTTAATGGTGACAGCTACAGCCACGACTGTCAGGCCGCCGCCCACAACCAACAATCTCCTCCGCCTCTTATCATTCTTGCTAGTGTTTCCGGGCCTAGCGAGCCTCGTGGCAGGTTCAGCGGTCCTTGTCGCAAAAGCGGTACTCGGTACTAGGGGAATCTGTCGCTGGAGACAAGCCCGGCAGGTCCATGGCGCCTGCGCGGATCTTCGCAGTAGGGGAGTAAAGGCGCCCAGCGAGCTCATGGTGGGCGGGAGTGGGTAATGGGGTCTATCGAGGCAACATGCTCCGCAAGCGAGCGACGAGTGAATTGTGGTGGTCTAAAAGATCACACGAGACTTTTTGGGCCTGGGGGGCAGAGGACTTAGCGCGCCGCCAGCATCCTTGTCGTCGCCGCGCTTCAAAATTCGAGCTATGTACGTCACCATCGGCTGAATATCCAACACCGACGCTCAACACCAAGCCTCGCCATTTCCATCAGTCTGTACCAGCACATGGCAGAGCCCCTTCCTGTGGAAGCAAGAAATGTTAAATAAAGTAACGGGCCCTTGCAAAGGTGTCTTGGACAGAGTGACGGGAAAGCAAAGGCCTCTAGGAGCCCCAGATATTAGTGTCTGATGTCTTCTGTATGGCTTCATACTTCCGTAAGGGACCCGAATCTCCCATCAGTTTGTCTATCCGGCCAGCTGGCTTTGCCGAGAACACATCTATCCCGCCTCGTCAAACTCCTCGTAGTATGCAAATTACCGCTCACCTCAGAAGCATCAATGTCCTGGAAACTGGTTGCCCACCCTTATCTACATCCTATTCCATCTCGCATTGTCGGCATCATATACGTGAAGCCCGCATGTACTACACGTCAATGCTTTCATTGAATCGCAGCACCCCGCTGCCCTTCAAGATGCCGTCAACCCCATTTGGTACATAGTTTCCGATTGGCCGCGCAACACCGAGGCCGCCCGACATTTCTCGTGACCCCTTGTCTGACACATCCGTAACGAGAACGAGGCCCGCTGTTTTGATCGATTCTATGATGGCGGGTGCGAGGTCCTGCATCAAGTCAGCTTCTGTGCCCTGCTTTTCTGAAGCGGGTATCTCAAGGATCCCAATTATAGGACATAACAACCCCCATCCTCGAGGCCCATCATAGGAGTGTATTCAAAAGACCAACAGAGGAAAGCAAACACCTCTGAGAACATTCCGATAGTGGTGACGAATGTCTTGTTCCGACCTTTTTTTGCTTCCACAAGGGATCGTCTTCGAAAGGAAATGAGAACGTACCAAGAGGCGAGAACTGCAAATCAAGCCCATGAAGTTGTTATCACGAGCAATCTGGACAGCCTCCTTGACCGAGATCTTGGTTCGCCCACTGCTCTCAACAATATGTGACCGATGTGATGGCGATTCAGTGTTGTCCGCGCCGAGCTCGTTGCAGAGCATCACGGGGTCTGGGGGTTCAATTAGCAGTGTTTCTTGCCGTAGTGACGTGTTTGACTGACAGTTTGGTTGTTTCCAGTTGATGACGGTGCATATGTCTTGGTTGAACGAGCTAAACACAACGCTCCTCAGAGTGCCATCTATCTCCCCGGCACCCTGTTCCCGTAGCACTCTAGCATGCTCGAACACTACTGTGAGGATCACATCTGCGAAGTCGTTCATGTCTTCGCTAGGCCCAAGCCTGAGGCGTTCCTCTTCTATACGTGACGGGAACAGCACATGTAGCTCGACATGTATGTGTGCCGGGAGCAGAGCCAGGGCATCTCTAAGCGTTGTAAACGACGAGGCGAGGACTTGGTAAATGGAGGGGATGTCGGTAGACGTGACATTTGGCAGTGCCGCCAATCGCGAAGCAGCCTCTGGGTTCTGTCTGGCTCCAATGGCGGTAAATTGTGCATGTGTCAGTATGTTGACTGGCACATCTAGTCCTTCGTGGCTAATCTTCCATTGAGGATGTAGAACGGGTACACCATCGGCAGTGAGCTGTACAAACAGCCGCACGTATTCGCCAGAGAGGCTAGACCCAGTTATCAGGGTATGCGGCTGTGAATCAAGCTGGCTGGTTGCTTTCCAGTATGTTGCGAAATGTGTAATCTCTAGTGGAATCCCAGGGAACGGTTTGACAACCTGGTAATCAAAGGATATCCTGCCTATGGTCCGTAGCCTAGGGCCAAAAAGTTCAAGATGCCACTGTCCAGTACTCTTTCCCGGACTGGTAAACACCTTGGATGAAGCGACACCACGAGCGATAACTTTTGACCCGATTGTGGGGTACACGTCGAAATCGATGGAAAATGTGTCGATGTTCTCAATCTGGAACGATATGACCTTGAACTCATCTTGAATAGGAAGCAGCACATTTCTAGGAATGAGATCAGAGCTCTTGGACGAGATGGTAAGTCTCGCAGCAGGATACTTCTGATCGTCGTAGAAGCGGATCGCATCTTTGCCCAACCTTTCGAAGCTGATAACGACGAAAGTTTTGGTATCCAAGAAATTGTGGCCATACCTCCGAAAGGGGATGATGGGAGGCGGCAAGATGAATTCTGGGATTCCCTCTGCATCACCTTCAGTTTCCATGGGTTCAGGAGCAGTGCCAGAAGCGGTGGGTGTCGTAAGGAACGGAGACACTGCTTTGTGAACCTTCAAACCAACACCGCTCCCAACCGAAGCAAGTAATTTCATGCATTCCAAGTGGCCTTCCCAGGTGGCGTAATACATCGCCGACAATCCTTTTTCATCAACCACGTCCACGTCAACTTTGCATTGTAGGAGGGTCTTGAGGCATTCTACATGCCCTTCGCTGGCAGCATGAAACAGAGGCGTCCACTGATACAGCTTGTCCGGCTGGTCCAGGTCTGCACCATACTTCTTGAGTAGGAACAGCATCTGGGGATTCTTTCCTGAACGTGCGACTAGATGCGCGGGGTACAGACCTTCGGCGTCAGCAAGCATTTCCGAGTTACGTTGGAGGAGAAGCTCTACAATCTCCATTGCCGCATATTGGCAGGCCAGATTGAGAGGAATGTGCTCAGATGGACCCAAGCGAGTCAAATGCGCGCCGTTAGCGAGAAGCATCTGGACACATTCGAGCTGAGAATGTACGATCCCATGGATAAGTGGCGTGAAGCTATCCTGGTCTCTAAAGTTTACAGTATCCGGGGCGGTGTTTATGAGCTCCGGGAGAAGCTCGACGCGACCGTACATGGCCGCGTAGTGCAGGGGCAATCGGCCGTACACATCAGTTGCATGCACGTCGACACCTCCACTCAGTCCCAACCTCAGTACTTCAAGTCTTCCGCAGATGGCGGCTTTATGAAGACAATTCCGTTCATTGATCTCGTCTTCTTGCTGTAAATTCACCTGCTTTGTGTCCAGCATGATCTTGAGCGCTGCCTCAGGGGCCTCTTCAACAGTACCCAGGAAGGCCCTCGTGATTCGCTCTTGTGCATCGTTAAGGTTCTGCAGCCGCGATAAGCAGTCTTCAATTAGTGCCGTATTTGCGGTGTTGATAGCCTGGACGATCTGATTATCGAGCTCGAGGTTGGCTTCTATGGACGGTTCAAAAACCCTAGACTGCGTAGTTTCTTGCGGCGCCTGCATACCCTCGCCTTCAGCCCACCCAGAAAAGTCGAGCAGCGCCTGTGTGGCTTGGTCGTAAAGGATACTGATGACATCGCGGTTGAAGCAGGGCTGAACTTCGACGGCTCGCGAAAGGTATAGCTGCTTCTCTCGTGACTGGCGTGATTGTCAGCCAGTGTCGATATCTTGCCGCGAAGTATCCGACCTTGGATGTTTTGTCCCACTGCGATTATGAGTTAGCATGTAATGAAAAAGCATTAAGTGAGCAAGTGGCAGCCAACCTTTTTTAGGATTTTGGAGAAGGCCGTTGCGTTGACTTCTACAAATTGCTAGCTGGGATTAGCCTCAGGCAGCTCTAATCGGACCGAGCCAATCACCTCGAGCTTATTCAGGTCCATGCTAAACTGCTTTAGACCTTCTTCGAGAGCTATGTACCGGGAGGATGACTTTGAGACGGATTGGGGGTGCTGTTGCATGACCTTTTTCTTATCCAGAAGTGTGGTCAAGCGGAGGCGCAACTGCAAGGAGGTAAGCAAACGAGACGAATGGCATAGCAACGGAAACAGCAGTACCTCGGCTTCCTTTTGGAGGTAGAAAGTATTGACCTTTTCGAGCTCGCGCTCCTTGTTAAATAGTGAGCATACGAGACCTAGGTAGCAGGCGCGGGCATTCTTACCACGCGAAAGAAGAAGGTGGCCTTGTTGGCCTGCAACGAGGTTTGGGGGTCGAATGTGTCGTGGCCATGACTGCTGTCGGCCAGTGCAGGAATCACGGGGGTTGTGCTCAACTTCTTGATGAGCTAGAGAAGAGGATTAGGTGGGCGCTGCAGGGTCACGGGTAGGGGGCCCGGGTACCTTCTTGAGGGCCTTGTAGTCGACAAAACTGGCGGCATACTCTGGGATTTCGAGTTGCCGCTTCTGTATGTGCTTGCCAAACTTCCTAGAAAAGCGCGGTGAGCCTGTGGGCTCGTCTTTGGAGGCTAGACTGGTGGACGAGGCAGTCTTGAGCAGGGCGATGATTGGGAGCGGACGTGGGTCCATTGGATTGAGACATACATGATGATGGCAGCAGAGAGGAAGCAGGCACGGCGGCCTTTTCGAACTGACGCGCAAGCGAGAAGGGTGCGGACAGCGGACGGGACAATCTAACCATACAGATTGGGGGCTGGCAGGTTGTGCTGGTCAGCGACAGCCTATAGGGCAGGGCGGCGTTGCAATGGCAAAAACAAGTGTTGGTGAGGCTCCGTTGCCAGCGGGCGCCCAGAGCGTGGGCCGGCGATGTAGGTCGAGTGGGGGACTGGTGCTGCTGTGGTTGTAGGGTTGCAAATGCGATCTGGGATGGGGGGACTGGATCATTCCCTCGTTGTCTGGCGTGGGCGCAAAGTGTGGCACCCGTAAATTAGCAGCTTTTGCGGGGGAAGACAGGGCCGAATGACGGGCAAGCAAGCAGAATGCAGAGTTAGCTGTGGCACTCGCGCCGGGCAGGCCACGAGACAGTCCAGTCGGTGGGCGACATGGGCGAAATGGGCGAAATGGGCGACATGCTTCACGCAGAGTCGCAGACGTCGCAGCGCGCCAATGACAGAGCCCAGCGCGCGCACGCCCGTCGCCGCCGACACGAATCGAGCCCAGTAGACGGTCACGTGATGGCCATGCGGCAATCACCGCTTCCGGTTACGTGAACGAGCTGCCCCTCTTGCTGGAAGCGGCCCCAGCTAGCCCATATCAGGCCTTCCATCCCACTTGGGCAACCCGCTAGTCACGCCTGGGCCGAACACCCATGTCCATGCCATTACCGCATACAACCCACATCTAAGCATTCACGCCTTGTTCTATGTAAACTGCTCAGCTGCGAGCACACACACACACACACACACACACGTGCACGCCACACTACGATTGGCCCTGTGGGGTGTCTATTATTTTTTCTCCCTTGCGCTGTACTTCCCAGGCTGACGATAGTCCCTACACCAACTACCAGACCACCACCACACCAAAAGCCTGCTTGTCTACGTCTGGGAACACGCCCGTCTGCGGGTATTATTGGTACGCAATTTCAAATCGCCTGCCAGCCCGCGGCCGTTCCAAGGAAAAAAAAAACTCAAACAAACATGCCTCGGGCCACATCATGTCCTGTCTCCTTTTGGTATCCACAGCCGTCTCCCTTCCCTTCACAGGCCATATGTGTCCCATCCATCCATGTCGCCTTGTCTATCAGTAGTCATGCCCGCCAAGACTGCACCTTCACCGGGCCTATCAAACGGCGTCCGCGTGGCAGTCGTCGCGTCCAGCTCTTCGTCAAGTCACAACTCGTCGTCGTCCATCTCCGAAGGCTTCAGCAGACCACCCACCTGCTTTGCCCGCTCTCGCTCTTGCTCCTTAATCTTGTTAGCCGCCATCTCACGCTCCTCTGCATACAGCTCTGCATTGTCGCCCGAGAACTCCTTCAGTGACACGAGGAAGTCTCGCAGAATCACCTTGAAGCGCGCCAGGTCAGAATTGGTCGCGAACAGGCCGTCGATAAAGGACGCGATTTGAGCACTGAAGCACGTTAGTCGCCATTCACTCTCACGCTGATTTCAATCATCTCTACTCACGTTTGCAGATTGGGGAAGGCCGTCGACAGCAGGTTGCCGACAAAGTTGCGCAGGAATTCGTGGTTGGACGTGCCCGCAGGCGCCATATCAGGCGATGTGTAGATGGGACCGTCAATCTTGCCATACTCCACAAGCCAGAACATCTTCGCCAGCAGCATCGACTGCGACTTGAAGCCAGCTTTGTGGTCGCTGTCCGTCACCACGAAGAAAACATCCTGGAGGATCGTCGAGAAGAATTGCTGGAAGAAGGCATTGCGAGTCGGTGGCTCGGTTTCGGCCATATTCGAAATGAGCTCGAAGCACATGGAAAGACCGGCACTCTCTACCTCACGATTGTCGTGCTTGCTCGCCCACATGCAGGAATCAATGACGAACTTGAACGACCGGCCGTCGAGTCGCAGCAAGGCCGGGAAGCAGCGGAGGTTGATAGTTCGCAGAAGCTTGAAAAACTCGACTCGGTGTTCAGGGTACTCGGAGAAGTCCTTGTTGATCATCTCGAGCGTGCATTCGAACACGCTGTCCATGATATTGATAATCTGATCCTCCATCATGCTCTGTAATCTAGTCAGCGTTCCGTTCCCAGGGAGCACACGACCTTGGAGGAGTTCGACCACCGTGGCTGTTGAACATACATGTAGTTTGTTGATAATCGTTGTCATGACATTCAAAACCTCTGCCTCGCGAGCATCGGGGACATTGTTCTTATAGTCGATGAGTACCGCCTCAAGAAGCTTAGGGACAAGGTTGTTGTGAATCATCTCCAGGTCATCGGCCTTCTCAACATAGGTGTTGATGAGTTTTAGAATTTCCTTCTTGATAGTGCGCAGGCCGCGGACTTTGGGCATCTTCGTGGCAATGTTGCCTGTGCACTGTTAGTTGATGTTTGAATAACCAATATCGTAAAACTGACCTTCACGCTGGACAGCCTCGTCGATAAGCTGAGAGCTCGCGCGATACATGGTGAGCATATCGAAATAAATACGGCCGATCTGGGGATAAAAGTAAGATCCGATAGAGCTGCAAGCTGCGACATTGGTCTTCATGATGTTGCCAACAATTTTGATCACGTCGCCATCCTGCAAGCAAGCGGGATTTTGGTTGGCCTGAGCGATAATGTTGTCCCACTGGACTTGGGTTAGCGAAAACAGTTCCCAAGAACATTCGAAGCTTGCTACTTACAGCCTGATTGGGCAGCGCCATCAAATCATGGATCAACCGCTCTTGCATGCTCTTCTGTCCTTGCGCGCTAATCATGTAGCCACAGGCTTCGTAGAAGGTGTGTACTTGCTGAGGCGACAAGTCTCCTGTAATCTTTCGCAAGTTCCTCACAATCTCATCAATGAACGGTTCCTGTTCCCCAGGTTGGAGCGCCACGAAGTGTCGTCGGCACTTATTAGCAATCTTGATGAAGGTATCGCAGGCCATATCCTGAACACCTTCGTGAGTCTCGTGCATGAACTCGAAAAGTTTATTGACAACCGTTTTGAGGAACTTCCAATGGGCCTTCAAGAAACGTGGATATTGCCCGACAATGTACATGATGTTACTAGCGACGACCGCCTTGTTGTCTTTGCCGCGCTTCATTTCTGTCAGCCCGAGGAGGTCCTTGATCACAGTAACAAGAAAACGTTTTTCAGTCTCCTCGTTCATAGCGCCAGATATTGAGCCAATGGCCCAGCAAAGAGTGTTGCAGTTGGCCCAAGACCACTCGGTCCCGTCTACCTGACGCGCTAGCTTTTCGGACATGATCTGCTCGGTGTCATTGACATCCAAGTGAGTCAAGAAGACGAGACACTCGCGGGTCGACTTGTACAGCTGGATAGTATCGCTCTCTTTGACAAATTCGCGGACAATCTCGCCCTCGTCGTTCTCAACGATAAGCACCTCTTCTGGGCGCACCATCTTCTCGATCATAACAGTACGAAGATTCGAAAGAATTTCTGAATACTTGTGTTTGCGCAAGGGATAGTTGGCAAGCATGGCTGGGTCGCGTGCGCCACCGGTGCTTGCGGACAAGCCCATGTTCAGAAGCGGGTTCACATCGGATATAGGCAGCTGCTGCATCTCGTCATACAACTCAGAAACCAGCTTAGTCCAGTATTCTAAGCAGATCTTGAAAATCTCTCGATCGTCAATCTGGCTGATACGAATCAGATAGAAATGGCCATGTGTCAGGAAATCCCTATTGATCAGGTTCTCAATGACATTAAGGTGCTCAGTAAAAAAGTTGGTAAGAAACAAGGCGAGGTTCTGCACGAATTCCTGGTCTCTGCTATTGCTCTGCGCGTAGGTGCTCTTAAGATCCAATGTGAGCGGAATAATCTTTGAAATCGCAGAAAGTGTTTCAGTGAACATCTGGACAAGTTTATCGTCGTAGGCAGGTTCAGTATGAAGGCCAGCAATTTCGGTCAAGCATTTGAGCGTAATGTTGCGGAATTCAGGCACATCGAGAAACCGACTTCGGAGAGTTTCAATAAGACTAGCACCGCTTGGGGGAGTCTCGAAGATGTATCCAATTGGAATCCAGTTAAGGAAGCGAAGAAGCGTCTCGAGGGTTGCTTTAATCAAAGAGGCTTCAGTGCCAGTGCGAAGAACCTCAGAGCAAAGCTGGTAGATAGAAGTAAACTCGTCACACATACTCTGCTTAAGCTCTCGTCGCTTTACCGACGTCATCTGGTCTTCCGAGTAATCAAAGACCTCTTCCGAAAGTAGTCGCAAGATAGCCATATTGTTCTCACAGATAGGAAGACTGCTGTGGCACGACGAAATGATCTCGTTGATGAATGTAGGCCAGTTGTGAGGCCATTCTTGCTTGAGAACAGATACGAGGACGAGGTTCAGTTTGTTCAATAGAGTGCGGTCGATTTCGGACCGCTCTTCAACATTGGACAGCTGGATAATAAAGTTGACAACGAAGTTACGAATGCCTGGAAGTCATTAGCGCTACTCAAGTATCAAATTGTTTGCGCATACCTTGGCATTGGTCGCGCGGCAGGACCTTCCATCTGGTCATGATCACATTATCCAAAACCTGCAGTCCTAAATCTGCTCGCGGTTAACGAGAAGCCTTTGTTAGATTTGCAACCCTGGCACTCACACTTAGTCTGGGGGAACTGCGCATCGGATAGGATCTTGTCCACCATGAGCCATGCGTCGGGGTTTTCCTTGAACTATGCTGCGGTTAGCAGGCGAACGCCTTGTGTGGTATGACTAAGAGTGACCTACCTGGTTGAGCGTTGCCTGTGCTTGCTTTTGCTATAGAAACCTTGTTAACAGGTGAAGTTCAACGGCTAGATATGTGGGGTATGCGTACCGTCTCCCCGCGGCCCTCATAAAAGGCGCGCACGGTGGCGTCAAGCTCCTCAATCGTGATAGACATGGTGGGCTGCGCAATGGGACAAGCTCCCAGACAGCTTCAGAAGTGGTGTCCTCCCTCTCTGGAGTGTGTCTTGAGCGAACAGCGGCGGTCGAATAAGAGTCGAGATAGCGGCGGAAGGAGGAGCGGCGGCGACGTTGAGGACGCTGTTGCAGCCTGAGTGGTGGGTGCGACAAGATAGTGGGGCAGCAGGGTGCGGATTGCGATTATATGGTGAGAACGCGGGAGGGCAAGAGGCGCGAGGCGAAGCTCTTGGCAGTGTAGGAAACAAGCAGCAAGGCGGCAGCGCTGATAGCTCTTCCGTCCACGGGTCTTTGCTGAGCGAGCGAGGTTGTCGTGGTCAGGCTTTCAGAGGTCGCGTTGTCGAGCCGAGCACCCTTTCGCGCTAGCACAAATCGGGACCACCGTTTTCCATCGGCACCATGCTGAGGGGCTGGGGCCTGAGGCCTCCCTTTTTCTCGGCCAGTAGACACCAAGTTTCTCGCGTCTTCGAGCAAGTGTGGAGCCGCAAACAGTGCAGCCAGCCTTCGTGATTCTAAAAGTCAATCATGAGAGCTACAGCAAGACGTCACCGCAAGCAGGGACCAATATAACCGATGTCCTCATCAAATCAAGTCTTAGCTAAGCTGCGTGCTTCTCACAGCCATCATAGGCTGGTATCTTGAGTAGCGTAATCTGCAAGTCTAGGCCATCAAACATTATCTACCTCATATCCGAAAGTGATTATCTTGTATCATGGGCTGGGTCCGTAGAGGTAGTGGTGCAAAGATAGGTCACGCAATGGCATTGACTCGCGCAGTTGGTCTCAGCATATATATCGTGCATATTGTAAAACCACATGGTACAAACATGAGTGAGATACATGGTGACCTCACGAATAGAATTGTAGAAAGCTAGCAGTATCCATGCCATCAACCACTGAGCAAGCATCCACTCAGTCAATGAAATACAAGTGAGCATCTCGGTTCCGAGAAACAAACACAACAACAACTGAGCAGAAGCGCAAGATGAGGAATAAACAATTTATTCTGTATACCTACCAGTCCCCTCAACGGGGACCCATCAAACGCTCGCATCCGAAGCTGTTGCAATTGCAGCGCCCACGTCATACAAATCAGCTACCATTGGGCTGCTACGGTTGGCGTCGTTATTGCTGTAAAATCCAATTATACAGGAAGTGAAGTCTGGCGCTGTGTCCATGATCCAATGCGACAAAGCATGAATCCAGGGGCTAGGTCGGCGTTGTGAGTTAAACAACCTGTAAAAAGGTAAATCCGTGTCGAAACCACACATATCGTCTACACACTCATTCCATGCCGTAACGCCGACTCCTATTCCAAACTCCTAATTCATCAAGGCCGTAGTGGGATAAGGTTGAAGTCCCGTTTGTGGAGTTGACAAAGAGATCCGATAGCACGGCAGCTATGCCTGTGCAGCTGCTTCCTCTTTAGGGTCTTCGTTCTCGAGCTCTTCAGCGGATGTTTCCCGGTTCAGACTGGTCTCGCGGTGCATGAAGGTGTGCTCCTTAACAGGGCTGCCGCTCCCATGGCCCTTCTCTTGACTGTTCTGGGTTTGGCCGTTGTGGTTGTGAGCAGGTGGTGCAATATGCGGGATCTTCTCTGGCACGGGGTGCTCGCTACCGATGGAGGTGACACCGATGTCAGAGGCCTTGCCGGCTTTGGAGAGGGCATAGTCGCCGCTGTCGAAGTACTTGCGCTCCTACAGGCCAACCGTTAGCGAGAGGCGGCAAGTGTCGTGTTGGGTTACGGGCCTACCTTCAGCTTGTTCTGGAGTAGATCCTTCTTGTTGGGCAGTTTTCCGTATAGACGGAAAAGCCGCGCCTCGTCGGGGGACAGCTTCTGCATCGTTGTGTTAGAATCAACGTGTCCGAGAGAATGTAAGGATGTTGTGGGTGACGTACGCTCATGTCGACCTTATTCTTCTGATGCGGATTCATGATTGCTGGAGGTAACAGAATACAGATGACGTGGGTGGTCTGGATGGGAGGAAAGTGCTCGCAAAGTGGCGGGCAAATAGCAGTGTTTATCCTTTGTCTGTTGTGGCCCAAGTGCAGGGTAAATCCAGCGTCGGTCGTGGGTCGCGCTGTCCGCCGGGGACTGGTGCAGGGAAAAGGACGGAATGAGGGGTGGTTTCGTCGCTATGGGCACCGAGCGCTGCAGTGGCGTGGGATTGGGCGTGTACGTTTGTACTTGCGAGGAGCGGACTGTTGTCACCCAGAAGGGAATTTCTCTGTAGGCGACAAGATGGTCGGCGCGCTGGACGACTACGGGACTCTCCCGACGTTCCGAACCGTCAGCAGCAGCAGCAACAGCAGCAACGAGAGACAACACGGTTCAGGCGACGACGGCAGCAAAGCGTGCTGGTGCTGGTTCTTGGCGTGGCAGTCTCAAATCTGCGGACCGGCGGCTGGTGCGTGTGGGTGGCAAGTGCCTGGGCGTGGATGTCTGGCGTGGTGGTTCTGGATGGGAGAGAGCGAGAGAGCGAGAGAGCGATTGCGTGGAGCAGGACGAGCCGCTCGAGGAGGGGTAATGCAGCAGATATGTAAGGGCACCAAGGACGAGCAGAAGTGGGCCGACGGCAGCTGTGACGGCGCTATCTGGGTGCTGCTTATACCACGACCGACTGTTTGCTTGCAAGCGATGCATCCAAGCATGGCATTGGTGATGCTTGATTGCCGCTGCATTGCCCTCCACGGCCACGCCTCAAGCCCACTTCAACGTCACGCGTGCTGGTCATTGCACAGCGGACGGCCCACTGCGCTGCCAGCGCTGCTCGTCGAAGCCCGCCTGCCTCCAATATGCCCCGAGATTGAATTCACACCACCTGCAGGCGTGCACAGCGCACATTGCAACCGCAATTCGATTCGCCGTGCGACCAAGGTCCATACAAGAACCACCGCTGCCCTCAGGTGGTTTCTTCAGGTGGGCATGCCCCGCTCTCCGCCATTGGCTCCTAGGATCCCGGCGTGCAGCATTGCCCTTTGCGTGCATTCACAAGTCGAGCACATTACTCGACGAACCCCCAGCCAGGCGGGCAGAGCAGCCGAAGACAGGCCAGGCCAGTCGCTGACGAGCTGCAGCCGCGTCTTTTGTCACATCCCAAGGTCGGCCCAAGACGACTCCTGGATGCTCGTATGTACTTGTTAGACCGGCCCTGCAGCTCCTCATTCGCCAATGCCTGCGGTAGCGTGCAGCTGACTCCCCCTTCAAGAAAAGTCTCGCCGGCCCACACAATCCGCATCGCCCAGACATGGCCAACGTCAGTCATCCCGAGGGTAAGACCTTTGTAGTCGAGCACCTGGATCCAGAGCTCGAGGACTGGTCCTCACTTGAATACTCTGCCATTGCCTCGGAATGCTACGCCACCGGTGCACAATTTCTGCTATCTTCCGTTCCCACGTCCCTGAAGCTCCCCTCCAATCTGCAGCACGCAAAAGGGCTCAACATCGAGACAAGGGGCATCGAAGAAATCTATGCAGATAGAAAAGACAGAGTGTGCCTGCTCGATCCCGCAGCAACTAAAGACCTGAGCCCTGACGACGGCGACGATTTTGATATTTTCCTATTTGGCGGTATCCTCGGTAGGTGTGCACGGATTCCAACGCTCCAATGGCATATGGTTGAGAAATGACTGACACGGCATAGGTGACGATCCTCCTCGAGGTGAGTGCTGCTGCGTGGGGGATGTACACCGCTACCACCAGTCTGCTGACATGCCTCGATCACAGATCGAACCTCGGAGCTGCGCAAGAAGGGCTACCAAGGTCGACGTCTGGGTCCAGTGCAGATGACTACCGACACCGCAGTGCGTGTAACCAGAATGGTAGTCCAAGACAGGAGTAGGTGCCAACTTTCCCCATACGCTCGCCAACGCCCAGGCCAACAATGCGCAGCACCCGTTGACAAGATTCCTTACCTCGACCACCCTGAGCTCAAGATCAATAAGAACGAGAGCACGCAAATGCCGTTTCGATACGTAAAGGGCGAGGACGGTCTGCCGATCATGCCAGAGGTAAGGTTATGCCTATGCAATGCCCTGTAGAGTTAGCATGCTCACCCTATGATAGGGCATGGTCGATCTGATTATCAAGGATTCCGAAAAGGGACTTGGCGATCTGTTGTGAGTGAGGTTGGGCTGATTGGAGGGTCTGAAGCCAGGCCATCACGACATTGGCAGTGTCACGACCCTACTGTGTGCGGTTCTCGGTGTGTGTTGGGGGTAAATAGAGAGATCGAAGTGGAGTGAAAATGCCGGAGCATGTCCGGAAAGAAGGAATTCGGCGGCATAGCTGGGCTTGTATCTGACGAGCACTTGGTCTTTTGGCAAGATATCAAATAATTTAAGCGCTAGGATATCAAGAGAAAGGCTGAAAAAGCAAGCAATTGCAAGAATCGACAATATGCAAGCAGCAATATCGAAGAAAGTGTACCGTTCAGGCGTTACCCTGCTCCAGAAACGGACACCGAGCATGAGGCATGACATCAGCATAGGGTCTGTAACTTGGCATTGAAATTGACTGAAGAGGTAATTTCCAAGCAGCACGGTCCGATAACTTGATGGCCTGGAGGCATGGCGGACGGACAGAAGTTAAGGGTCAGTCAGAGCCGTCAACAACGGCTGATGGTCCACAGCTGCGCACCGCAGGAGGCATCCGTGATACGGGACTGAGAGAAGTGCAGGGCAGCGGCAACTGAGTCGAGGAACGATCGACGCTTGCGCAAAGCTAGAACGTGGGAAAAAAGATGATACAAGCGTGAAGCTTCAATCGTGTTTGGGAAAGGCAGGCTGGAGATCAGGAGGTGGATTCGAGACGCGGAGCGGCGGCCAGCCGAATGTCGGCGCTTCAGGCTGATTGGCCCGCTATTGAGCGCGCTTCCGCGAGGAACGTTGACATCTGGGACAAAGATGGACAAAGATGCCCCAAGGCCACGCAACGCCCAGCATGCCGTGCATGCCCCTGTACCATCTCCATAATACCTTACCGTCCTATATTATTGCATCTCCACAGTCTTCGCCGCCCTCAAAGTCCCACCAGTTGCCAGCGACTGAGTAGCTCCGCCGCCGCCACGGCACTCCACATCCCTGCCGCGCAGCCTCGTCAGCTCTCCGGTGCCACCTAATCCCTTTCGCTGCGCCCCGATAATACACTCCATCTCCCTCGCGGCACCATCGACCTCTATCCAGCTTTCCACGTCTCCCTTCTTGGACCCTACGACAACGGCGACCGGCCCATGAGATAGCCATCTTCGACTCTTCCAGCTGGCGCTCAGCACACCCTCCTTCACCATGCTCCCGTCGACCACGACGTCGCGCTGGCGGACGGCTCTCCTGGGCGGCTTGCTAGCTGCGCTGGCATGCCTACCCACGAGCAACGCAGAGAAGACGCAGGCAGACTACTTCGTCCGCTCGCTGCCGGGGGCACCAGAGCCGCTGCTGAAGATGCACGCAGGGTAGGCACGAGTACCGCTCAAGGAGCCGCGCAGAGCTGACATGCCCTCTAGGCACATCGAAGTCGATACCGAACACAACGGTCACCTTTTCTTCTGGCACTACCAGAACCGTCACATCGCGAACAAGCAGCGCACAGTCATCTGGCTCAACGGAGGCCCCGGATGCAGCAGCATGGATGGCGCTCTGATGGAGATTGGCCCTTACCGCGTTCGAGAGGGTGGCAAGCTAGAATACAACAATGGTTCGTGGGATGAGTTCGCCAACCTGCTGTTTGTGGACCAGCCAGTGGGGACAGGATTCAGTTACGTCAATACCGACAGTTACCTCACCGAGCTCGATCAAATGGCCGCCCAGTTCTTGGTCTTCCTGGAGAAATGGTTCACGCTCTTCCCCGAGTACGAGAAAGACGATGTATGTTGTTCTGGCAGGGCCTAGTGGTATCCGCACTAACGCTCTACAGCTTTACATCGCCGGCGAATCATATGCCGGCCAGCACATTCCGTATATTGCTCGTGCCATCCTTGAACGAAACAAGAATTCACGCGACAAAGTGTGGCCGCTCAAGGGCCTCCTCATTGGAAACGGCTGGATCTCGCCTGTTGATCAATATCTGTCCTACCTCCCATACGCATATCAAATGGGTCTTTTGCGGGCCGACACGCCCTCTGCGAAGCGCGTTGAGTCACTGCAAAGCACATGTATCAAGCTCCTCAACGATGGTGGGAAAGACACCGTTGATACACCGACTTGCGAAGCCATCATGACGACTATACTTGAAGAGACAAAAGATAAAAAGGCTGATCGCCGACAAGAGTGTATTAATATGTATGACGTCCGTCTTAGAGATGACTCCTCCTGTGGTATGAACTGGCCTCCGGACCTTGCCACTGTGACTCCCTGGCTGCGCCGACAGGATGTTATTTCAGCACTCCACATCAATCCTGATAAGAAGACCGGCTGGACCGAGTGCAACGGTGCTGTCTCGTCACATTTCCGTGCGCGGAACAGTAAGCCATCAATTGAATTCCTTCCTGAACTCTTAGCTCAGGTTCCTATTGTCCTTTTCTCCGGTGACCAAGATCTGATCTGCAACCATCTTGGCACGGAGTCTTTGATCGATAGGATGTCCTGGAATGGCGGCAGAGGATTTGAGATTTCACCTGGTGTTGTAGCACCCCGCCAAGACTGGACGTTTGAAGGCGAGCCAGCTGGTACTTACCAAGAAGCCCGAAACCTCACATACGTTGTGTTCTACAATTCTAGTCATATGGTTCCGTTTGACTACCCACGACGCACCCGCGATATGCTCGACCGATTCCTTGGTGTCGACATTAGCCCCATAGGTGGAAACCCTTCAGATAGCCGGATTGATGGTGAGAAAGGACCGCTTGTAAGTGTTGGAAGCCACCCCAACTCGACGAAGGCAGAGGAAGACAAGACAAAAGAGCTCAAGGAAGCTGAATGGAAGGCCTACTACCGTTCTGGAGAGGTTGCCCTTGTCGTCGTTGTCATCCTCGCAAGTTTGTTCGGGTTCTTCGTTTGGCGCGATCGCCGTCGTCGAGCCGGCTACAAGAACGTGGATGGTGACGAGGGCCGCGAATCACTTATCATGGGTATGGGCCTTGACAACTTCCGGCGCAAGGGTGACCGGAGAACTGATGTTGAGGCCGCGGACTTTGACGAGAGGGAACTGGATGACTTTGATGAAGACCAGAGAAAGCCCCTGAACGGGCAAGCGAATGGCAGGAGCGAAAAGGGAAGGGCACCCCAGAATGACTCAACGTTCAGCTTGGGTGGAGCAAGCAGTGACGGAGAAGCCAGCGGAAGTGAGCGGGATCGAAGGTATGCCGCTAGGGAGAAGTCTTGATGGGTTGCTTTGTGTCGAGTTTTGTCTTCTATTCGTGTTCGCCGGTTTTTTGGATGAAAAGAATACCTTTTTGATTTCTTGCACAAGAACGTCGAGCATTTCATGGCGTTACGGGCAGAATTGGCTATCATATGGGAGGGACAGCACTGGGTTCGAACTGACATCTATTCTTGTCAATCCGTATTACAAGATTTATTGCGACATGCAGACCATTATATGCACAAGTAATGTAGACGATTGTACTTTGGGAATCACCACTCTTCCCATACAATTTGACCCCTCAGGTTGGCCACTTCTGGAAACGAAGTTAGAAATCTTATCTTCAGATGCAGGCTCTCATAAGGGCGTTGTAAAGAGAAAGAAAATGAAAACTCAAAGAGCCTACTAATGGTAGTATTCCGTATCCTGATTCCAGACTGGTTTCCTACTGTCAGAACACGGCTGCGCTGGCGCTGCGCCGGGCTAGGACAATGAGCCCACGTGACCTGGCGAAGCGAAGCGCGTCGTGCCTGGTAGTGCCTGCCCACAGCACCTGGCGCGTCCGCGTCATTAGCCACCAGCCCTCCATCTCCTCCATCTTTCATGCCCACACCGCCGCGAAGAAGCCGCCATCATGCCTGCGTAAGTCCCTCACTGTCGCCCCACGACCTTCCCCCTCTACCATCCGAAGCTATATCCCTGACGGACAACCTCGCAGTCCCGGCGACCAATACACAGGCGGAAATGTCCAGAACCCCTTCTCCGAACGCGTTGTGAACGGCTTCACGGCGCAGGAAATCGCGACCCTGCAGAGCCGTTTGAATAAGCAGCTAGGTCCAGAATACATATCACAAAGGCCTGGAAATGGCGGAGGCAAGGTGGCGTATCTGGAGGGGAATAAGGCGATTGCGCTTGCGAACGAAGTGTTTGGGTTTAACGGATGGTCTAGCTCGCTAGGCCAGGTTCAGATTGACTATGCAAGTTTATTTCCTCTGTTTTGTGGTTCGGTGTGCGGTGAGACGAGAAGCTGACTGACGCATGTGGACAGGTGGATGAGAGCCCTCAGAGCGGGAAGGTTTCGTTAGGGTTGTCAATTGTGGTTAGGATTACACTTAAGGATGGGACGTACCATGAGGTACTCTTTGTTCTCTAATATCACTAGCCTTTGCTGATGGCAGACAGGATATTGGGTACGGATCTATCGAGAATGGAAGAGGCAAGGCGGCGTCGTTTGAAAAGGCAAAAAAAGAGGCAGCTACCGACGGATTGAAGCGTGCGTTGCGCACGTTTGGAAATGTCTTGGGTAACTGTCTTTACGATAAGGAATATCTCAAGAAGGTACAGGCGATGAAGGTTCAGCCCGTGAAGTTTAAAGCAGAAAACTTGCATCGTCACGCAGAGTACGCGCAAAAACCCAACGGGCAGGTGGCAAAGATCAACGATGAGACAGCGACGGTTAAGAAAGAAGCACTTCAGACGCCAATCAAAGCAAATCCGCTTCTACGGACACGCACTGAGCATTTGGCCTCATCAATTGTGGGGGAGTTCGATGATGAATTCGATGGGAACTTGTTTGATGGTGTGGAGATCACTGATCATGGTGAGGAGTTCACATTCGAGACAACGAGCGCAGGGGAAGAACCGCCCAAGGTCTTTCAAGCTCTGAAACCACCACCAGCTCCAAACGCAGCGCCTTTGGGACGAAACACTCCAGTACAGAACGGTGCGCCTGCACGAGCACCAAATTCGAGAATGCAACCCGGACCACCAGTAAAAGCCTCAGCGCAACTACCACACCCACCCCAGCAGCATCAACAGAGTGGCATAGGACAACCAAACCCTTCACTAAATCAGAGAGCGCCGCAAACGCCTCTCCCGGCACAGAACAATCCTCGTTCTGAAACAAATAGACCCCGCAATCAACCTCAAACTACAGACATCCATACCGTTCCAAAGCCTTTGAACAATCACCCAAGCAACCAGATCTCGCAACAACCACACCAAAATCAGACTCTTCGACCAACACCCCCACAAGCACAGATCCCAGCACAGCCAATCACTATCCCGACTACGAATCCGCCGACTAACCACCGTCCTCCCATTGGCTTCGTAACCTCCCGCGCCGCCGAGCTTGTCCAGAACACCGACTCCACCGTCCCCCTCTCCAGCCTCCCCGCCTTCAATCCTCACGCTGAATCCCCTCTACCCAAAGAACAACGCACTCCCGGCCTCGACCATACGCGTAGCGTTCCTGTAAAGCGCCAGGATATCGGCGCTCCTCCTCCAGCCGCCCCTCATCCACTCGCCCCGCCCAACCTCAGCGGCGGGTCTTTTAACCGCCCTAGCATGGCCCCGAGGATGGGAAGTACATCCAATTTCGTGAATCCCCATCAGGACACGAATAGACGGATTGGCATGCCGGGCGGGGGTACGGGTGCGAGTCCTAGTGTCAATAGGAGTGCGTATAGACCACCAATGAAGAGGCCACCTTTGCAGGATGTAAGCAATCAGCCAGAGAGTGCCATGGGGGAGCCGGAGGCTAAGAAGCAGCGAGTTGAGGGGGTGGCTGGGACGAATGGAGATGGGGCGGACAGTTCGAAGATGGTGGGGTCATCATGAGTCGGACTCGCTAGCTCTTAGCGGCATGATAGCTGGTAGCTTTCTGGGGACAAAAGCATTCTGGGAGGGTGGATGGCGTTTCTACTATTCCAGCTCCACCGAACTGGACTATAATAGGGAAGTGGAGTTGCATGGAACTTCTTTTTTCCTTTTAGAGAGAATGACGTTTCTATTCTCCCCTGCTTATTGAGAGCGAGGCGTTTCGGGGGAATCAGTGGGAAGGTAAATATATTGGCCCCCGGCATATGGGTATGGATGACACCGATCGGTAAATTTCTCATCCTTAGAAAAATGATATGATGCAAAGGAAATGGTGACTGAAGGACAAATCAAAGTTTTTTAACATGCGGGTTGGTGATATTCTTCGCTCCAGTAAGCTTTGACACAAGGTATAGTAGGGTTAGCGATGGGTTAGTTGGGCGCCGTAGCTTTGGGCTTTGGGCTTTGGAGCGTTCTTAGTGAGTTGTTAGGTAGCGAGATGAAAAATTGAGCGTTTGAAGTCGTCCCTGATGGTTACTAGTAACGGGAATATTTTTTCAGTGACTCATAAGAATGTTCGAAGAACTAGAGCCATATATTGAGACGGTGATAGGCGTCTTCACGGCGTTATAATGAAATTAAAAAACGCATAGAAGTGCATGGATTGATGCGTAGGATCTATGTCACTTTGTGTGCTCTACATTCCCAACTCATCCTTCAATTCTGTGAGCATCAAATATATTTCTCCGTGTTGATTATCTCTCGCACATTTTAGAGCCGCGATCAGTGCTTTCCTTTTCTCGGAATCATCCTCAGACAGGCTGCGAATGGTTTGGACGTACTCTTCATACTTGTATGTCCTCCAATCACTGATCAAGAACTTACAGGATTGTGTCAGAGATTTCAAACAGGTCTGGCCTAGTTGATCCTGTAATACTCCCGTTTCTGCGCCTTGTTTCAGGAGATCTTTGATGAGCCGCTCATTCTTCGCACGTACGGCATCCATCAAAGGTGCATATACTGAGTGCTGAGCAAGGTTGACATCTGCGCCTCTGGAGAGAAGGAGCGCTGTGATATCATCCCGGCCACCATCAATAGACCAGTGTAACACCGATGCACTGCCTGAAACCTCATCAATGTCAGCACCATTGTCGAGAACGAGCTCTACAAGCTTCACACTTCCCGACTTAACGGCGATGTGTAGAGGCTTTTCGACGAGGAAACCTGTGTAATCCGTTGTAGCACCACTCTCAAAGAGCAGTTTGGCGATGCTATAATGCTTTTTCTTGATAGCTCTTGTAAGAGGTGATTCCCCCTCTTCGTTGACAGCGCTCACGCTGGCCCCACTCTGTATGAGGTGGTTCACCTCCCTCAAATCACCCTTTCCAGCTGCTTTAAGTAGCATACGTTCTTTTGACCCCATGCTTGCTTGTGGAAGATGCTGAGCGAATTCTTTCGGAATGCTGGAATTCACGTATTAGCAGGTACTATTCCACACACACTACGGCCGGACACAGAACCTAGCAAGGAATGCACACCAAAGAAGGTTTTCTATATGAAACTTAACCCTTGTAAAGAGGATTTCAGCCCTCTTGTAGAGGAGAAGTTTTTGTATAAATTCACCTCCGTGTAGGCGCTAGCATGGCCGTAGTGAATTGGATTGCGATTTATTTACCTAGAAATGGGCAGACCAAAGGCAGTACCTGCCGAGATCTGAGCTGGGGGCCCCCCAAGTGAGAGTCCGGACAGAGAAGGTGGTTCTGGGGATTTCACCAGCGCTTTCGACCAGCGGCGGAGCTCTCCAGCCACTGCGACAAATCCTGGGTCATTAAGATCTTCGAACTTCGTCATATCCATGTGATTTCTTCGGATTCCAATGGGGAGGTAACCTGGTAGAATAGCAGAATTCTTTGGCACAACCTAGTGGTGAGGTGAGTATATTTCCACTGGCACAAAGTATTCATGTTGCACTTACATCGCCAATTCCGGGTAGAGGCAGTTCTTCATAAAAACAGGTAATCTCAATTGGTGGGAAGCCCTCCTGCGCCCTTGACCTGATCATGGTGTGGAAACTGCCCTGAACGCGCTCCAATACCTCGGATTCGCTCTTCAGAACGGCCAAAATTTCGGGATTTGTTTGCTTGATTAGTCCTATCGTCTTGGCTACACTTTCAGCCCAATGGGCAAGAGCAGAGCCTTGGTGCGGTGTCCCGAGGAATACGATACCTCGGGTCGAGTTGAGGATGTTTTTCAGATGCTTCTCCGGGCGTTGCTGCGCCATTACTAAAGCCTATAAGATGTAGGTTTAATGCCGTTCAAGAACTTTGAAAGAGTATTTAAAAAAATCTGAAGAATAAAATAACAGAACAATGACTCCTCAAGGGCGTCCTCTGTCGATAGGACAGCAAAACAGTAGGTCATGAGAGCTCCTCAGCCGGTGTTTGAACTCAACAGAAATGGAATTGTCTCGATTCTTTAGGTTGCGCAATAAAATGTATGAATAACTTACATCTTCACAAACTAGACCGCCTAAGCTATGGCAGACAAATAGGATTGGTCGGTTGTTCTGATATTGTTAGCTTTACGGTCGAATACAACATAATAACCCCTCTCTAAGGACGCTGAAACCTCCTTTGTAGGGGAACACTTAGATGGGAATATGCTATATAAGCAGGTTGGTACCCTTGTTAACCCCTCCAAAATATATGGTTGGTCTCTTGGAAAGATGATGTAGTATACCCTCTCATTCAAGATCAAGGAAAATAACAGTGAGAAGAGAAAGAGCTTACGGTATCGTCGTCCTCCCTATGCGTAGCAATAGCAGCTAACAGATTCATGGAATGATTGCCGATCCTGTTCTTGGAAACCATACCGCGCCAATGAGCCACGTGGGCATCATACCCGAACGTCAGCACTCGGGCGTTAGAGATTTTAGATGGGAGCAGGGCTGCTGGCCAGGGTGTAGAGGCACCATCAGCTTTCCAGGTCTCCTCACGGTCTCCGGTGAGTCCATGGACAAAAACGACACTGGGTAAGGACGATCAGTTTTGTCCTACGAAACGATCTTCAGCTGAGGTGTATGGCTCACTCGAAATTGCTATTTTCATCACTATGCAAGACTTTTATTCCCGTGCTGAAGGTCTTTTGGTCTGGTTGTTGAAGTGTTGGCGCGGGCGTATTGGCAGAAGAAGGTCCATTGACGCCGTAGCTTCCCGTATTCGCGCCCCACCATTGACTCATAGTGGGAGTAGAGATAGCTATGTGATCCTTGCAAAGGCTGTACGAGTCTCGGCGAGGATTACAATTATCAATAATGTGGTTGATAGCCTGCTAGTACTGTCTGGGCAAGTCAAGGCGTCTCCTGTCCCATAGGCATGGAGTCTTTGTACCCCGCTCTGAGCTCACCTCTGGATGTAGGAGACTGAATAGTGTAATCAGAGTTAGTTACGATGAAGGTCACTGTGGAGGTGTGAGGCATGCGATATCCGAAAGTCAAGACAGGTGCTGATAGAAGAAAGCTATTTGTTTGGTCCACCGGAGCTTTCGGAGGTTGGTTGCTTCGTTGGGGACAGAGAGGGCAGGAGTCATCTGCCTCGTATAACAAGGGAGAGCTCGGTAGGCTGCCTCTCTGCTGAACGAGATACCGGGATATAAGCGACACCATCAAAAACCAATGAACGTACGGAGTAAGCGAAAAACTAATGCACTGTTGGTCCCTTTTTAGCTCGTTATCGTAATGCTATTATTGACTTTCGGCATACACGCCCAATGGCATTCATATCCAGCTAGTGTTACTCACACTACAAATGCAGATACTCATGTAAAGTGACCATAGGAGAAGTGCTAATCTCAACTACTAAGCGCGCGTACTATACCTCAATCGACTCAGCGCAGTCTAAATTTTTGAATCATGGGCGGAGCTTCATCACATATGCGTGAAGAACTTTGTGAGAGCTCATCGTTTAATGTGCAGGTTTACTATATCATGACAACATGATACATAGCGTATTAAAAACAGTGAACGAAGATATAGTATCTTTAGACGATCGAACACAATCAGAATTCGATGTCAAAACAATCAAATAATATCGTGGGAGCCGGGTTCGAATATCCACTTCATGACCTATCTCCCAAGGCTTTGTTGGACAGGATCATGTCTCTCACACTGGATGCCGCGGGGAAAAATCTGTAAGAACCAATGGCTTTTGTACCAGTGCTGACAACAACCCCCTGTCTATTACATGATATTCTCTCGTCTCAAAAACTAAGTCGAGACACAATGTTGACTACCCAAATTTCCGGCTTCTACCTATGATAACATACATAGAAGTGTGCATGAATGTTTTGAGGAATCCCTCGCGCGTTCCACGGGGATTTAGAGAAAGAAAAGCCAAGAAGAGGATAGGTTTCCTAGGGTTCACTGAGCCGCCTACTAGAGCCAAAGTGTAGATAGGGGACAAGCTTACCACTAAATAGCTTCTGCAGAAACATATATCGCTCCAGGATCCGTTTTAGCTCGCACACCAACCTGGCTCCTAAAAAAAATAAGTCGTCAGCGTTGATATGGCAATCAGCAGTCAGAGGGACACTCGCCCTCCATAGTATCGGTACCATTGAACCTAATTACGCGGAAGGCAGTTAGAAAGAGCGTCAGAATACGATCAGATACCCATCCCTTTCCACTAGGAATGAGGAAGAGGGCGAACTTAGCTGGACATACCTCAAAATGGTCGAGCTCCCAACCAATCAACTCTGCCTCCTTCAACATATGATCCACACTCTTTCTCTCTTTGAAGAGAATATAGTATGCAATGGTAAGGTGCGCGTCGGGGTATCGGGGCACAGTGGCAAGTGCCGCTAAATCACCGGCGATTTGTTCGATATTATTGTATGCGTGGCATGTGAGAGATACGGAGCGAATGAGGTACTGGGTATGGGAAGGACTCATCTCGACGCACGTATCAAGTAAATGCTTGATAGACCACGAGTCTTTGCGCCCGACAGTGATGATGCCGTTTGTGACGAGAAACTCGATAGATTCCTCGACAAATTGAGGGTGGCAGGTGCGGAATATTGACTTGAATATTAGGATGCGATGATAAGTCAGACGTCGGTCAGGGTAAGACAGTGCATCGTATATATGGTCGCGTAGCTCGCGAGGGAGCTTGGTGACGACGGTAGACGTAAGAGCTTGGAGGTAGGTGCGGGATGGTGCCATTGCAGCCTCGAGACACTATCAGAAGTAAGCTTCATTCTTGATTGTACGATATTGGAATCGACTTACGTCTTTCTGTTGGGGACTTGCGTGAACACGTTCGACCTGAGAAATGTTAGAGTGTCCTGGTCAGTCGAAGGTAGGGGAACCCCCGGGTTTATATACTTTTGCTTTTAAATGGTGAAATACTGTAAAAAAACGCTAATGCCGAGTTATCTCCTTAATTTCGTTTCACTAAAGCCCAAGCACGCACAAAGATACAGTAAAGAATCAACCTACGTGTGCGGAACGTAGTTTGCCTTCTGTTATCCAGTAGCCACAAAAGTTGCTGATAGAATGGCGATTTGCATCCACATCTTCTATTATTACTAAGGATATATATATACTGCATTTAAGCTGATATATACTATTGACAGGCTCACACATATAAGCATACTCTTCTCCTCCTCGCTATATGATGCTTCCCTGACAACTGACCTCTTGCGTTTTACTAACGAATATCGCTCATGAACTCAAAACCCACCCCTTACTATCTTCTCTACCCTCTCTCTGCCTGCTCTCTTTTTCATCTTACCTTCTTACCTCCTTATATGATCGTATGTCCATCTTAGGACCATCCAATCATATGTCCAGCTTGCCATTACGTACTTACGTTTAAAGCACAAAGACACCCCACTAAGAAATCCACAACTACAACCATAACCTAGGCGCTCTTAGAGAAAGGAACAACCAGGCAATAAAGAGAAACCCATCATCAGGCCCCCTCCCCACCCTGACAGTTTCTTTTTCTACCCACCATACTACCTCCCTGCCACATCCGTCCCACTGCTTGGAAGACCACGATGGCAAATACAACCGTGAAGTTAAACGAAAGGACTAAAGAAGAGGCAGGGAAGTAGAACAAGGCGATTATCCTTGGATATGTTACTATGTAATCCTCTGCTCCTATCCTTGGATTCCCCCTCTCCTGCACTATTTTCTCTTGTGTAGCCCCACCCCATGAATCATTCGCTATACGAATTCTTACATGTCGCTCATTCGAAACATGGAGCATGCCTTGATTCCAATCCCTCCAATATTACCCCAGATAGTTCCCCATATCCACCCAGGCCCGAAACCCATCGTTCCCTGATCTCTGCTCCGGATTTTAGATCGAAAAAAGATTACATTATAAACCCATACCCTCAAAAGGAACTCCGTATTCTCCTGCGCCCCGCCATGCAACCCGAGCATGAAAAATTCCAAAGCCTATAAAATCATCGTGAGAAGGAGCTTCATCCTGAGCATTGCGTGGACGAATGAATGGGTTGTCTCATTCGTCACATATTCCCAACCTCCACAAAGCGCCCCCTGACCGGCCTCCTGCCCCCCGTATCCACGCTTCTCATGCTGCCCGCATCTCCCGCGCTGTTACTCCTCTGCCCATATCCCTCTTCGCCCGGCGCTAACCCCGCTCCGTTCATGGCATTCGCCCCTCTGATCGGTACAGGCTGCGCATAAAATTGAGCAGGCGTGTGCGTCGTGCTACCTGCCCACTGTGTGCTTGTCTGCGCAGGAGACGAAGATCCCGCGGCACTGATGAGCGTGCTATCAGGGCTCCCCATGCCCCCGCGATCCGACTGAGAGGGGTGCGACAAGTGGTGTGTGGACGGCTCTGGGGGCGGGGGATAGTACACCTGCTGCTGTCCCTGCTGGTGTTGAAGTGAAGGAGGATGGCCAGGGGATGTAGGCGAGGAATATGCGTATGTTTGCTGCTGGGTGTGGTGGAGATAGGGGTCGTAGGTATTTGGATTTTCGGCGTAAGAGGCGGGCTGTTGTTGGACATGTTGATTATGATCAGAGTAGGTGCCTACGGCGGGATAGGTTCCTGAATTTGGAGATCCTGGCTGGAAACCCTGCGCCTGATAGGGCGAGACGGGATGCATATAGTCATTACTTGGGGATCGGGAATGTATCGAGTTTGTATTGGAGTATATAGGATGGAACGCCGGGTCTGGCTGTTGCTGGAGGCTGATATACTTTACGGTGCCAGGGGACGACATTTCCGCTGCGGGTGTGGTAGCAGCTAGTTCGGCGGGGGGTGGTGAGGGGGTTTTATTCCTCCCGGAAGGATTGGCCTTCAAGGCCTTCTTGCGGCGGTGTAAACAGAAAAGGATGAGCCCGAGGATTATAATGAGGGCGGCGAGGCCGCCAACGACGCCACCGGCGATGGCGCCGACATTTGTTTTGCCAGACTTATTGTCTGAGGGGGTTCCGGTGCCGGTGGGTATAACGCGCGTTGCAGAGCGCGCGCTGAAGGAAGCTTGGCGTGTAAAGAAGACGCCGAGTTGGGCATTGTTCCAAGCTGAGGGTTTGGTCATTGAGGCTCCTCCTGTGGGCCTAAAAGATGTCAGAAGAAGCTCGCATGACGAATCGCGATAGGATTTGTGCTCACCCTCCGCCGATGACGGATACGATCGGAGTAGGAACGAAATATCTTGAAGCGGTCGGCTGATATTTATCCCAAAGAGTGTTCGAAGCTCCGTTGTAGCCAAGGTCTGATGGCAGGTTAGTACTGTCGTGATGACTGGGGAAAATGCACAGGACATACTCATATTGTGTTGACCCTGAGAGCCCGGCGAGTCGCATTCAGTAAACGACGAGTTCGGGAACGAACCACCAATGATGAGCATTTGGTCGTGGTTGATTACGTTGGCAGAACATCCACCGTGCGGGAAAAGCAGGGTGTTGTTGTCCGTAGGGAACAACTTGATCCATTGAAATGATGGGAGTGAGAGGACATATGCATCGTCATGCCCGATCCCGCCGTCGACACCATACCCACCATACAGATAACTCTTCCGTGTCAGCGCAAGCAACGTAGGGAGTGCTAAGATGCAGACTTACATGTTGTATGAAGACTGATCGTCTGCCCAGGTGGCGCCTGCACAGAATTGTCGCCGCGACTTGGGCACATCGCCGGCTGCAGTTTGCGTAAACCACTTAGCCGACGAGACGTCATATATGTGGATTGTCTGGAAATCATCAGCTTACGCTGTAAAACCGTACTTCCGAATCACTGTCTTACACTCATATTGGCCTGTATCAGCTTGATTAGCACATAGTAAGCACCACACACTGGCTGATGACATACCGGCACGTAACTTCCATTTTGATGCGGATCCTCAACCCCTCCAAAATACGCTAGCAGCCCTCCATCCGACGCAGGCAAATACACCAGCTGACCCTCGGCTCGTCCCAGATTGTCTGATGGCCCGCTGTTGTTATTCAACGTGTTTGTCGAGAAGTCATACGAGATGAGGTTGTTGGACGCCATGGGCAGGCCCCCCCAGCTGGGCGAAGTCATATTGCTCATCCAGCCTCCAAAGTAGAAGCCTAAGCCCAGGTCCTGGATCTGGGTGCCGGCGCCAAAGGCCACGCGCTGCAGCGAGTTGACGTTGCTCTTGGGGGAAGTTTCGTTCCATTGGTCGAGGACGGTGTCGTAGGTCCAGAAGCTGAAGTCGATGGGGCTGTCTTGGAACTGGCCGCCGAATTGGTAGAAGCACTTGTTGACTTTGTCTGCCCACAAGACGCCGCCGGAAACGCTTGGAACCGTGGAGTTCTTGGTGAGGTTCGCGTATTGGTCGGGCATGCCCACCGTTTGGGTGGTGCTATTCAGGTCGCTGTAGACGAGCCATGTGTCTGTGGATTGTGGGTTAGACTGGTAACATGGGCGGGAGACGGAATGTCGCACTGGTGTAATTGCGGGGGTTCGTGGAGAGAGGATTCCACGCTACCATGCCACCGTCTATGTACAGCTTCCCATCGACCTCGGCCGTCTGATGACCCCATCGTCTACAGAATTCCTTGATGGGATCCTTGGCCTGGAGCGAGAGGCGGGTGAGGGCGAGGGCGGCGAGCAAGTAGCGGGGTATCAATGCCATGGTGGGCATTCATGTCTCGTTGGGTGGTACAGGCATGGAGGCGTGGTGATGTCGCGGATGGTGGAGACGGACGGCAGGGACGGAGGCAGCAAGCAGCAATTGAGGCAGCGGAACGGAAGGACACTAGGGGCGCAGCTACGGGAGGAATAGTATTGCAGGGCTGAGGAACCGCAAGGTTATCAGGGGACGCAGCACAGGATCAGGACGTGTACGCGGTGCAGGCACCATGTCACTTGCGGACGGGTCGGGGGATTGCTTCAGATGCTGACCGTTGCGCAACGCGTTGGGCCCTTTGGAACGCCCGCTTTCTCAGCCATGGTGCTGCGGTGAGATGCAATCCCCCAATAGCGCAGTGGGCAGGGTGAGGTAGGGCCGACGGCGTGAGGGCGGCGCTGGCGTGGGCTTGGGAGCGGGTACGTGGGCTAACGTGGTGGCTGGCCCTGGCAGCGATCATCGGGCGCGAGCCGAGCAAGAGCTGGCCTGCTTTTGTGCATGTCCATGTCGGGCCAGACCAGACGGGGCTGCTGCATGTACGTCGTTGAGTCGTCGCGGGCCCGTCCCGCGAGTGGCGAAGACGAAGACGTGGTGTTGGACGCTGTCCCCCGGCCGGCTGGCCAGAAGCCATGGTCCAAGTCATGGCACCTCAGCTGCGCGCATGTGCGATCCGCCCGTCGGAACAATAGCAGGCCCTCGTCTCCAGGAAGAAGAAGAAGCGCGAGCCACGGCCCAAGTCGGAGCCACCGGAGCCACCGCACGTCTCGTCCCACGGTGCGGGCGCCCCGAGGGCTTGCGACGCGCTGCCGTCTGCCTGCTTGCCCGTCTGCCTGTCTGCCTGTCTGCCCGTCCCCGTTTGCTTGTCTGCTGTGGGAGCCCGTTGCGCGCTGGGTGCCTTTATTGCCTGGTGTGACGGTGCCACGTTGCGGGACGAGAAGCTTGCGGGCTGTCGAGTCGGCCGACGTGGAGTCTCATGTCATGATTCATCGCATCGCGTCGCATCGAAAACGGAGAGTTAGCGTGGGTGAGATGGGATCGATGGAAGGGAGCGTCTTGGTCAGGCAGAAGCTTGGGCTGGTTGCTCGACGCGGCCATGATCAGCTTTCACCGCCAGCCAGAAGAGAGTGCTATTGCACAGTAAAACAGATGCTGTGGACTGTTGCTTGGCATGGTCGACAAATCTTAGATGCACGTTTCATAGCCAGCGCTTCATGCTCAACGCCCTCCAGACGGCTCCATGCCTGCAGCCACCGTCATCCGCATTGATTTCATCTACAGCATCGTTTGGCCGTTACCACCCCCCGCCTGCCCTGAGGATCCCGGACGGATGCCCCCCACCACCGTCCAAGCGACCGCAATTTCGCCCGCAACAAATTCCCCGTGCCACGCCTTCTGCCATGTACGATACATTACATGATCCCGCGCACAGCCTCAGGCCCGCCGTATACAAAGGCAGCTAAGAACCGTAAGACGAGGAGGGAACAGGCCTCTGACGTAGCCCTTCCTGCACGCCCTGCACGCCTCCTCCACCGCCCCCAACAAAAGTGAAGAAAAGGGCAAAAACAAACGAGGTCCCTAGACAGATACGAGGGCAAACACTATCGTTTCATCCCATCCATGCACGCGAACAGACATCTCCTCCACAAGCAGCGCGCTGCCTGCGGGACGCGTGCTCTAGCGCCCCGTGTTCCCTCATTGAAGCGTGCCGATCCATGAAAAGGAACGCATGGCGGCGCTGCATGAGGCAGAACCGTCCCTTGTGCCATGTGCATACCGCATCCTCCTTCACAGCATACACACACACACACACATATCTACCTATACGTTGAACTCATCATGTGTACGCGCAACTATGCGATATGTAGGCCTAAAGCGAACCCAAAGCTCCCAGACCAGCCCTCAAGGGAGAGCCGGCGAAATCGAACTTCAGGATTAGAACAGCCTCATCACTCTTGGTCCGTCACGAGAATAGGTCGTCCAGCGAAGTAGAAGGCACCGACCAGCAACAAAGAATGCTCAAGACCGACATGTATGTATGTATGGGAGAAGAAAAAGAGAGAGGAACACGCGCCCTGGTTCGTAAAGGACGTGGAAGATTTGACGAGGGCTTGGCGGTCTAGTACGCTTTGGGGAAATGCTCGGGTGCGCGGTGTTATTGGTGTGTTGGTACGAGTACGGAGGCTTGGTAGGTACGCTGTCTGACCAGGTCTGTTATCCTTTTGTCGTCTACCTAGGCTGTTGTATCTGCTGCTAATCTCACCCCTGGATGAGTTTTCGCTCGTCTCAGGAGCGTCGCTGAACAACAGATGACTCAGCAGTCATCTACCAGATAGTCATACTGGCCGCGGTTGCTGCTGTCTACCAGCTTCCTCGTGGTATTCAGGTGTATCTGATCAACACGGTTGCATAGTCACCCGTCAAACTCATCCAGCAGCTTCACGGTAGAAGCTGATCGCATTGCTTCCGCCGCCCAGCGCAAACATCTCACTCGTTGTATTCTTAGGCAGCCATTTCGCCGACCAGAGGGGCTTGTTCCCATAAGAGTGTGTAGCGACGCAAGACCGCGTCTCGATGCGCCAGATTTTAGCCTTGGAGTCGTAGGATCTGATCATTCTTAGCATACACACGGCTTCACTAACTTGCTCGCTGAGCGACCTCACGTACCCCGACAATAGATACTCGCCGGTATTGCTCCAGTCGAGCGTCAGGATCCAACCACCGTGGCCGGTAAGATTGGCAACCTGCTCTCCTGAATTCACATCGTAGAGGGCAATGATTCGAGAGTCGCCAGCGGCAGCGAGGAGCTTGGATGCTGGCGAGAAGGCGACGCTTCGGATGGGATGGACGAGGCCGGCGAGAGAGTGTGCCAGACGTCCAGTGTCGTTGTTGAAGATGTAGATGGATCCGTTTTCATGCCCCGAGGCAGTGAAGCGTCCGTCTTGGCTCTGATATTCAGATTAGCCGAGATGTCGAGCATACGCACGAGATCGGGGAAAAGTACCAGATCCACACACATGCCAAAGCTACCCTTGGTCTCGTACTCGCGGATCTTGGGAATATCCTCCTCATCCAGGCTCCACACGTTCACCTTGCCCGTAATACTACTACTTGCGAGGTACTTACCATCTGCGCTAAGTGCAATGGCCCATACGTCACCAGACTTCACTCGATCCACTAAGTGTACGTATGTTAGTTCTTAGCATCCCTTCACTTGGGCCGCTTTCGGGTCTGTAGAAAGGGCATGGGCGCACCTACCACTGATCTCGCCGTATGCTTTCCACATCCCGTCTTCGCCCTCACTCCATATCTTTACCTCACCTCCGAAGCCAACGCTCGCTGCACGTCTAGCTTCTTTCGCGGTGACAAGATGGTGAACACCCAGTGGGTGCACGCCTTCGAGCGACTGCACGAGCGGGAAGTCTGGCTGAGTGGTGTCATGGACACGGATCGTAGACGATCCACTAGCGGAAAGAAGTGACTTCGGGGTGGGGGCGAGAGCAAATATATCTGTCGGGTGGGCGTCAGAGACAGTAGACAGCGTGAGGTATTGTTTCGACTGTCGGAGCTGTTAGAGGCTGCATTGAGAGAAGGACGAAGGGGTCGTGACCATTCTGGGAGTGTACGCTACGCTCAATGGCAGTGAGATTTAAAGTTCTTTGCGCAGCAGTCGACACAGAGCCATGAGTGGGTGTTGCGAGTTTCGAGGGTTGGGCCTAAGCAGACGTCAAGACTGGCGCGCGGAAACGCGATGTCACAGGCACAGCCCACCAAAGCTGCCCCGCAAATTCCGACGCAAACGCACCAAACAGTCCACACAGCTCTAGTGTATATACGGCCTGGCTACGTTCACGACGAGGTGGGGAAGTTCTTGCTAGAACCTACAATACCGTGTTACAAAAGCATAGTGGAGCACGGCGCACGTATTACATCGGTAGACATATATAGGCACCCCGACTTGGAATTTGGAAACTTGTAGTTCACCGGGCCTCCACCCACCAAGTCCCCATCCCTCCCCGCCAATCACAGGCCCAACCCTGCGCGACCTGCCGCATGTATTGCCCATGCCCTCGAATCTGTCCCGCACTGCCAGAATCATCTCGAACGGCTGCCTCCGACCACGCGCTCCCTTGACTCAGGCACTATCCCCAGCGCGCACCACCACCACCACTACCACCATCCATCCCTTCTCGACGTGCTTCCCCGCCATGGCACCCACCTCAGCACTTTCTTCCCACCGCCCCATCGTCATCAGCGGGCCTTCGGGCTCCGGCAAGTCGACTATCCTCAAACGCCTGTTCGACGAGTACCCCGACAAGTTTGGCTTCAGCGTGTCGCACACGACCCGGGGCCCGCGCGCCGGCGAAGAGAACGGCCGCGAGTACCACTTTGTGAGCAAGGAAGACTTTTTGGATCTCGTGGAGAAGAAGGGATTCATCGAGCACGCGCAATTTGGGGGCAATCACTATGGCACAAGCATCAAGGCAGTGGAGGATATTGCAGAAAAAGGGAGGATTTGTATATTGGATATTGAGATGGAGGTGCGTGAGGGAATCCTCTGCGAGCCCTCTCAGGGCGTTGTGTTCTTCCAACTGATGATGCATAGGGCGTGAAGCAGGTTGCAAATCATCCTAGCTTTCCCAGACCCCGATTCCTGTTCTTGTCGCCGCCATCGAAGGAAGTGTTGGAGCAGCGGTTGAGGGGTCGGGGCACCGATAAAGAGGAGGCCATTTTGAAGAGGCTCAAGCAGGCTGAGGCGGAGATGGACTTTGCGCAAAGCAAAGATGCTCCTCACGACAAGATTGTAATCAACGACGACCTCGACAAGGCGTACCAGGAGGTCAAGGTCTTCATCGTGGGGGACGATGCTTGAACATCGTACCACCCATGATACCACAGCACCATAGACAAACCGTCCGATGGTAGGGACGGGATGCACAAATTCTTTTGCTTGCAAGTACAAAGCTATCTAAGCCGTTGTGTTCATCAGATACCGTCGTAGAAATGGATCGCCAGTGACCGTCCTACCCAGTGGGATTCAGACAGTCTCAGTGCTTGACTCTATTTCATCTGTCTCATCATTGAATGAACGGCTTGATGGAATCTGGCTTGTTCGACCAAGCGTGGCGCAGCCGAGCTGCCCTCAGATCCTGAAGGAAAACGTGAACGCCCCTCGCGTCGAGAATAAGCCCCATTGAGTTACCCAGAGCCATCTTCGCTGGAGCGCAGAAGGCACCCGGGCAATCGCATAACCACCAACTGGACGAAAAAACCCTCCGAGCCACCAACGCACCCTCACGCACCTAGCTCTCCTCCCAGCCTTCTCATGACCTCCGCGCATGTGCTTCAGAGACCGGCGGACTCATATCGTCGTCCTGGTGCCAGTTCCTCCGCCCAGGCTTCGAACGTGAGAAGAAAGAGAGTGCAGACGAGGATAGATGCCGGGCGGGTTGTTGATCGTGGGGAGGCCGCGCTTCTATGGCGGATCGTTGCTGAAAGTGCGGACCACAAGGGCCCGGTGTCCGGGGACTTTCTCCCAAAGCATGAAGAGAAGAGACGTCGGTCGACGCTCTGTGTGTGAGCTTCGTTGCGATTCTTCGAGCGAGGGTGCGTTGGAAGAAGAGTAGGAAACTAAGCTTGCGGTCGAATTTTCTGCTGCAATGCGGGCCGGGGGTTTCTCCGGCGCGGGCAGTACTAGGCAGCACTAGGCAGAAAGCGGGCCTGATGCCTCGCAGCGTTGACCTTGGCAGCGACTAGAGCTTCTTTCACTCAGGCACTTGATAAAGAGGCCGAGGCGCAATTGAAGCTGCGAGCTCCAACTCTTTGTTTCACGCCTCGAGCTATTCTTTCTGCTCCATCGCTGCTGCTGAATAGGCGCCCGCTTGCAGCTACTACGCAATACCCTACTGCGCCCAAGTCTCGACAACAACAATACACACTTTCCTTGACGAGCTTCTACGAACGCGCTTCCCTACTTGCCAGCAGCCATGTCGACCCTATTTGGTGGCGGTGCTGCGGCTGCGGCCACTTCGACCACAGGCGATACCAGCAAAGACATTGAGATCCCGCAGGCTCAACTGCCCGGCGATGGCATTTCAGACTTGTCGTTCTCATCGGCCGCCGACTTCCTTGCCGTCAGCTCCTGGGACCAAACTGTGCGCATATACGAGGTCTCCGGAAATGGCGTCGTAGGTAAATGGTTATTCAAATGCTCTCCTGGGGGAGGAAAGAAAGACGAAGTTCCACTCTGCGTATCATGGTCAAAGGTTTGCATAGTCGGGGAATCAAGATGGTCTAGTGATACTAATAGCAACATAGGATGGTACTAAAATTGCGGCTGGCGGTGACGGCGGATCCGTGTTTGTCGTCGATCTGCGCCAGGCCGGCGATGGAGGCGAAATCAAGCCCACGCTCATGTGGACGCCGCACCAAGCTGGTGTCAAGGGCATCCGCTGGTTCCATAATTCTGGACAGGATATACTGGTCACGGGCTCGTGGGACAAGACCGTTAAGATGTTCAACTTCCAGTCGGAGAATCCAGTGTTCACGCTTAATTGCCAAGAGCGTGTCTACAGCATGGACATCAAGAATTCCCTGCTCGTCATTGCAACTGCTGAAAGACACATCCACATAGTGAATCTAGAGAAGCCGGGCGAGTTCTACAAGACCATCCAGAGCCCGCTTAAGTGGCAGACGAGGGTCGTCAGCTGTTTCACCGACGCTACGGGCTTTGCAGTTGGGTCTATAGAAGGTCGTTGCGCTATCCAGTACGTTGAAGACAAGGATACAAGGTAAGTCTCTCTTTCTCGACATCCCTCTCTTGAAGTCGGGTATAAGAGCACTCTCGAATTTCCCCAAGAGGAGATTGAGGATAGTAAAAGAGACAAAGGGAAGGCTACTCAAGATGTCAATTATATCCGACCCAACCGCTCTCAAGATGCCCCCTCCATTTCAACTCCGCTAATATTTTCCCACAGCCTCAATTTCTCCTTTAAATGCCACCGCCAGCAAGACGCCAATGCCCGCGACATTGCAAAAGTCTACTCCGTTAACGCTATCTCCTTCCATCCCCAACACGGTACCTTTAGTACTGCTGGCTCAGACGGCACCTTTCACTTCTGGGACAAGGACGCAAAACACCGTCTCAAGGGCTATCCTGAGGTGGGCGGATCCATCACGGCTACTGCCTTCAGCAAGGATGGAAATATCTTTGCATACGCGATTAGCTATGATTGGAGTAAAGGATATGCCGCGAATACCCCACAGCAGCCGATCAAGATTAAGTTGCATCCTGTGCTTGGGGATGAGTGCAAGCCGCGCCCTGGGAGCAAGAAGCGGTAAATCATATCGAGCTACCGCTTATACAGTTGTGAGCGATGCGTAGGAGACAGAATGTGGTCTCCGCACCATCTGAGGGGACGAGGAAGGTTCCCATTTATAGCCCCAACAGCGCATTAATGAGTTTCAAAATCCGAAAATACAGATATTTCGACGAGGGCCATCTTGGAAAAGATTGAGTAAGCGTCGTATGACATCTGGCCTTCTCATTTTTTCTTATTACCGATGGCGTCATGGGTGAAGGATTCCATATTGCATTGCGGAAAGCGAAAAGACTGCGGTTAAGGGACATTGCTTTTCTTCTTTTTCCTTTGCAGAGAACGGGAATTGAGATAGTTAGGATAGTTCTGAGTGAAGAATAGGTGGGGAAATACACCGTTCCATGTGCTCATCCTGTACTGGAGTTAATATGATAATGTGATATAACATTGATGACAGTAATAAAGTAGCCCAGTTGCTACGAAAGTGGTGAATTCTATGAATAAGTATGGTTGGAGTGGGAGGGCCGGACTGTCCCGATATCGATAGTACTTAGAAAGAGATCTCGGCTTGCTAGGATGCTAATTAGTTAGTTGAATAGTACCATGGCCTTCGCGAAACTAAAAAAAAAAAAGCTGGAAATAAGACTCTGGGTACCTAAATTAGAGAGCTATTTGTTGAAACAAGCACCTACACAGTGTGGAGAGAGTGTATTAGATGAATTCTCAATTGCCTTAGTGATGACACTATCGCCATAACTGCAATAAACTGCAATAAGTACCAAGGACAATGTGGACGAAAACAGACAACGAGTGTTAATGTACCTTGCAATATTTCGGATTTAGCAACGTGATTCTAGATCCAGAGTGTGCTTCATTTCTTGAGTTCCTAAGAAAACGCAGGCCAGAGTTAGAGGTTGTCTTCGGAACTCGGGTGAACCTGTCACGCTCATCAAAGGCTCGTAGGTTACTCCATTATCAAGTGTTCCTTGTGATGGCAACGGAAATGGATGGAATCACATGATGCCATGTATTTAGCACTGAAAGTGTTCTTAGAATAGTTTACCTGTGGCTCTTCTCCATGGAATCTACACACTCTTTTCAGTTCTCTGCTTGTTCTGCTCTGTTCTTCCCGTGGCCTGCTGCCACATTCCTCCAAAAACGACGGTCTTGATGAAGATGGGTAGAGAGATGGGAATGATGGCAATGAAGATTCCCTTGAGGATAAGAACAGTAGCGGAATAGATGACAATGGGTTCCATAAGATCATGGACATCATACGACGAATAGATATGGCATGGAATATATTAGGCGTTTTGAATTTCACATGTTCTTGGTATTAATTCAAAGCTTATTGATGATTGGGTTGAGATTGGTAATGGATTTTAGAGGCAGGATGATAAGATGACTGGGCAGTGTGCTATAGTGTTTCTTACTATTTAGCCACTTTCCAGAAACTTCCTAAAACACCCCACGTACGCTGTGTTACACAATTTTTGCTAGGACCGTCAGAATAGCCGTCTTAGACTTTGTGGATCGTAAATATTACGGCTGTAGTAGACGTTTCACACAAACATAGCGGCATATGTGTCTAGTGACTTCGAGCCACGGTAATGTACGACCCTTTTATTTATGCCATAAATTTGTGGCTTACCAGCAGCTTTATGGGGCAAGAAATTCTTCTACTGGTTTTCTTGTTAGTTATACTTGATAACTTTAGTATTCTCTATAGCGTTATCTTAATCTTTCATCGACGATTCACAAGCTTCAATCCGCGTTCTGCATTGACCATCCTGTCAACTAAAGTCGTGGGCAATGCCCAAGAGGCAAACTTTACAAATGAGGCAAAGGAGCCGTGCCAAATTACCCCTTTTCTCCCCCTGATAATATCCTTCACGAGCTCATTGACAAGAAGTTCGACTTTCATTGCTTTCCCCTGGTGGCTTATTCGCTCTTTATAAGCTATCTCTTGAACATCATAATAATATGAAGTATTTGGCAATTCCATCCGACCGCCCGGTTTGTTAAACATTGGAGTGTTTGCTGATCCACACATGGCCGTTACAACGCGCACACCGAGCGGGTCCAGTTCCACCCGCAAGGTCTCTGATAATCTTGTCTCAGCTGCCTTTGAGCTGGCGAAGATGCCTTTCACATAGTTATTCCCATTACTAATGAAATTTGTTGAAGTTTAGAAATGAATTTTCGTGCGGCTTACCTGCCCATGCCATATTCATCGCAGCGTCAATGGAACTATGATTTACGATAACCCCCTTCGATTCGATTAACAACGGAGAGAAAGCTTGTACCATTGATAATGTGCCCCACACATTGGCATCATATAGTTTCTTTGCCTCAACAATATCGACGTCTAGGAGGGGCGCCTGGAATTCGGCACCAGCGTTATTTACCAAAATATCCAATTTTCCTCCTGTGCGCTTAGCGACGAGATCTCTACAGTTCAAGATAGCCTGCTCATCGGTGACATCTAGTTTGACTATTTCAATGTTGGTTAGGGCTGAGAGATCTGTCGTTTTGGAGAGATCGCGCGCTGTTGCAAAGACGTGGTATCCTCGTTCGTGAAAGGCCTTGGCCATGGCCCATCCTATTCCACCCGTGCTGCAACCTGTAATTAATACTGTTTGCTTGTCCATTTTCGCCTTTTTCTTTTTCGTAACGGAATTGGAAAATTGAAGTTGATACGGAGGCAAGTACCGTATAGATAGCTCATGAGAATTCAATCACGCCACTACGCATGACTGTGTTGCGCCCATCACGCCACCCAGCGCACGATGAACAGCACGAGAGAATTCTCGGGATAGCTAGACCCAAACTTACTTTTCTACAGGTTTATGCGTAGCTTTGTACATATCCAACTCAAAGAAATGACAGTTTCGTATTGACATTATGTTTATGCTATTAAAAAAGAATGTTTCATTCGACTTTTTGATACTCTCATTGATGATCGGTTTTGATAGCTTAAAATATTCAAATGCTTTAAGATTAGGTATTCTGATCGTCTCCTTCCAGTGCATGCATCCAGAGAGTATTTGAAAGCGAATCGGCATTTAACGGATACTCAGTAGGTAGCAAACAAGGACATGGATGAAGAACTTCAATTCATTCGATCAAAAGGAGATCTGTGCAAGGACAACCCGAGTGACTGAACAACCACGTTCCAACAGATTTTGCGCTTCATTTTTATGAGGGCAGTCCCATTTCTCATTCTCGTGAAGGTCCCAAGCACGCACCATCCCCCTTGAGCTTTTGTTTTATATGCGACTTACTTCGCACGTTTCTAGTCTGGAACACCGAGAGATCGAGAAGGCCCACGCACTTCGAGTAAGGCTTCAGAAATCTCAGTTCGTTACAAGAACTTATTTCCGGTAGGATCTTCAAAGCAAGCTTCTGGAAAAGTACTCTTTTCAAAGGTAATGGCATGTGTGCCATAATATGGATTTTCAACATACATGTGCTGCTATAATACATATGCGCCAGGAAAACTAGACCAGCACATCCCCAGCCAGGATGCAATGCGCCAACACCTCTTGACTATCTCTACGATTTAGGTCGTGGGTACGGCGTTGAATGATTCCTGGCATTTCTCTAGGGGCCCAATTACGTTTTTAATGATTTCACCTTGCCATGATCGATTAGTACTTTCAGCGCTCGTAACGAAACACCATTTGACAGCAGATGCGTAGTCATCTCCCGCCTCATCATGCACTTTATGTGACCACTCCAGCGCAGCCATCAAATCAAAAGCTCGGTTTGCCTCCTCAGATTGGTCGGCAAACTTTTTGCGAAGGGGCTGATCTTCGAGACGTTGACCGAAACAAAGTTCTAATAGCAGGATACCTAACGAATAGAAATTGCAGTTCTTGGTTTGGTTATCGGTTATGATAAATTGATTTGGAAATCCCTGACGTATGAATGGCTCGCCATACAAGATAGAATGCTCACTATCATCGCAGGAATAGAACAAGATATCTTTCTTGTTTAGATCGGTTCGAATCCATGAAGTGAATTGCAGCTGCGCGACTGAGGAGGCAAGGATTAGAGCGACTAGGTAACGCTGACGCCGAGTAAGGCGGTCTTCGAAATCGCTCGACAGAACATGGTTAAGTGTTATCGGATGGCTATCTTTGTACCTGTTTGAACCCGACTTTTGAAGCAGATGATATGACCCCTCATCTTGCTCTACGACACCTATGCAATTTCCAGGATCTTTGCTACCTAGGCGTCGACAGAGCTTAATATCAGGGCCTGTTAATGTTTCCAGTTCGATCGGTGGCACTGTCAAGGAGTCGGCAGTGAAAGCAACTTTTTTGGCCTTTCTAAGTCTGGGGGTTTCCACAGGCGCTTGGTTGCATGTGGTTAGATATGGAAGCGAGATAGCGTGCTTTGACTGCTTGCAAGAAGCACAGGCATCAATATGCTTACACTCTAATTCTATCCATGACCAGTTTGTATTTTCCTGAGAGAGTGGGTTTGTAAAAGTGAGGATCAAATCGTAACAGATATTCGCAACACGGCGATGTTCTAACCGCAAGTTTGCAAGGTGGTATTCCTGGCAGGGACACTGCCAGGCTTTTTGGATGGCTTTAAATAGAAGATCAGAGTTTCTTCGCGCTGTTTTAAAAACTGACTCAAGGATCGGACTTCGTTTTCTGTTGTTCGAAGTAATGGGTTTAAGAGTGGCTATGCTATCACTTGTGTGAAGGAGCTTTTCCAGGCGTCCGTTACACTCTTTCAACTGCTCAAATAGCTTATTCCGTACCGGCTCACCGAAGCTAAATCTGACTCTGAACGCTTCGTACTCCAATTTTGTTTTGGCGGATGAAAGCTTCGATAGTTGGTTCGGGCTTGCCGATAGTTTACTTTGCACAGTCGATTTGTCAATCGCGAGCTCTTTCCTCAGGTCTTCGGCCCTCTCATTCATCTCACAGATGATCTCCATATACAGCTGATAAGATTCCTGAAGGCGCTTTTCTAAGCGCTTCTCTAAAGCGTCGTCTTTCCAACTGTCGCCGCCAGGGTTGCTCACCAGACGAGAGACTTCGTCTAGATCTTCCACGATAGGCAGCAAAAGCTCTTTGAGATTTCGTTTGTACACGATCTCGTAGAACTGGACTTCTCTGCGGCATGCCGTATACTCCTTGCGTATCCTCCAGAAGAAGCCGCCAACTTTCGCGACATCGCGCCAGTGCTCAAGGCCGGAAATGATGAGAGGGAATGCCCCAAGGAGGACGCCTGCAATTTCAAGGCCACTCATTGACGATCTGAATTTCAGGAACCGCGAAGAGGCAACACAGCGCTGTTATAAGAAGAAGGCGTAGTTCGTTTGGTGGATGGACGATTGCCATAGCTCTCAAGGTTGTACCCCGCTTTCCTCGCCCCAGTCGCTTCAGCCTCGTGTCATCAGCTGGATGTGGTGCCCCTCGCGGAAGCAAACAAGTCGGAAATAAGACGCTAGATACCAGTGTTCTACAGAGCGTTCAACCCCCGTTGTTTTTTTTCTATGATACTATGTAAAACGCCCCCTCAAGGCTCGTAAAGGGTTGTTATTATATCACGATGGCGCCTTCTATATCAACCCAGTGCACAGCCTGTATCACAACGCTTAAAAGCATCATCTCCAGCCTAGCCAACCCAAAGCATCGACAGGGTAAAGTCAGCCATGAGCGTGTGAGCGAAGAGCTGGACAGATTTATTCTTTGGGCTGGGAATATAGGAGCAATGCATGTCCCAGAGTCCCCACTGTCTTTAGAATCACGTCTCTGTGATGAGAAAGAGATTTTAACCTACATTCTTGAACTCCTGGATGATATCAATGAGACATCTAGCGAAGGTAAGCCAGCTCATGAACTGCTCTCGTCCATGTAACTGATACTATCCGCTCCAGTCTTGGCTATTGTTACAGGAGGGCGAGGAGGAGAAGTAGCGTCCGTTGGTTCCTCTACCAGCGATGAAGATGATGCTCAGTACGAAGAAATTGAGCTGACCGAAGAAATTGGGTCCACTATTACTCGGCTTTTCAGGGTTGTCAATCTAATTCGTCAAGCTGCACCGACAGATCTATTTACTAAAGCGTTAAGCCGAGATCGGTATCGGTTCAACGAACAGTACGACATTGCCCATGTTGGACAAAAATATCCCAAACTTGCTACAGAAGGATATTCATGGCTCCAGAAGCGGCTTGGGCGAGCCATTACGCAACGTCGACACTACTTGAGCTATATCCGGGATCACCAAGAAAAGCTAGATGCTATGTTTAGAGGGGATCTGACACCAGACGTCGAAAAAGAAGCTCCCCAAGCACGAAACCTAATCACTAAGGTCATGGGGCTTGGGTTGGATACTGCCAGCCGGCCGTCCGCGTACTTCACAAAGGCTTCGACCCTCGCTCCCGGTAAGATCACTCCTCAGATACTGAACACCGAAGTCGATGTAGAATCCCAAGATGATGCAAGATCATATACAACAATTTCTCGCTCGGTTGACGGCGATCTGGATACGTCGACCACGGTCAGAATCCCGACATTGGACAAGATCCAAAAAGGATCTGCGAAAGAAGTGGAGTGCCCATTCTGCTCGCGTATAAAGAAATTTCAAAACGAAAAAGTTTGGAAGCAGCACGTATTTTCGGACCTTCGCTCCTACGTATGCACCTTTTCGAGGTGCGACGCGGCGTATTTTAGCAATGCTAACGATTGGTTTCGTCACGAAATGCAGGAGCACCGCATCAAGTACACATGCCGTCTATGTTCAGACAGGAACTTTGACAATCCCAGAGTTTACCTCGCTCATGTCCAGCGGAAACACTCTGCGTCTATCCAAATTAGCCATGAGCAGACCATTCTTGACCTTGGAAGAACCCCTCTCGAACAGATTCGCGCGGAAGACTGTCCATGCTGTTCGGAGTGGGTAGATCGACTTAAAAAGCGAGAGGAAACTGCGACGAATTCTTTTGAATTATCGGATCGCGATGTATACGTTAGCCCGACTGTATTCAAGCGCCACCTGGCGTCACACATGGAGCAATTAGCTTTATTTGCAATCCCAATGACATCAACACAGGAGAACGATGAATCTAACGTTGGAGGAAACCAATCGTCATCTGTTATAAGTTCAGATCGTTCTGTACTCATGTTCAGCGGTTCTAGGCAATCGGAAGGAAGTAGAGCTTCAGAGTTCGATGACGATCTAGAAAGCAGAGCCATTGCTGAAGCCGGAGAGGAAGCTGGCGTCAAAGGCAACATGGCATCCGGGCCGGGGGAATCCACTCCCACCGAGAAATTGGGCACAGCAGATGATGTGCAGAAAGCCAATGAAGAAGGAGATTTAGTTAACCCTCTCTTGCGAAAGAATTCTAACCTACTAAGTGTAATGGCCATTATGGAGAGCCTGGACCCTCATGACCAAGAACCTGAAGTGATTCCGTACCCAAAATTCCTGTGCCTGGATGTTCAGGGTATGCAAAGTTCGATCTGGACATCTTCATGGAACATGCGGCTGACAATGAAAGCAGAAACACGAGAAAAATTCCACGAACTCGAATGGGAGGACCGTAAACGATTGCAAGAAGGCAGACGGGAGAACCCTACCGTTATCTCGAAATGGGCTCTACATACAGGAGAATCGAACGTGGCCCGGAACCGATATGCGAATGCCCTCCCGTACGAATACAATCGAGTACGACTCAAGGTGCCGGAAGGGGAGAATGATTACATAAATGCGTCTCACATTATACTGAAGTCTAGCAAAACAGGGGAGATAAGACGGTATATTGCTACACAGGTACCTGAACATCCCTTGAATACTATAATAATTAATCATTTACGCAGGGGCCCAAAGCCGATACCGTTCGTGATTTCTGGCACATGGTCTGTCATGTGACTGACAATGGCTCTCTCCCCGTGGTCATAGTCATGCTTACTCAATTCACTGAAGCCGGCCGGGAGAAGTGTTGTTATTATTACCCGTATAAGACATCAGGGATAAAAACGTACACTACATCGATAGATGGTTTGATTCAGATAAAGAATCTGTCCCGAGCCGAGTTCGAAAGTTTGGGATCAGTGCGTACAGAACTAAACCTTTCCTGGGGGTCAGTAGAACCGGAGCAGGCCACAGTTTTGGAGAGAAACATTTCCCATTACCAATACCTTGCGTGGCCGGACTTCTTGATCCCAGAGGACTCGGATCGCGAAAGGCTCTTGAGACTTGTACGTCAAGTGCACCAGGAAAGCTCTGATACGACGCAAATCGTACACTGCAGTGCCGGGGTTGGACGAACCGGGGTATTCATCGCCCTAGGCTGGTTGCTCCAGGAACTCGACGAAGGGTCATTGGATGACGTCCCAGACGACAGGGATCCTATCGTTGAGGTGGTCGATAACTTGAAGCAGCAACGCAGGATGATGGTTCAAGGCACGGCACAATTTGAATTTCTTTACGAGGCAATGCGCGAAGAATGGAAGACCCGATGGTTGATGCGGTCTGCATTAGAGAAGGCGCTGCAGGCAAAGAAAAACGAACTTCAGAGCGCTCTGAACGCTACCGTGATAAATGGCGGGAATTCGTTCAAAGCAGCAAGCGGGGCCTAGGAGGAGAGCATCTCCCAGGAAACAAGCTCGATAGCTAAGCCATCTTTTCCATGTCTTACCGTTCTCTCCCACGTACTCAACCCTACACTGGACGCCTGGCAGCCGACCTCTAAGCCGCTCATACTACATCGTACCAGCCTTGGACTCAAAAACCACCAGACCCCCATCCGTCGATACGCTAACTCCCATTCGTATCATGCCTCCCTCTCGATTGGCCAACACCGTGACCAGCGGCACAAGATGCCCCGACTCATCGCATTCGGCAAGTAAGCTCACCTTCACGTCTACCACCTGGTTCGCTCCACAGACAAATATATAAAAGCAATGCGTCTGCCGTCCCATTTCAAGAGGCCTCCTCTTGCAGTACATCACCATCACCCGACATGCCTTCTCTCTCGGAAATCCGGCGCGTAAACGCCTCCCTCCCCACAGGCTCGCCCCTCGTTGCTGTCGTTGCAGGCGGTACCACTGGCATTGGCTCGTACATTGTGAAGGCTCTCGCCCGCACCTTCGCTACACAAGGCGAAAACCTCCGCATCTACATCGTGGGACGAAATGCGGCGCGCGCGGCCAACGTCACCGCGGAAGCGCGCACGCTGAGTCCCGGTGTCGATGTGCGCTTCGTTAAGAGTCCCGACCTCGCTCTCGTGAGCGAAGTGGATAGATGCTGTGAAGAGATTACGAGGATGGAAGGAGAGGGGCCGTTGAGCGGGGGCACAGGGAGGGTGGATTTGCTGTATATGACGTATAGCTATCCGATTCTGAAGGAGAGGTCGAGTGCGTCTATCCTAATTGCGATGGAAAAAGGATGGTAGAACTGATAGAGATACTAGCCACCCCTGAAGGCCTCGACGCCTTCATCGCAACCGTTTACTACACCCGCATGCGCTTCATCACCCAGCTTCTGCCGCTCCTCCTCGCCGCCCCCTCCCCCGCACACATCATCTCTGTTTATGCGGGCACCTTCGAGGACGGGACCGGTCCCGGCGAGTTCCCGATTGGGTGCCCTCCAGACAAAATCTACAGCCTCAACACGGTGCGCAAGCACTCCATCTTCATGAAGACGCTGCTGTTCGAAGAATTCGCGGAGCGACACGCGGGAAAACTCAGCCTCACGGATATATACCCTGGCTTGGTCGATGGACCGGGATTCGCCAGCCCAGATATGCCCCAGTGGTTCCGCATCGTGTGGAGGCTTCTGAAGCCGCTGCTGAGGTTTGGCATGGTACCGGCGGATGACTGCGGTGATGTCATGGTGTATCTCGCGACGGGTAGATTTCCGGCAAGGGGCGCGGGCGAGGGCGCGAGGGGTAGCAAAGGGGAAGTTGGTGGAGGCGCATATTCGGTGGGCAGGTATGCAGACGAGCAGAAGGGGATTATGTATGAGAAGGTGAGGGAGGAGGGGATGGGGCAGAGGGTGTGGGAGCACACGATGGAGGTGCTGGAGAAGGCCAAGGCGAAGGTGGCACCCTCCGCCTCGTAGCGCTCCGTAGCGCTCCGTAGAGCTCCGTAGAGCCTCGCAGAGCAAAGGTAGCGTGAGAGAAGCAGGTTATATAGCGACGGCGAGAAACCGGCTCCACCGACCAATCAGAGGCAGCGGTGCGGTGCCACGTGGCGGTGGCGGTGCTCCGGCCGGGGAATTAGAAGACATCCAAAACATATAACGAACTCGCCGTTCGTTCGCCCCGGCGGGCAGAGAGCATGCCCGCTACACCGGAGCCAGACGTCATGACCGAGGGCGGCGAAGGAGCCGAGACGCCTCCCGAGGGGAAGAAGAACAAGTTGGGCCAGTTCCTGTACGTTTGACTTGAATCCAAAGCCCCACTTTACCCGCCCCCTTCCGCTGCACCATTCGCTGCTCGTCCACCAACACGATGGATGAATACACGCAGCCCTTCCGAGACACCTGGTCTCGACCCTGATCTGATGTGATCTGGTCTGATACCATGCTCCCAGACAAAAATCCTACAACAAAGGCGAGCTTGCCCTGAAGCATGCCATCGGCCTGGGTGCCACTCCGAATGTGGTACCCGTCACGCAGCCCTCGACCAACTCGTCCCCACGGCCTGTCTTGGTGGGCTGGCATCCTGTAGGCGGCTTCGCAGGCAAATGGTTCGCCGAGAAGACGGGGCTGGGTAAGCTCATCACTGAGAAGACGCACCAGTACCCGGACCCCACCCAGCACTGGGCCGTGCTGGTCGGCGAATTTGCCCACCAGCTGTGGATGGATGAGAAGTTTGATGTGATTTATACGAATTCTAAGGTGGACCCAAGGGAGTAGGTAGCCAGATGGTGCAGTGTGATTTTGATCGAGTGTGTGCTTAACAAGGCATATAGATGGAGAACATTCCAAGTCGGAGAAACGCGCTTCAATGACGATGCTATCAGGCGAGCGGGTGGGTTTTTTTCTCTCTTCTTTTCTCTTCTCTTATTGATGAATGAGGGTGCTGAGGGTTTGTGGTTCAGGCGAAGCAGTCATCCAGCACATCCGCGCCACGCGCCCAGGGTACAACCTCATCAGCAATAACTGCCAAACTTACGTCCTACAGCTCCTAGATGCCATTAAGGTCTCGCAAGTCAAAGAGTTTGGTACCACCCTCGCCGTCTACGAACGGCTCTTCGGGACCGGTAAGGTCGCCGACCTGTTCGTCGACGGCGACGGCAATCTCCAGTCCAGCAGCGGTCCGCAGGGCGAAGCTACGGTGGTAAGTCCCATCGAAGGTCAGGAACTAGGAGTTGTGGGAGGGACGGGCGGGAATGGCCATGTGCCGTATCACCGCCCTGATGCGCTGCTGCACCAAGTGCAGGACGGAGCAGCCGTGCCGCCGCAGCAGAACTCAGTGCTGTTTGCACAACAAGTTATGAACGCAAATACAACACAGCTCAACGCGCAGGAAGAGATGGATAGGGGAATGCGCGAGGGCGACGAGACACCTCCAAGGGAAGGCAAAGAAGCGAAAGAGCCCAAGGAGGGAAGCTGGACGGTGAGGACGAATTCATTTTTCCGCAAGTTCAAGAAGTAAGTACGTGATGTATGTATGGTAATGTAAAGCCTAGTAACATAAATCCTCTATCCCACTCTCTGTGCTCTTGGCTAGATTGCTATTCGGAAAATGGCTGCAGAAGTTTTCCAGTATGTACTTGCTCGAGTACCCGTGGCTCTTCACCCTATTCAGACGAATGGCTGTGACACTTGGACAAGCCTAATGGGTCTTCATACTCTGGTTCGGATGATGTACCCATACGGTTCCCAAGCGGTTTTCCTGAGCTTCAGCAGTAAAGACGGCGGTGGGGGGTGGTAGGAGCAGGTTACATGTCGATTAACAGCCTACATCTTAGAGTCTTGCCTCTACCATCTGCAACTTCTGAACCCTTTCTTCCTGGTACAAAGGCTGCGTCCCAGGCGTCGTTCTTAGCGCCTCTTCCATGATGGCCAGCGCCTCGTCGAGCTGCTCCTCCGTCACAGTCAACGGAGGCGCAAGCCGGAACACGCCACCAAACGATGCGATAGTAGCAAGCTGGGCCCATAGACCTAGCTCCGTCATGCGCTTCGCAACCGCATTGCCAACATCTGCTGCACCGACCTTCGTCGTGCGGTCTGCCACAATTTCGATTCCAGCCATCAACCCGCGCCCTCGCACGTCGCCAATGCATCCATATCGTGACTGCAGTGTCCTGAGACCAGCCTGCAACTTGACACCAAGCTTCCGCGAACGAGACACAAGATCGTCCCTTATGACTATCTCGAGCACTTTGTCGCCAACAGCCGCCGGTAACGGATCGTTGACATGGGTCGTGTAAAACAAGAACCCCTTTTCCTTCGCAGCGTCCGCCACTGCATTCGACGCGATGACCGCACTAAGCGGCAGCCCGTTGCCCAACGTCTTGCTCAGCGTCAGGATATCGGGCACCACACCCTCGTCTTCCGGATGGTGCATGAAGGCAAACATATCGCCTGCGCGCCCCAGCCCCGTCTGCGCCTCGTCGACGATAAGTAGCATCCCCCGTTTCTCGCAATGCGTCTTGAGCGCCTTCAAGTACCCTGCTGGCAACTCGAGCATGCCGCCGCTCGACAGGATGGGCTCCACGATGACGGCCGCAAGAGACCCGCACGACTGCTTGTCGAGGAGATCGAATCCGTAGTCGAGCTCCGTCTGCCAGTCGTACGAGCCGTCCCTGTGGCGGAAAATAGAGCGGTAAGCGTTCGGGCACGGCAGCACGAGGTTCCCGGGCATTAGGGGGCCGTAGCCCGCGCGACCGGCGTGGTACTGGGCGCCCAGCGAAGCGCCCGTCATGCCGTGCCAGGAGGCAGCCAGGCCGACGACCTCGAAGCGGCCGGTGACGAGCTTGGCGAGGCGGATGGCGGCCTCGTTGCTCTCGCCGCCGGTGCTGAGGAAGAAGGCTTTGTCGAGGCCTGGGGGTGCGGCGCCTGTCAGACGAGTGGCAAGGCGAACGACGGGCGGACTGAGCATGCCACTAAAGAGGTGGTCGAGATGCTGGGCGTGGGAGTGGATGGCTTCAACCACTTCCGGGTTGCCGTGGCCGATCAGGCACGACATCTGGCCCGAGGTGAAATCTAACATGCGGTGGCCCGTGGATGTTTCAATGTAGAGGCCATCAGTAGAGGTAATCAGCTCAGGATGGTAGGATGTTCCGTAGAAGAGAAGATGCTCGTCAGCATCACGCTGCAGTTGGACAGCATCGATGGAGTCGTATGGGTGTGTCATTTTGGAAAAGAAGAAGAGAGAACTGTGGAAAAGAAATGCTGTCCATACTTCCGGACTTCCACCTTTAAATGGTCCCAGGAAGAGAGGTCTGATCTGTTTGCAGATAGTTGTGTACATGATTCCGTCGGACAGCTCTAGCTGTTATTGGCCGGGGGCATCGGCCGAGATAGCCCCATCCAACCGGCGGCGTATTTCTCAGTTTCCCGTCCTCCTCTTTCCATCCCGTCTGGACCAACAACTGATGAACACGCCCGCTTCTCGCTTGTCGGCCCGGCCGTATCGCTCCCACCGCATCCCGGCTTGCGATATTTGTCGAAGGAGAAAAATTAGATGCAATGTCGATGTTCCTGGTCAACCATGTCGCTTCTGCCGCGAGAGTGATCGTGATTGCAAGTACAACAACACCTCGAGCCAGCCTCATAGCCCAGGACCTCGAAATCGCGTCCCAAAATCTAGAAATAGCACTTCAGCAGCAAAAAAAGGGGTTAGGACATCTACTACCAACCCCAATGGCTCAACAGAGCAAAGCCTAGCGAGATTTCCCGGCTTGACCGGCGGGTCACCAAACGAGAGTTCAGTGATGATGAACCCGCCTATGGCTGAAGACATTGCTGTCTTGAAGCAGTACCTCACGTCGAGAACGTCGGATGGAAGGGCTATGGCAAAGCCTTACAGCACCATCTCCGACGCCCCTGGAAATCCTATTGTCTATTTAACGGTCCCTAAACGGCGAAAGGGGCTGCGCATAGCTGCTGATCCAGGTCGGACTCAGCGGGAGATTATTGAGCAGGTGCTTCACCCGTTCGCGGCCGAGGTGCGAAAGCTGTATGTATAAACTATGAGTGAGGCCCAACACAAGGGGCGAAGCCATGCTAGAAAGCCCGTCTATAAGGGGGTTGGCCCCCTTTCTTAACCCCTCACGATAGAGTTTTAGCTCCCATACCCTAGGGTGCTGAAGCCATTCGTAAGCGGGCATACTTCCTCAGTAATGATAATTTTGGCCGACGTCAGAAGTTTGGACAGGGTTGAAGACTGACGCCGTTGCAGGTTCTTCGAACACGTGCATCCCTGTTTTCCCGTTGTCGATGAAACTACCTTCATGGATATGTGGGCACGAGATCACGACCGCATATCGTCAACGCTGGTGTGCGACTTGTATGCTACGGCTTCGCTTTTCTGGGATAGAGACGAGAAGCTATGCAGCTATGCTCAGCCAGACCTCGACTTTATATGGAACCAGGCTGTGGCCGCGCTGCAGGAGGACTTCCTTGCACCCTCCATTTCCACTGTTCATGCGGCACTGTTAGATCTAGTTGGCCGACCGGTACTCGCTGTCACAGGCAACATCGCTAATGTCGGACGCGTAGTGACGCTCGCCCATAGTTTAGGCCTGCACCGCGATCCTACAGCATGGAAAGCAACGGCCCACGAGAAGAATGCGCGGATTCGATTGTGGTGGGGAGTGCTGATACATGATCACTGGTAGTGTCAGGAAACTCCTCTATGCATTACTATCTAAGATAGAATAGGTCAAGCATCGGACACGGGATTCCCTCTTCTATCAACCGCCAGTGCTACGATGTGCCTCTTCCATCGCTGGACTCTTTGTTGACGCACCCGGCATCCGAGACGACGCTACGGACAACCGCCTCGTTCTTGCATCTCTGCAAGCTTAGCCAGATTCTTGGCGATATATTGCCCTGCGTGTATACACTGCATCCCGATAATGAGTCCGTCTGGCGGACACTACGACGCGTCGAATGCGCGCTCGACGGCTGGCTCGATGGCTTGCCATCTTTTCTGGATCTCTCTGCTGCAGGGTCCGCAGGTGTCAATGGCGCGAGTAATCTTTGGTTCGGCTATCTGTCGATCAAGATGCTCTGCTGCCGCGTCGCGTTCAAAGTGTGCTCTCACACACCCCTATACATGCATGCAAGCACGCTTATTTCCATCTTCTAGGCTACTCTCCGAGAAGCATCACATACTAACACGGAAGCACGCCAGTACCGCCTCGCGATGCTACGTGAATCTGCTTGTAACGCTACGCAATTCGTTGCCGAACTAACCGACGATCAACTGCGCGAGTTCTGGATGCCTTGTAAGAACTTTCTTTCTTCTCTTCTCCGTATCTCCCAAGCAGAAAATCATCCTCACCAATACTCAGATACTTCCTACCTCCTCCTATCTATAGTCACCGTCCTCCTCCGCTGCAGTGTCGAAATTAGCGATCCCACAACACGCTCCACGTGTATCGATGCAATGCTCCGGTTTCGCTCACGGCTGCGCAGCGCCCAACAAGAGGCTGCGTGGGATCTCGCAGACTTCTGTCTCGAGCGGTGCGATGAGCCCATTCGGAAAGTCGCTGAAGTCTTGGGCGCACAGATGGCAGCGGATGTGGTACCGGAAGCCATGACCGAGGATGTTGGTGCTTCGTGTGAGGAAGGGTTCCGGTTCGAGGATTTATTACCTGGTGATGCGTTGGGGGTACCATGGGAAGTAGGGTGGGAGTTTGGAGAAACGGGGTGGTTTGGGACCGACTGAGGAAGAGGTGAATTGTTCTAGGAGCAGCGATTTGTAGCCGAGCCATGCATATACACTGTATAGAAGAACTCCCCCTAAAGGTAGAATTTGCGCCTATCAACTTCTTTGGATTTCACTTGACCTCTAAGCAAAACAAAACTTTTACTGCTGTAATGATGAACTTGTTATGCGCTCTCATTTTCTCTTTTTACTTTTTCATTTTTTATGGTGCTTCTAAATCAATGCAGGGGTATCTGAAGAATCAATTACTACCAACTATGCAAAACAGAGCAGCTTTTCTTTCCCTTTTCTTTTCTAGCATAATTTTGAAAGACTTGGATTACGTCTCCTGCTTCCAAACGCTAGTTTGTCTTCTTGTATGCTTTGTACCGACCCAATGGGCCTTTCTACCTTTTATCTGCTATACTCCATCAGATCCGCCCGGCCGGCATGAATGGTTGCGCCGTTTTCCCAACGGAGGTGCTATAAATTTGGATCCTTCGGGTATGGTTGGTTGAATATGTAGTAGCATGTAGACTAAAGAGGTAGCTAGCGGCGCTCCCTCGGCGCTTTATACGGTATTGCTTTATAGACATCGAACTTCGCCACATGCTGTGCTGCAGGTGGTAGTAAGTAACTCTATGGTGCGAGGGCTGCCTTCTGTTTAACCCCAACACTATCACGACCGACAGAAAAGTCACTTCGAGATCCCGAAGAGAAGGAGCACCTACACATCCCGTAAAGCAAGCCGGAGCACAAAACAGGATAAAAACATGGGCACCATCCTCCTCACGGGCGCAAACTCCTCCCTCGCCCTCCCCACCATCCGTCATCTCCTCACTACATACCCAACCTACACCCTCCTCCTCACCATCCGCAACACATCCCCCGCCGACCCCAACACGTCCCAACTTCTCACCCTCCTCGCGACCTTCCCCGCTGCCAAATACTCCCTCTCTTCCCTGGACCTCTCTTCCCTCTCCTCCATCGCATCCTTCGCCAACGAAACCCACGCCGCCATCTCCACAGGCAGACTCCCCCGCCTCACCACCATCATCTGCAACGCCTTCTTCTGGAGCCTGACCTCTGGCCTCCAGCTCAGCGCCGACGGGTACGAGCGTAGCATGGCGGTCAACCACATCGGCCACCTGGCGCTTACCCTGAGGCTGCTGCGCGACGTCGAGCCCACCGCGCGCATTGTGCTGCTGAGCAGCGAGGCCCACGTCCCCGGCAAGGCAGGGTTCGAGCAGTTTCCGCCGGAACTGCCGCCGCCGCAAGCCGGGCTGGACCGCCTGGTGCATCCCGCTGGCGATCGGCCCGGAGAGGAGGCGGGGCGCGGCTTCCAGAGGTACGGCTTGTCCAAGTTGGCGGTTGTGATGGGCGGCTACGCGCTGCAGCGGCGGCTGGAAAAGGTAGGCCCCCTCTTCCCCCTCCCCCGGGCTTGATCGGCCCTGTTCTCCTCCCCTGCGAGAATCGTCGCTGAGTGCTGGCGGTAGACCGATTCGTTCAAAGACGTCAACGTCCTGGCGCTGGATCCTGGCGGTCTGCTGGATTCCCGTGCGTTCGACGTGCACGATGTGCCGGTGCTGTGGAAGGTTATGATTAAAGTCGCCTGTTGGCTGCGCGTGGTGCTGTGGTGGGCTATGCCGGAAAATATGCGGACAAGCGGCGAGGCGGCGAGGGACCTGGTTGAGATGGCTGTCGGGGAGAAGTTTCAGGGGAGAAAGGGGCATTTTGTGATGAATGTGCAGAAGGACAGTTCAGAGGCCAGCAGAGATGAGAAGATGCAAGAGATGCTGTGGCAGAAGAGCGTGGAATGGGCGAAGATCGGGCAGGACGATACGGTGCTGCCGCTGTAGATGAGTAACTCAGCGTGAAGTGAAACCAATGTAAACCAGCTGACAGCGTGTAGGAGATTTATTCTCACCCTCATTGTTCTCATTCGAATCACATCATACAGCCATCATATTGAACCCTTACACCTACCCTCTACAACCTCTTCTTAATAATATCCGCTGCCTTCTCCCCAATTCCATACATAGTAGCCTGCAAATGGCAGCTGGGAATAATCGGAATGATGCTCGCATCCACAACGCTCAAGTGCTGCGTTCCATAAACCATGAGCTTGTCATTCACACACCCTCCCTCATGCTCTGCCATCATCGGACAGCTGCTGCTCGCGTGAGACAACGTGGGGGCTACCGAGTTCTGTGCGAGAAGCGCTTCGAAGATATCGTCGTCGGACACATGCTGCGCACCAGGCACCGTCTCGGAGTGCACAATAGAGGATAGTTCGGGCCGTGTCCAGACCTTGCGGAAGAAGCGTAGCGAGATGCCGAGGATGCTCTTGTCGACAGGGTTTTGGAATGCGTGGTACGTGATGACGGGTGGGCCTGCCGGGTTGCTGGCGTTGAGGTGGATGGTGCCGCGTGAGAGGGGTTTTTCAATGCCCACAAGGCCGTAGGTGCCATCGGCGGGAACGGGGAACTCGGTCACGGCGGCATCACGGCGCTTGAAGATTTGCGCAATAATGGCGCGCTGGCGGCGGAAGCCCTTGAGGAGCTTAGGGCTGTTCTTGTAGATGCTGGGGAGGAAGGAGGCTGGATCCTGCTTGTTGAGCTTGGAAACGACGGCGTCAATATCCGAAGAGGAGGTCATGTCTGGTAGAGAGATGAAGGCTAGAGCATTTCCACGTGCCACAGTGTATGGGCCCGTCTTATTGACCTCGTACTCATGCCAAGCAGAGGCATTGAACGTGGCGTTGGTTATTAGGGAATTGGCGTTGGGGAAAGTCTGGGGCGTGGTGTTGAATATGACAGTACCGTAGGGATGGTCCTGGAAGTTGGAGCCCACAGCATCAAGGTCCTTTCGCACCTTAATGCCGGCTGCCTTCAAGACTGCCTTGGGACCGATGCCACTAATCTGCAGTAGCTTAGGGGTCTGGACTGCACCCGCCGCGAGGACAACTTCCCTCTTTGCGTAAACTGAGAGCGTCTTTCCAGAACCGTCCGTGATCTTAACGCCAATGGCCTTGGGCGGCTTCTTCGAGTCATCAAAAATGATCTCGTTGGCATTGGTCTTGAGCTGGAGCTTCAAGTTGCTACGTGAGTTTGCGATGGGGTCGTAGTAGGCGTAGCGAGCGTGGGCACGGCGACCAGTCTTCTTGTCCATGGTGTTCGCAAACCAAGAAGGACCGTATGCATCTCCCGCATTTCCATCTACAGGAATCGGGACCCCAGAGGCTTTCCATGCCGCCCAGTACGACTTGATATCCTCGTACTGGGTGTCGGTGATGCTGACGGTCAGCGGGCCGTTCCCATAGACAGCAGGATCCCAAGTGATGTTGAATGCCTCGGCAACTTCTGGCGATGGAGGCTGGAAAGTGGTGCTCTTGATGAAGTATGGCTCCATTCCCTTCCAGCCCCATCCATTATTCCCGAGCGCCTCCCATGCATCGTAATCGGCAGCGGCACCACGATCGTAGACCATGCCATTTATGACAGAGCCACCGCCAAGCACCTTTGCCACGTTGGCCCCAAAGGTTTTGTTTCCAAGTTCAGGCTCAGGCTGAGTGGTGAATCCCCACTTATAAGGAGCGCTGACGGTTAAGTCGTTGGCTTTGTACGGAATCATATTCCCAGGTATATCGACATTATCGCCGGCCTCGATGACAAGTACCGTCGCTGGATTCGTTTTAGTGGATCCTTTGGTACCAGCAGTGAGCCTTGTACTCACTGCGCTCGTCCTCCGTCAGACGATTGGCCACAATCAATCCAGTAACTCCACCGCCGACGATCACATAGTCATACTCCCTCTCTACTGCAGCTCCAAACACACTTTCTGAAAACACAGCAAGTAAAGAGAACGTGACAGTTGCCACGCGCGAGAAGACGGGCATCTTAGGGTATTAGAGACCCAGCACGATCCAACAGCGATAAAGAGTGACAAAGGTAAGATGCTGGGAGTGTGCTCGATGAGGGAAGTAGTACTCTATGCGAGGCTATTAGTGGATTTATACAAATGAGCCCACAGAATGGGAGAAATCTCCTGCGAATGCTCCTCGGAGCTAACGAGTCGAGGAGGTGCCATTGCCCAGGCGCCACGCTGAAGGCACAACGCACCCCTACGTGCACGAGCTGTCGAAGACGCCCAGTGTGCTTCCATACAGACGCCACCTTCTGGCCCCGCAAAATCTCCCAAAGGGTCATGCTAAGAGCTGGCGGTACAGGTGCGGTCAGGGTCTGGTTTGCTGGTGCCGAATCCCTCTTCGTCCGAGTCCGCGATGGCTAAGCGCTTAGATCCGGTCCAACGACTACACAGGGAGTAGTTCTCAGACTACGTGCCATACCAAGTGGGTCCAGGAGGGTCGCTGAGCCGGGATGAAGTTCTGCAATCGTGGTATCTCCCGCACGGGCTGCCGCCCCGCAGTCGTGGAATAAAAAATTGCCTGTTTAAAATTGCCATCATGCCTGCTCGATGTTAGCTGCGGAATGTTGTGGCTCACGTTTGGGAACGAGGCTAGCACTTGTCGTACGACGGAGCCATGCCGTGTATACTGTTGTGTTGCGCCTCCGCTGGCAAGTAGTGGCTTCATCGACGTTGTAGTCGAGTGAAGAACAGAGAAGACGGTCAAGCAGCACATGGGGCGATCACACACACTTGAGAGCGGGCTCTACACCGCGTTGCCAACCCGTCCATGTTGGTTCTAGAAGGAAAGAGTGGAGCCTCATGGCAACACGAAATCGGCACAGGATAAGGGATCCATTCCACTACTCCATCCCCATCCAATTCCCGCCTCGGCATCAATCCGAAACGTCTTGGCACACGGCTCAAATGAAGCTTTCGTGCAAGACTTGTCCGCTAGGGTGAGGCGATTGGGGCGAAATGTCCTCTAGATTTGGCATGTCGGTGGGTTTGAGTGAACGGGTAGTCAAAAAGGGATGTTCGCCCTTGGGAGAGGACCATGGTTCCCACTCAGGCCTACCCGTGCGGTTCCTTGCTGTGGTTCTTTACTTCGACCAAAGTTGATCACTTCCTCCCTAGGAGTCGCAGATCGACGAGGACGCTGGAACTACTGAGCCGTATCACCACGTCGACTTTCACTTCATCGCCATGGCCGATTTGGCGGCTCCGCAAGAATGGGAAAATCAGCGACTTCGAATCCTAGTACCGACGACGCTCCTCGCTATCATAGCGTCTATGTTCCTTTGCTGGAGATGCGTGTACGGTTTCCTTCATGGTCGTAGATTTCTCATTTGTGACTATCTGTTAGTCCTGTCATGGGTACGTCACCTTCTTCACCTGATTTGGGTGCTGTGTTGTAGAAAATTATAGCTAACTGTACGGATAATGAATTTAGATGATGTCGGTTGTAAATGTCACACTGCGATTCATCCTCGTGGACACTGCCCTCGGCCGGCACATCAAGGACCCATCAGTGGGCTTCGCCAACATCATGAAGTACTCGAAATATTTGTGGATCAACCAGATCATCAACCTTGTGGCTGTTGCGGTGCTGAAGTGGTCAATCTGCGCATATCTTCTTGTGCTCGACTTCTCAAAGCTCTATCGAGGAATCGTGTGGCTGTCGATTGTTCTCATCACGGCGTTCAATTTCCTTGCGCCCGTACTGACGCTGTTCGGATGCACACCGATCGATGCAAACTGGAACATAGGAATGAGGGCAAAGGCAAAATGTTGGGCCAAGGGTACGTTGCCTATGAGTTACGCTCAGGGCGTCATCAACATCTTAACGGACGTGATGTACGTTGTTGCGCCGTTAATCTACTTGAGCCAGGTGCAGCTACCAAGGCGCACGCAGTGGGGCCTCCGCATCGTTTTCGTGCTCAGTATCGCGTGAGTATAGCACGAATATACTGAGAGTGAAGCTGACGGAGGTGCAGTGCCACTGTGTGCTCCATCTTCAAGACGATTGAGCTGAAGACGATTACGAAGACGCAGGATCCGACATGGGACGGCGTCAATCTCTCAATTTGGTCCGGTGCAGAGCTCTACGTAGGCATCCTGATCGCTTCGCTCCCACCGCTCCGGAAAGCATTTGACTCGTTTTTCAAGCGTGTGTTCCCTTCGATAGGGCAGACATCACGCTCGCGGACAGGGCCATATGCAAACAACACCTACGGAGGCGGAGCATCGGGTGCGCATCATGTGCGCATGAGCACCCTCAACCGCGATAGGAAGACGATGCGCAGTGGGCATCCAGGCGAGAGTGTACTAGACAGCGATGACGAGAGCGAGAGGGCGATTCTCGACGAAGAAGAAGTAAAGAGTGCGTGGAGCGGTGAGGGCATCAAGAAAACAACCAAGGTTACGGTTGTTGGGGAGGATATGGTGAAGCCGGGGTCGTCGCTGAGTTCACATTGAAGAACGGGTGTTGCGGCATGGTTTCCTCTGGTGATTGGAATTTGACATTTTCATCTATGTTCGCTCTATACCTTGTACGTCTACCGTATGTCGAAATCAGAAGACGTTAGATCAAGTCGCTGGCCTGCCAGAAGACGGGGACAGGTGTTGAGATGGACAGCCCCTGAGAGCATCCTAGGCCGAAGCCGTCCCACGCCGTGGGCGAGCACGAGGGCATTTCCCAGGCAGCGAGTTGACGATGGTGCGTGACCCTGAGCGGGGCGGAGCACAAAGGGGGAGGGGGAGGTGGTGGTGGAGAGGGCGGTCGGCGTGGCCGAGAACAGCCATCGGCTCCTTCCGACGTCCAGCTCAAGTGGCAAGAGGCTGTGCCCAACCCAGCTGTGGCGGTGCACGGCCAATCACACGCTGCCAGACACGCAGCTGCCATGCAGCCCACCGCCGTCATCCCACCCGCCGCCAGCCAGACTTTTCTCATAAAACACCGCCCTTGCCTCCAACCTTCCCACTCTCCACCTCACTCCTACCACCATGCCCAAATTCCTCGACCAGCTCCTGGACTCGGCTCTCAAGCTCAACGACACTCGCGATTCCCGCCATGACGACCGTGACCGCGACCGCGACCGTGACCGCCGTCCCCGTCGTAACTCCCATGTAGAGAGAGAAAGACCGCGCCGCCGCCGCTCGTACGACTCTGACTCTGACTCTCTCTCCCCCCCACCGCCACGCCGCACACAGAGTCGTCGCGAGCGTCCCCGCCCACGGGACTACGATCATGACTACGGGTACGACCAACATGCACCCAACCCAGGATATGAATACGGCGATTCTCGTCCGCCTCCTCCACCCATGGGCTACGACCGCGGTTACGTTTCCGATGAGAGGCACAACAGACCACGGCGGCGGGAGCCATCCTACGACCATGACTACGGATACGAGGAGCGGCCCCGGCGCGATCGTCGGCGCGATGACCGGTACGATGGGCTGTTTGAAGGGCGGGACCGTAGAGATCACAGGGAAAGAAGCAGGGATCGCGATTACGACCGCAGGTATCGTGACGAGGGCCGATACCGTGATTCGCGCGGCGGCAGAGCCAAGGACGGGAAGACGGATTGGCAGAAGCGCGGCATGGAAATGTTCACAGCCTATGCGCTTCCGGTGATCAAGCGGGAAGGCGTCAAGTACCTGCAGAAGCAGTTAGCAGGAGGGGGAAGCAAGAGGAGATGATTGCGCTGTGAGAAGTAGAGCGGATTCTCTCCGGCGACGCCGTGGATGATTTTGGTTTCTTGGTTTTTCGGGCTCCTCCTCTTCGTAATGGGTTGCTAGAACAGCGTATCTTGTTCTTCTTTGGTCTACCCCATTGGATTTTCTGTTCAGGTCTCTCAACGACTTTCAATTCCCATAGCACTCTTCCTGGCCCTACGCTAGTATTTCGACACGACATGATACCCTTTTGTATGGAAATTTCATTCCAGTTTCTTTGATTGTTCTGTTTCTTCTTTCTGCTCAAATGTCTCTAGCATGAAAAGATCTCCAGCGCCGTCCCAGTGCGCAAAAGCAAGCTATCTATCAATCAACTCAATATAATCGTCTTCTCGTGCGGCTCTCCATCCTTACCTTCTCATTCTTTACTATTCCCGGGATAGGTAGGACCACCACCCTGTAACTGCAGCTGAAAGTCTTATTACCAACAGACACCACACCGCCTTTGGCCGCCCCCTCTCCATCCTCTTTCGCTCCACCGACATCCTAGAAGTCGCCGTTATCAGCATCACGCCCGGTAGACTCCCCCTCGGCCACCACACCTGCGTTACCACAAACGTTCTACTCGGCACGCACCATTCTGGTCCCGGTACCACCGTATCCGTTGGGACAATCCGTGTACTTTGTTTTCGAACTCGAACTCCCCATCCCTTCACTCGGAAACCCCCAAAGATGTTAACCGCGAACCGGGAGGAGCCGTGCGGGGGTGCTGATGAAGAGGGGGCAGGTCGGAGCGCTTAGTAATTCAGCGCTTTGATTCCGGGCCACCATCTCCGTTTGAAAGTGGAGGCAGGTGGTCAGCACCCATTTATCCGTGCGCGTCCATCGTTGGTGCCACCATCAAAACAGTGCCATTCATAATGAATAGAACACCAGGTCTCAACAGCCTGTCCGTGGGCAGTATCTTGATCTTACGAGGGACGTCCCACCCCTAGATCAACAGGAGAGAGAACGAAAAGGCTTGCTGTCTGGTAAATTGAACTCAGGTTTTCAAATGTACAGCTTCTCTTACACAGCCAGTCGAGAATGCTCCGACCATAAATGGCATCGTGAACGCTATTCCGTTAGAACGAATCGATCTTCTAGGACTGATTGAAAAGCTCAGCCCCAAATTCAACGAAACTTTAGAGATCTAGTATTCTAGGGGCCAAAAACTTAAGAAAACCCAGTTTCTAACTAGCTACTATGCGCATTACCCTTAGCGTCTAAAAAGCGTCTTAATATCCAGATTAGACTGTATAAAAGATTTTAGAGTTTATTATCCAGGCGTTGTTAAGATTATAAGGGTCAATTTCGCGATTTTTAGTGAGTTTAGCGTTAGCCACTGGCTGATGCTAGTCACTGAGTGATGGTACACGTTATATTCCTCGAGAGGCGCGCCGCTGAGAAACAAGCCATAGGGTGCGACAATCAAGATTTGCAGACAACGGCCCAACGCTCGAAACAAGTGAATGACTAATTATAGAAGTCTGCATAGTAATAAGTGGCGCAATCCGAATCCGGAATGCTTCTCGTTTAGTCGGTGCCTGAGCACTTGTCTGGTATTATGTCCATGCACGTGACGATGATGCCACCAAGCCTTGATTAACTAAAGTTCACTATTGTACGGAACAAATATACGGTTACGATGTCGGGAGGGCACACGTATCAGTACAGCTTGTCCAGTTTTCAATAAACAACAGCCAGGTTCCTTACTTTCGTACCATTTAGAATCAGAATAAAATGCATCACGTGCGCCATAGCCACACTCGTAAACTTCGCCTTCCTATCTGAAGCTTTATAGCCAGCAGGCAGCATCAGCCTCCTGGGTCTTTTTGCATCGTTGCGGTTTTCTCTTTTTTCTTTCTTTTCAAAATGTCATCTAAAGACGCGAAAATAACTCCAGACAATGCGAATCTTGCTCCGCCAACTTATACAGCGGCGACATCCGGTTCATCATTGGTCCCGGAATCGCAAAGCCGTTTTGCTTCATTATCGCTACACGTTTCGAACCGTTTGCGCTTTCTTCGTTTCCCTCAAGATGTCATAGAAGCATGCAACGAAACGGTTGTCTCAACATGGAAACCCGGTATCCAAGAAACGCGATACTACGGCAAAAGTAGAGAGTTGAAAGTGAACGGTCACCCGTGGTGTTCCTCTGGCATCGAAGCCATAGAGGCCCGACAACTTATTTCTGCGCTTTTAGCGAGATTACATAGTCTTGGCTGGGTCTTGCTATTAAGTACGGATATCAACAAAAAGGTTCTAGATGGCGATGCTTTGCTGTTCAGGTACCAAGAGGTGCCGCCGATAGAATGCGCATGGGCTTCTATTGGTTTTACAAAGCGAGATAAACTTCACTTTATTGACTGTCAGTTGATATATAGTGTAGCATGATTAAATAAACTAACGTTCCATTTAGTTCCAAAAGGATTCGGTGAAGCCATAGTTGACAAACTAGGACATTCCGACGTCCAGTCACTCACAAGGTTCATGGATGGAGTGTATGAATTGAAGATTCGTGGCACACCTTGGTACGTAAGCGGAGATGATACGATGCGAGCAAAGGAAATACTACTTTGTCTTGTAGAAACGCTAGAGCAAACAGGGTGGACGGTGTACGCGAGCATTGGCCAGAACGGACATGCAAACGGCATGGGGACTGACACTGTAAGCTTATATTATTTATTGTGGAAAGTCTAAGCTAATTCTCCATTGTTAGTGGCATATCTGTAAACCGAGCCATACATGTTCATAAACCTTTATCGTCTCCCATTTAATATTTGTCACGCCTTATATTGTTATACATATTGATAGTTGGTCATTCAAAAACAGTTCAGGCTCACATTTTTATACGATATTACCTAACTCCATACCTTAATCCGTATACATGATAATCTTAAATATGAATATCTAGAATGAAGCATCATTACAGAGCTCTGGTACCCTGTTGGTAAAGGATTTTGGTTTGGGGTATCTATGAAAAAGTACTACCCTAACAAAAAAAACTCTGATTCTATGATATTATGGCGGGTTATATGCTTTTGAGTGATGTAGTCATGGCGGAAGCTTGTGTCTAGGTCGGTTCTCTTCTGCATTCCCGTGGAATTCATGATTAGATTCCAGGGTTGGAGCCTCGATACATATAGCTAATCACAGTGAGCTTTAATAGCTGTGCATGCCTTGCGGGGCAACAGCTATTTAACCGTATTTGTCAAAGATTAAGGGCAATGGGACCTACGACTAAAACAGCTACAGAGACTCCTTCAATACCAGTTTTCGTGCCTGCGAACATGTGGGATTAGCTGTTCGAGGAAAGATTATTTGTGCCTCCCCCCTGGAGGACTAATTGAAGATGTATTATCCAGAAGATTGCCAGAATAGATTATTGAAGAGAACAAGGTCAGGATGCTTGCTCCAATCAATTTTATTGTTGGTATTAGGGTCGAAATGGTTTTGAAGACTGCCTTGTCACTTTTCTGCCTAAAGATAACGGCTTTTTGACCTACTATTAAATTTGGTTATGTAAATATGCTTATTTGGATACTCCCGGGACCCCAGCCTCGATCTGTCAAGATGTTGGAGCAATGTAATTGAGTGTTTAAATTTTAGTGATTGTGGGCACTTATGTGTCCGTAGTAGTTGTTATATACCCAATGAAAATACGTGTTGAGGCTGAAAAGCGGCCTTTTTGAGAATGTGGTTGTAGTTTTCTACTCATGGGGATATATCGCAAGGTTAAGTAAACAGCTTAAGTAATATAGCGATAAGAGAAGCTTTTTATATAATTTAGCCTAGCTTCATATAGGAAGTAGAAGCTCACAGTAATATGTATACCATATCGAACTTGATGTCGAGTCCTGTGGATTTAGTGTTCCTAAAGGGAAGCACGTGTTGTCATAATATCAAGCGATGACAATATAAATGTGAGCTGCATTATGCCACTTTTTCTCCTAATACAATGATCTATTCGATATATTCAGTAAAGAATACAGCACCTTTTCACAGTGCTTAAGCATGAATTAGTTTCCCTTTATATCTTCTAAAGATTGAGCTATAGATTGTTACTCCCACCACCTATCTATACTCTTAGTTCCGTTGCACAGTATTCTTATGGGGAATAATACATACAAAAAAACATTGAGACCATGGTGTGGGAATTTGAGGTTGGGGCTAAAGGCAGGCAACAAGATCCACGCTGACCAATAGTTAATTGCACTCGCATTCAAGGGACACAGCATACAGTTAAGGAAGAGATAACCCAAAAAAGATGATAGGTTTGATAAACACACGCTTCAGCGAATAAGGTTTTTGTACGTTCCGGCTGTACATTGTAAATATCGTCGTGACTTAGAAACATTGAGCCAATTTGGTACACAAGACTAAACAAGATCAATCTCTTTCCGTTCAGCTAGTGCAAAGAACCCATTCCAGTAGTTTATACATATGCCAATTCTTTGAAACACGTCATCTTGATGTTCCACACTTTTCAATAGTAGCATTGCATCTTTAGAAACCTCGATGCAATATACATGAAAGGCATTTGACTGGAAGACTGCTACATCTTCTTGATAGTCTAACTGGCCGATACATGGTTGCTGTCTCCCTTTAACAGTAACCACACGACCCAGCTTTGCATCAGCAAAATGTATGTCCCTCCCAAGGAAATTCAAGATGTTATATGGCTGATTTGGGGCGGAGGTATTACTGACATCTTCCCATCGAATGCATTCTGACTGCTCAGAAACAAATGAGCGCATCCGACCGCAAATACGCAATCGAAGCTTTTTCTCGCCATCTGCGACCACTTGATCTATATCGTTCGAAGGTATCGGAAAGTAGTCTGTTAAGATTCGAAAGTCGGGTACATGCGCTGTGTCATGATGTCTTACTGTAATATCTGTTGCAAAAGGAAGCGAAAGTGGGGTCCAAGAAGGACATAAGTTTTGGATGACTGACCAGCTTTTACTAGCCTGAGAGGCAACTGTCACTACTTTCCAAAGGAGTTGTTGTGGTAAGCGATGACACCATAGGCCACAAAGATACTGATTGGGCCCCAATTGACGATCTGGAATCTGTGAAGATAGATATTGCTTTGCAACACCGCTGATAGCGCTGTATCTATCAGTAGGGTCGGTGAGATTACGCTGCGTGTAGGAGGTGACAAGCGCGATCCATGCATTGAGCTGGTTCTCCACTGAGCCCATTCGGCACATGGAAAGGAATCCACCTTCAGCCCTTGAATCTTCAATCTCGCATCTCTGTTCTAAGACACCAGGTAAACAGGGCCTCTTTCTGGCGTCTAAAACACCCTCTATCCAGTTCGACTCCTCACAGCTCCAATACATCCTTTGTTTAGACCAATACAACTTCCTTGGGCTCAAAAGATCCTCCTGTAGTGTCCAGGCACGCTGTGAATGAGGGGTTGGTTTTTTCAATTGATGTAACTCCTCATCAATGCTCAGTATCTGATGCCTGCTCAGCTCGCAAGGGACGGATTGGGAGCGCCATGCTCCGCGACTAGACAAAAATGACTCCGTGGCTTTGTAACAAGACAAAACGCAGAGAGTCATAGTAGCGTTACCATACACAATGTGCATGCGAGGCGCTTCAGTGGACCAGTCAGAGCTACCCTGAATAATACAAATAGCGTCAATCCAGATATATGGAATGCCAAGACGATAAGCGAACACAATCGCATCTTTGAGAAGATTGGGAAATGTATGTATAGAGAATGGGTCGTGCCGTTTGTTGATGTTGCTCTCAATGGTTTTCGACTGCTGAATTGTTGCTCGTTCGGCATCCGTTGCAATTGAAGGATGGTCCCCCCAACAATAACTCAAGGCGACATAGCGTTGCGGACCAACAAGTGTACGTGTCTCAACTAGCGCAACTGTTGATTCATTGTAGATCCGTAAGAGTCGGGTTGGATTCTCAGTAGACCATGCCTTTTCCCTGCAACAATGCGTTTTGTCACATTTTTCTAGCCATTCTTGTGCTACCCTGTGGGTGCTTATATTCGGATCAAATTCAACCTTTGGATGTTGAAGGAGGCTGGAGCGCGTGCAGAAGATGGACGCTGTTTCTTCATATTTATTCGCATTCTGAAGACGAGCACATATCACGAAGCTGTTCCCCCTTTCCTTGACAGCTGAGGTGGATTGTCTAGGTATAGTAGCCTCGACGGGTCTGGAGTCGGTGAGGAGTCGGTGTTCTTCGAGTATGGATGGCTGTCGAATCAAGAAAGCTCGTCGAAATACGCGACAGGAACGGCAACCTCTGTCACCACTTGCACAGTCAGAAAGCTCCTGGAAAGTGTTATGGAACACGTATTGCCTTGGTAATATGTCTTGAAATCGATTAGAAACCATCTGTTCTTCCAAGTATATGCAACCGGCGCACTTCCAACCAAAGTTCCATTCTTTTTCACTGTAGTTGGTATGTTGTCTTTGGGGAATATTTTTTTCCTTGTCATATTTGTTACCTTTCGGCCTCTTCTTGAAAAATGCCATGGTTGTTATATTTTGCAAGAGACGCGTTTTGAAAGCTTCTTCAAGGAAATAGAATTGTTATCTGACGAAATAGCAATGCTCTAAGACAGATATCCAGTCAATCGCGCAGAGCCTCCATCTCGGTAATGTATTAACCCGTCTGACATGAACGATAAATAGCCCCCAATCTTATGGTGGTTCGTATAGAGACCGGTGGTCTGCGCCACCTCAACGCCTTATTGGGGCCATTGTTGGTTTTGCCGCCTCACTAGTCGTACACTAAGCCCTACTAGACACAATGAGTAATGAGTGGACGAAATGTACAGAAATTATTGGCCAGTTACCAAAGGTAATGTCTTCATATACGAGCGGCTTGCATATCTCGCGAATAACGAGATGGATGAGAAGCTGATCATACACATAGCTGAAAGAAGGCGGGGATTTAAAACACTCCACACTAGGTTTGATGCTCCTCAGCCTGGTCGTTTTGGTGGCCTTATAGAAACCAATAGAGAATATAAAGGGGCTGTTCTGATTGTTAGGAGCTGACCTAGATCATCTCAAACTGCACGTCGCTGTTTGGTAACTTCTCGTTTATTCGAAATGAGTTTCCGCCAGAACATGAAGCATAGAAGTCAAGCCGTCTCCTGGGCGCTTGCGTACGCTCTGTACTTGCTTATGAGCATTGGTGTTATCGTGGCAAGTGTCATAACGGAGAAATACGGTAATCGGTTTTTTGGAGATATCAACGCTCCGCTGCCCCCGGGTGAGACGGAGGCTGGAGAGAGTGGAAATCTGGACACACCCCGATTTCAGCGCGACCACGCCCTTGCTCGTACAGGAATTATTGGCTCAGTAGGCATAGCAGCGGTACGTTTATCGGCTGTCTTACATGAGCGATTGTAACTGACACACTGTTGCTAGGGCTCTATCGCTCTTATTCTTATCGTCTTGACTTTCACAGCGCACCAAGTTCTAGACTACAGAAGCATCGAGCGCGATCCACATGCTGGCTACCGAAGTCGGCAGGCCTTGTTAGTGGTGACTTGTGTCATCAACATGATTTTGTTTGGGGGAGACTTTGCGCTTTGTGCGGGCTTCACACTTACTGCAAATGCCATTAAGCATTACGCATCAGCAGAACAATCCTCTGCACCAAGCTATTTAATTGGTTGTGCAGTCATGGCTGCCTTGGCTGGGTCAGTATATTCCAAAGACAAAGTGAGCGAGTGGAAGCTGATAGCATGATAGCGCTGCTGCTGGAATTACGATAGCGATTGATGCTAGTAGATATTTTAGCTTACTTCATACTATTCGAGACCGAGAGAGCGAGGCCGAAGCTGTGGAGCAGGCAGATGTAAAATAATTTTTCATTCGGAATACATTAAGTCAAGTCGGATGAACAGTTTAACTTTTCATAGGCACGGAGTTTACGGTTTACTACTAGCCAATGACGTGCTACTCCTATAAATGCCCATCTTTATGTTTTTCTTACTACTTCAATAATACTTTCGTTGTTGGATCCAAAGGTCCAGATTTTTTCAATAAGTAATCCTGGAACTGCATGAACCAAGTTTTCCCACTCGCTCGCCGACCTCTCTTTACCCTTGACCACAACCATCATCGTGATATCGAACCCGGCAAGCCAAGGGCTACATTGATGGTCTGGCAGCACGATCTCGTTGATTAGCAATCTGGAGTACCCCACTTTCATAGCGTCCCGCATCCGAGTGAGTATGCTGACGCCAGCATCGTCGGGCCAATCATGCAAAATATGCTTCAGCAAATAGGCTCGAGCCCCGACGACTGGCTGCGGGGTAAAGAAGTCATGCGGCTGCACATCGATCTTGGTTTTGTATTCGTCCGAGACATATGCGAGCACGGCTGGGACGTCCTGAAGCACCATTGTACCCTTCAAACCTAGCTCTTGTTTAATTTGCGAGAACGCGACCAAGTCATGTCCGCTTCCACCTCCTACATCAACGACCAGTACGTCGGCGTCGCAAGATACTGTCAGCTTCTCGGCGACAGGATACAAATCGAACCATGGTCTTTTTCCTGCGCGTACGACGCGCATAAAGCTGGTAAACTGTTTACCTACCTCACCGCCTTGGCGCACTCGTTCGAGGAAAGGTGTACCATGAACATGCTGATAGATGTCCCCATCCAATCGGTACCCACTCTTAGCGAAGAACCCTGGCATCCCTGCCATTGTGATAGAATAATCGCGCAGCGCATGTCGAAGCCCATTTGCCCACTCTGGGGCATTAAAGAGTTTGCTGAAAGAGTTGGATGCGTACATATCGGTAGAGGGTTCTTGAACAACGGCATTTGCTGTGAGGACCCGCATCAAGCGCTTCACAAGCTCGATATCGGATCCCGTGTGTTCGGCAAGTTGAGCAGCAGTAATACCAACGTCGTTTCTTTCGGCGTACTTGCTGATGAGTTGCAACCATCCAGCGTCAATCGTAACTTGCAAGACTGCGGGAGTAGCTGATTGATTTAGCAGTTCCCAGGCGCGGTCGACGGGGGTTTGCAGTGTGCGTGTAAGCTGTTTCGAAACTTCAACAACTTCGGCGCGAAATGGAGTATCCGCTTCAAGATCCTCTTGAAGTTCTGAAGCCGTTGCTTGTGCAGCAGCGAGGAGTCTGAGCAGATCTCGACGTTTAGCCTCTTTGATGGACGAAAGCTCCTCACGGAGAAAGTAAACGTCAAAGGTCATGACTTTCAAAAATCAATAATAAATATTCAAAGTAGTGGCCGTATGAAGAAATTGACTCGTAGATAACTTTAGTTGATCGATATCGGCAGCAGTTGGTGGGGAGTTATGCTAATGGAAGTATTCATTCTTAGGTAAATGCTATGGATTCTAAATAAGGAAGCAGGTTTCAATCAATAACTTAGCTGCCACAGTGCTCATACTTTGTGGATTAACAATGCTTATGGGATCCATCTTCTCGTATTCATTATTAGGGAGATCGTTGGATAGAAAATAACTCACTTGTGCTCAGCCACTGAGAGCAAGTTTTGCTACACATGTGATTTATGGATCAACACATACCTGCAGCAAAGTACGGGGTTAAGCAAAACCACTCTAGACTAAACTACGGATTCTTCAATGATTTTGTGATTCCGGTTTCTTGGCTACAGAAAACTCGGTAGTGCTGGCGTCAGCTCACTATCGTGTTCAAGCAGGATCAGCAAGATCATAGATACCTTGGCGGCGTCTGATGTCCTTAGGACTTATGGACAGGATAATATCAGGGGTGAGCGATGAAGTATATTAGCTGCCCTTTCTCCCTCCACGGTCCGTGTTTTAAATTCTGCAGAATATTTGTGCTTACTTTCAAACGCTGTCTCTAAACCAGATAAGGAACGTCAGAATGACTCCGAAAGTTGGATCCCCTAGAAAGCGTGTAGTAATCATTGGAGCTGGTCCGTGCGGCCTACCGGCTTTGAAAGAGATGTTAGCCGGGGGGCACGATGCCACGTTGTTCGAGCGGTCATCTGCCCTTGGAGGCGTCTTTGCGAGCAAAGCAATTTACCATGACCTTCATCTTACCTTATCAAATTGGGCCATGGCATTTTCCGACTTTCCGAACAAAGGCCTTCAGTGCTACCCATCGGGTCGGGAGTATTTGCAATACTTACACGACTACTCCTCACATTTCAAACTGGATCAGCACATAATCTACAACACGGAAGTTATGAGTGCGACTCTAGAGAACAATAAGACATGGATCTTAGAGGTCCGAAAGGGGGATGCAATACATGTAGAGCGTGCAGATGCTCTGATCGTGGCCACTGGTGCTCACCAGATCCCGAAAGAACTACCATCCCAAATATCTACATACACAGGACGAGTCTTACACTCCTCTAACTATACCGAAGCATTTAGACAAGAAGTAAAGGATAAGCAGTTGCGCGTTCTACTTATCGGAGGTGGTGAAAGCGGTGCCGATGTCTCAGCCGATCTGGGGGACTTGACTACCAACACCACCGTCTGGCTTCGACGTCCAAATTGCTTCGGACCGCGGTACCTAGTTGCAGACCCTGAGATGCCCCAAGTCAAGGCCAGCAAGGAGACGAAATTCCCGGTTAATAGCTTTCTGGAATCAGCCACTACGAATCGGATGAGCTCAGCACAGAATGTATTTTTTTATGGTTTTTGGAGGAGACTATTGTGGAAGCTCCCTATCCTCAACCAGAAGCTATCTACTGCTTGTTTGGATAGTACCGCATCGGCATGGCTGATGAACGATCAAGCTACGTATGTCACCAAGAATCAACGCATGTGTGAGGCATGGGGTGAAGGGAAGATCGAAGTACTAATTACGCCGACGGTATCTGCAAAGGGGAAAGAAGTCCAGTTTCGGATGCCTGATGGCCGCGTTGAAAGTCGCGAGTTCGACGTTGTTGTTCTTTGCACCGGCTATACTACCACATACCCTTGGTTGAAACTCGACGCTTTTGATGCCAATCCACGATCATGGTATTTACATTCTTTCCCGGAGCATCTAGGTCACTGCCTTTTCTTCTCTGGATATGCCCGGCCACATCAGGGCGGTATACCACCCATGGCTGAGATGCAATCGCGATACATCAGCCTTATACTTAGTGGCGAACGTAAGCTTCCCAAGGATTATGCGGATCGAGCTCGCCGAGATAGAGTTACAGAGTGTGAATATTATTCAATCAGCCCAGAGCTTGATAGCTTGGTGGATTGGAATGCCTTCCTTGAAAGTATCGCTAGGCGCGTAGGCTGCGAGTCTCGTTTACCCTCACTCTGTATCATCGCTTTCAACATGCATATGCTTGGGGTCATGGCGCTGCTACTCTGTGCTTTCGCTCCGGACCTTGGCTTTTTCAGTATCAAATCAGCGGCACTGTTATGGTTCGGCACTCTCTTATCCTTTTTTACTTTGTACGATGGCCTGATGATCAAGTGGTGGTTTTACCCACATTGGCCAGTCTGGTATCGACAACGTGGCCCTCATGCTGATCAAAAAATGGTGAAAGCGGTTTTGAGTCGAACCAACATTTGGCGGGACACGAAGATCACTAGTGGATTTTTATTGTTGGTATTTTGGTCATGGTGGACATATTACGCGCAAAGGCTTTTATCTATTTTCTTTATCGTTCCTCATATGCTTGGCAAGCTGTTCGGGATTAGATTTTCAAAGGCTTGGGGTGGTTTCCTTGTGCCTAAGATTTTTGTCTTGCATGACACTGAGTGGAGGTTCTCCGATCTGTTCCTTCCTTAGTTCTAGTACTATGGTATGATACCGCTTTTCGTAGTGAGCCGGAGTATATGCAACAATTCTTTAATCACAGAGGGTTGCTTACACTCGTGATAGACTTTTCAAAAGTTGTGAACCGTCAGCGCTATACTACTTAAACCTGTATGTAAAGGAGTATTAACTCTTATGTCCAGTTCGCTATATTCACTCATCAAAGAATGTTTGAGCTTTGTAATTCAAACTAGCGGGTTATTCTTGAGTAATTTTACAAGATTTATACCGCTATATAGTATTGTTATCGAAGTGCTCTCGGCTCCTTTCCAGTGCATTCATTATATAATTTTCGGTGTGAAACGGAAACCAATATAAAACAGCCTGTGGCACGCTCAAAATAACCTGTCCCAGTTGCATGTCCGGGTAAATTACCCGAAGGTATGACTAGCCACCGTATGCATCCAGATGGTCACTCCAATTGGCTGATCCATGCTCTGGTCATTTGGCAGCATATTTTGGCGCTGCCGTTTGATGACATTCAAAGGTAATTGATATTATTTGTGTCTATGCTCTTGCTCTTTCCGTGCTTATGGCCAATCCTTGATGGGGAACAACCAATGACTGCCAGACTTCACTAAGATTGTCGATAATAGTAATGTATTGGTCTGTCGCGATGTTAGTAATATCCAGTTGACATCCGTATACTTTTGTCCGATGTAAACACACTGACCTGCTACCTTCCATCTTTTAGAAATGTTATGGAGTATGTTCTTTATTGAATCAATATGCTGCTGATGAATTTGATCCTCGCTCTGCTTTAAAAGCCGGTATTGTACGATTGCGCTTTGGCATAAAGAGTATGGAAGATATGGCGAAAAGATCTCAATGGGGTAATTGCCTTCTTGGTCGCTATACGATGCTTCCGCAAAAGCGATGGCACCTAATGAAGTTTCTTCAATGGATTTGAATATCGTGTTTCTCATCTCTTGACTCATCTTGTTGTGACTTAGCATGGAATCATACAGCACATATAAGGCGCTGTAATCATTACACTGTTGTCCATGAACATTGGACTTGACGTCACTGACCTGTTACAAATCCCAAAAGCAGCGCAGTATTTACCAATTTTCAACTCCTCGGCTGCCAGCAGCGGCAAATAGGCCCGTAACGTGCGCTCAAGCTGGATAGCTTCATTTGCATTGAAGTCAGGATCCGGTGTTGGTTTGAAGACGTGTCGTATGACTCGCCCTGCAAGATTGGATATTTGGCACTCTCGTGCCATTTGTCCTACCGTTATATTGAATGGTGTATCAAGGGAAGGAGGTAAGAGTACAAGGTCTTCGATGTCCGCTGGCACCAAACCTTCTGACCACACTAGATCATCGATTGGAAGCACGTCCGTTCTTTCTGGATCATCTGTCACAAAGATATCATCTCTATTGCACAGGCCGATAAATCTGTCCATTATAACCACCGACCACCATGCTCTCTTTTCCTCTTCCATTAATATAAGGTCGCAATCCGCATCGAATCTATTCTTCACTCTTCTATGAAGACCAAGTAGTCGTGCTGTTCTTGCGCACGACGCAATTGATACATAAGCTGCCGCGTGAAGCCCATGTCCCATCTCATAAAATGCTAGAAGCATTTTGCAATGTACCAAGTCAATAGAGATGATATTAGCCACTTCAAGGAGACTAATCAAGTTTTTCACGATGCCATAAATGGGTGGGCGTATGGTCATCGATTCAGGAGGTGGGTGTTGGGCAAGAAGCATGCAAAGGCACAAAGCTGCATAATCAGCGCGCAGCTCTCGGGAGGTAAGAGACGGAAAATTTTCGTAGAACCTGAATTTGGATAGAGCGGGAATTCGCTGATGCGTGCCAGTGAAAAATGCGGTCGACATCGCGTGCACATCGTCGGGCTGGCCCAGGTATTGCACTAAGGTATCTACTGTATACTGTTGAATCCGCTCTGGGCTAAAAATATCAATACCTAGCGAGTTGTTGAGCAAGGAAGTGCTAGGTATCTCAAATGTGGGCTGGGCATCCTCAGAGATGGCAGTAAAATGTGTTTGGATGGTGTCCTCTGTGTAAGCGCAATCCTTACGCAATCTAGGAGGTGGTTGGCCACGGTGAGAAATGCTGTGCTTGACAAAGACTTACCGGATGCAGTTCGAGCAAGACGGTCTCCTCTTGTCACACTTCCGCTTGCCATATTTGCAAAAGGTGCATGCGTTCATCATTTAAAAGCATGTGCTCGCATCCGTAAAGCCAAGTTTGCGGAACTGAGCCTAGGAGTATTGATTCGAATATGGGTCGTTCTTCGAACCGTCGTGCAAGCTGGTACAGAGCGACGTTGACGGAAGATTGAATCAGCAGGGTGGCCGCTACCTATCGATAAGGTACTTCGGATAAAAATTGCCCCCCTCCGGCTATTTTCAGGCTCGCGGGATGCACACGGAAACGACCCAAGCAGTGTGTGCACGCAGAGTCACCTGCAATAGCTTTTCTAAGAAACCTCCTATGAAACCTGCAGAGGTATCAAAAACCAACCGGAAATGTGTGCATGCATTCGCGTGTGCGCATACTATCACATGACATTGGCATAGTCCTTTGGCGTGGCCTATGGAGATCTTGCAGACCGGTCGGTGCCTTGTGTCATTTCCAAGAGGTTGACCGCTGTGGAACCTGCCCAACATGCGAAGCAGCGGTTCAAGTTGCACCACGACATATCGTTTGGATTCCATCTGCACAGATGCGGACAAGGCTAACCCTGTCCGCGCCGTAGACCAAAAATGGCATGGCCAGCCGAGCATCAAATGCTGCACCGCTTCTACTCACTCCACACAACTCGCCCTCGCTTGACATGGTAGCTTGTATGCGTAACTCTAACACCGTGAGCATCAACTGGAAGGACTCTGCACTGATTAGTTATCTCGTGTAAATCGACTCATATAAATACACGCAGCTTCTACTGCTGCTTTCGATAATTCACACCTTGATTTGAATTCTCAATCTCACCATGCCACTCAACACTATTGCTCAAACACTGAAATCGCTGCACAAATCTGGACAGCCACTTGTGGTTGCTAATGTCTACGATGCCCTTTCCGCTCGAAATGTTGCGTCTCTTCCAAGCTGTAAAGCTCTTGGGACAGCCAGCTATGCAATTGCGGTCGCAAACGGCACAACCGACGATGATCTCGAGCTGGAAACCAATCTTCTCGCAGTTCGTGGGATCGCGGCCGTCGCAAAGGAGTACAACAAGCCATTGACAGTCGATATACAGGATGGCTATGGAGCTCGTCTCGAGGAGGCAATAGCGGCCTTAATCGACCTTGGCGTAACAGGTGTAAATTTGGAGGATTATGACAAGGCGAACAAGAAAATGTACTCGCTGGAAGTAGCAAAAAAGAGGGTGGAAAGGGCATTGGCAGTCGCAAAGAACAAAGGCGTTCCTGACTTTGTGATCAACGCTCGGTGCGATGCATTAGTGCAAGGTGGACAATTTGACGAAGTTCTCATACGGGGAAAGCAGTATCTTGCTGCTGGTGCGACAACTGTTTTTGTCTGGGGTGGGTCACGAGGTGTCAGTCGACGTGAAGCAGAAGTCATGGTTAAAGAGTTTGATGGCCGGCTGAATGTTTTAATGAAGATGGAACCAGACGGGCTTAAAATTGCACAGCTCAGGGACATTGGCGTTGCAAGAATCAGTGTTGGACCCCAGATCCAGACTTTGGCGATGCAAACGTTTGCAAAGGAGGCCGAGATGATCTTAAAGGCCTAAATGTATCGGCAAAGTTCATTCAGTAGATGATAGTAATCATAAAATTTTCAAAATATTTGGTTGATAATAGCTACCCTAGAAAAATAATCCTCATGGAAACGATAATTCCGGAACTAAGACACCAGAAACCAACATTAGCGGACTCTTCTATGCATTTGTTTTCCTCTATTATTCTCGTTAAGACACTCTTATAAGTGCCATTAAGGTGGTATTTTCATCTCCGATGATTGAGCCTTTAACAAGAGAATTCGAGGCATGTGTAGAAGAACGCTTACAGGAGCACCAATGTCACTGGTTTTCTGAGTCACTAACAGTTCAAAGGACGCTCTTTCAGTCCATTGGTCCTTTCAATTCGAAGAAATGTACTAAAAATGTTTCCAAAGAATGTGCCAACCTCTAATTATCCACGAAGCTCGTAAATAGAACGTATGGCACACAGTAGAATCATGCACGTTCCCCAAGGTATCATTCCGAGCCCTTCCCTTTTATAGGATGCACAGCGGCACTAGATACAAGCTTTGCGCAGTACAACCGGATTTTACTGAGCTCGAACTTAAACTGCTTACATTGCCTAGAGAAGCTTAATAGTGTTACATCAAGGCAAGTACTATGTTCACGCAAAGATCTCATATGCTGTTCCCGATGACTAAAGATTCCAAAATTACTCCCATCTATCTAAATCGTGACATATATTAGTGAAACACCGTAGAAAAAATCTATGAACAAGATAGGGGTTCAAAGAAAACTATGAAATAAGCTCCCTTTCCCTTTCTGAGTTTTGCGTTCTGAAGCTGTGGTCTCTAACATGCAAGGTAGAAGCATTCTATGATTCGTCTTGCGAGTTTAGCGGAACTGTTTGGTAGTAATTCCAGTGCCAAAACAACAACCTAGCAGTATCCTTCCCTTGACGTCTAGCTTTCTGCAAACCTGGACCTAGCGCGGAGTTTCTTACCAAAGATGTATATAACAAACGTTCCGATAATCCCAGCCACACTCAAGCCTGCAAGAAGGGTTACACCCTTGTGCACACCCAGATTAATGAAGAGTGGTCGTGCAAAGACCACGCTACCTCCAGCGGTACCAGATCTCCATATGCTGTTACCAGCAAAGAGGGAAGCGGCGTATTTTGGATAGGAGAATGGAATATAAATAAAAAGTGATTGCATAGTAAGAAAGTGTCCTATGACAAATATTCCCACTCCAACAAGTGGTACTGACCAGTGAATATTCGAGTCGGCGGTCCATGCAAACACAAAAAGTCCAATGGTGAGAAAAAACGAACCAAAAATGGCTGGAACAAGGCGGTGTTCCTGCTCTCGAAAGCCATTGCGAAGGTTATCAGGTATCATGTAGAAGTACAAGTAGGCGAAGTAACCCACAAGTGCAATGATAACACCTATCAAACATGCCAGAAAAGCAAGACCAGTTTGACCTAGATTGAATCCATAGAACGGTGGAAATACTAAGGGAAAGACTTCAAAAAAAGTGTAGAAGACACCGTAGAAGTATCCCGTATAGAGGTTGACAAAAAAGATAGCTGGATCCTTCAGCATAATCTCCATGGGTCTGACCAGCGCAGAAAATAGAATGTTAGAAGCAGTCATATGTCGTTGGTCAATCTCGCTCTGAGCCTGGAGTCTTAAGTCACCGGTAATTTTTCGTAATCGACGTGCTCGTCCTAGTAAAATGGTCGAGCTAGATGTCTCCGGCATAAGGCACAGCAGAGCAAGAAGCACCGGGGAGGACATCCACGACACCTCCCACAGTGGCCATCTCCAGCCTTTGGACATGGCAGCAAACCCTCCAATCAAGGGAGCAAAAGCGGGACCGCACCATGCAGAGACAACCCACCACGAAAGTCCATAGGGAACATAAATCATAGAAAACATGTCTCCAACCGTCGCCCCTCCGTTTGCCAAAGCAGGGCTTCCGAAAAATCCCATCCAGAATCGCAAGGCTAGGAGGCCACCGAAATTGTTCACAGCAGCCGTAGGAAAGGATAGAATCCAGAAGATAATAAAAGTCAGATAGTAAATCGGATTTCGTCCAATGATTGGTATCTCGGTTAGTGGAGAAAAGAGGAGGTCTCCAATGCCATATGCCAATACGTAGAGCCCTAGGCCAAGAGAGGCTGCAACTGGACTGATTCCAAAATGATCCAAGACTCCACCTCCTTCTGAAGCAGCGTATATTGGACCCGCGCAATAGACAACAAAAGTGTAAAAAGCAATGATGAAGACTACCAAGCCTTTTTTGAAAGATGACCAGTTTTGGGGATTCTCTGGATCATCCGTAGTATACCAATCAACAAGAATTAAACCGGCCGAATGCTTAGGGGCAATAGGAATTGACTTGGTGCGTTCCATGTCGAGTGCTTGCTCAGCTTGCAACCGTTCATTGTTGTAGGGTGCAGTCCGGATACTGGAAACTGTCCTAAATGTGGCGAGTCTTTCTAAGCTGGGTTCCTCATCTTTCGGTGCGGTATCATGGGTTTCATTGTTGCTCCTGTTCTGAGAAGTACTGTCAAAATCAGGGCGTTGGAAGATATGAGGTTGTAGCTTTGATTTCTCTTGATGGTTGAGTAGAGCGGCGTACTCTGCGGGAAGCTCGAAATCAGGTCTCTCTTCTGGATAGCGGAGGTACCTGTTTCCCGAAATAAGACGGATTGCTTGACCAAGGGGCGCTTCTCTGAGAATGTCGAGCATGCTGCAGTTTGGTCTCACGGGTGAAGTCAGTTGGTTGTATTATCAAATTCAAACTAAGCCCACAATAAAGAATCTTGACTGCGTCATGTACCTAAGAAGTGGCTTTCTATAGAGATAATCCGGGAGGATACTGATAGGTAGTATATATACTGTTACGGAATCTTCACGGAAGGTGACATAATAAAGCGCCAAGTGAGCAGCAAGTCGGCTCGGATATTGTAATCTCAGCATGGGATTTCTAAGCATATTCATTGCGGGTAAATTTCGAGGCGGCTGGCAAAGTGGGGAGAGCCGCTTCCACTTCAGACCGCAGGGTAGCAAGGGTGATAGTTTGTAATAGGCGTGAACTGCCCAGCAAGAAGACGTCAAGCATAACTGGTACCCATAAGTGGTAAAAGCAGCTAACTAATCATGAGAGAGATTGTTGGAAATCAGCAATGATTTTACCGCTCTGGATGGCGAGAATCGGAGAAGACAGCATCAAGTCAAAGGGAAACGACAAGCGATGGAACCTCGCTCTATGCTAAATTTGGCATAGTGTTGACTCATGTACCAGGATTGTGCGGACCAGGATCATGCGGACCAGGGTTTCGCGTAAATATTAGTCTAAAAAAAGGCATGCTAGCATTAACATCAGAGCGGACCACAACGATAGCGAATTCTCGCAAGGGATCTAGTCTAGTGAAGATCATAGGCGAGCCATTTTCTTTTGAACAAATGTAAAATAATCGCTAGCACAGGTCGGCCCTTTGCACGCTATTGCGACTCTCATTAGAATTAAACTGATGGAGTCGTGCACTGGAGTTATCTTGCCAATGATTCATTTGTAAATAGATGCGAGTCCTATTACCCAAGAAGTGAATGACGCGGGTGCACAGGCGGTATGTAATCATTAACGAATAAGCATACGAAAAAAGATCTGGCTAGCCTGGCTAAAGAATATACGCCAAGAAGATAATACCTCCGTAGGACACGATTCAAGATTTATGATTTTCGACTGTCGAGAGAGTTAGTGAACCAACAATACTCTCCGAGATGCGGTAGTGCCATTTATCACTGACGAGGTAAGCCTCCACACTAGCAAGAACAGTAATACCAAGGTTCAGGATGCCCTTCGGGCGCAAAGAGGGCACTCATGACTGCCTTCTGTGGAAACCCAGGAGTTAAGGTTTATAGAATGTACCCAATGCTTCAACCCTGTTTAGCGAGGCCACTCTTTTTTTCACTGACTTATAAAAAAGGGTTGATAAGCCGAGTCCCAGCTCTAATCCCATAGTGGAGATACGTTGTTTAAAAGGAACTGCGCACGCGATACATCGCATAGCGCTTTCTGAAAAATGAATGTTTAACAAAAAAACAAAAATGAAAGCGTATTCAAAAAAGAGTACTACAGATAGGGCGCCTATAGTACAAGTGTTGGTTTCAGCCAATTTTGTCACGCGAGCCTCTATTTCACAATTACGGTTTTGTCACCACCAAAAATAACTTTAGGTTTAGTGGTATTTAACTACAGCTGGTAATGCGTATTTCCTGATATGTCGCCCCGGAGGCACAGCAAATGCTTGAATATGGTGCATACCATAGTCATTCGTATCGACCGTAAGACTACTACCATATCTCTTCAGTCCTCTGCATATTACGAAACTGTTCATCTTTGATATATATATCAGATGAAAGCGTTAGCAATATAATGACGCATATTGATAGAAGTTAGCTCAGTACTCAAGAGCAAACTCGGGCCTTACGAATAGCTAAGTTTTCTCAGACCTCGAAGCCGAATGCATGGGCCTATACTTTATGACAATTAGAGTGCAAGATAGTATATATTTTGGGAAAGACGTGTGCAAGAGTAGTAAGAAAAACAATATACCTGAAAGCTGTTCCGTACAATTCCAATTGACCAACGTAGCATGTTGTAACCAAGTCCACTTGGATGCTCTCAAATCATTTATTCAGTGACAGGTTCTTGATATGTTACAGTAGAATATATGCACTATCAAATTGAGTTATCCTAAAACTTGTGACTCGAACTTTCGGAAGATGGCAATTCTGCCTCGGGACGTGCTGAATCAACTGCGCCCTCTTGTCTTGTTTGCGGGGGAGGATTCCGCAATGAGTGCAGGTAAAAAGCCGATCTAATGCTGTTCACTGCACTACTCAACCTTTTTTCTGAAAATATCGGGCCAAGGGTTGGAAGACAACATCCAATTAATGCTGCATTAACCTCTACAGCTGATCATACTAGGACTTATGACGCTATTTATAGTATATCTTAGCACTGTAATATCAAATAGGTGAATAAATTTTACCCCAAATGTCGCGATAGCTCGGAGTTGTCACTGCTTCAGTGTCAATATCAGGTGACTTTTGTGGGTCTCATAGACTTTGTACTGTAAACTACTTTCACCATAATGTATAACCTGACTACGCTTCCTGCAGTAGAACTAGATAGAGTCGTTATTAAGGTGTAGTGTGGCCTACATATATCCTAACGCGAAAATTGCTAAGATCTGTAACTTGCGTGTAGGTGTAGCAAAGAATCATAAGATCCATGATCAGGTCGGAGACGCATAAAGCTAGAACAGCATCATTAGTATTGTCGCGGTATGTTTTGATGGCCTTCGAGTTACTCCATGCAGCTGTAGTATGACGTCCAATGTATAAGAATGCGATAGTCCATGCACAGATAAGTGCAATCAAAACATTTGAGTAAATGTCGAAAGCCCTACTCATGTTAAAGATGCGTCGGTATAAGAAGACCACACTCAATTTGATCAGTCCGAGAGTAGGAACGGCGAGAACTAGAACAATCCATTGTTACTAACATAGTAAGTACGACTTGCGATTCAATCTATAAACGCTTTGAAGCCTTTACCTAGACACTTGTTTGATCTGGGTCGAGTTGACATGTGCCTTCAGATCCACGGCAGTGTGTGTTCAGAAGACACCTTGTCTCGCCCCTAATCATGTCGTCAGGAATTAATTCTTTGAGATTGAGCCAGTTTAAGCGCCTGCTAGTAGCAATCCCGCTATACCTAACACGCCTAGCTATTAAGAGAATTTCAGCAGTCAAACATGATGTGGCTGACAGAAGGCTCACGAATCCCGTAAATTTGAAGCCTCTTCTGTTTACTATAAGTAGCGTGAAAAAGCTTGGAATATTCGGCCATGGCCATGTACAGGCATGGGAGCGTTCTTCTCTTCTTATCTTCCAAGTCTTTCTTGCTACAATGATATTCTCTCCCTTCTTCGATCTGGTGGAACATATCTTTTTAATCTTTTCAAAAACTTTTTTACGAACTAGTGCTATTATTCGTCGATAGACAGTCCTGTCGTTATCTACAGGGGTAGATATGCAAATAAAGACGACATAAGCACAAAGGCGAAGATTGCAGTTCAACGTCCTTAACGGATCATATTCATCTTATAGATTTTTTTTTTTTTTTTGATCTATACTGGTGTAAACGTTATGGAGATGTCTTTAATTGCTAACATAAAGCATATATAGGCAGCCATACTTCCTAGAGCCAAAATAAGCTCACGTCTAGCGTGCAAAATGAATTGTATATTATTTTCATCGCTGGAATCACCTACTGTATTAGGGATATGGATTTTAAGTGTATGATTGCTCGAGCGGAGTACAGGGAAATATGATTATAAATCTTCTATGAGTGAAGACCTAATTTAGAGTTACGTATGCTAGAAGATTCATATGAATGATACTTTCCGCCGCTCACTGGGTAAATTTTGGCGCCCTATACTGCTTTTATATGCAAAAGGCGTGCGCAAGGAATTTCAGGTAAACGGATATCCAGTACCCCATCGACAACCTGCAATTGGGTCTCAAATGACGCAGGGTACAATACCTCCGCTTGCTGAAGATGGCTCTTGTCTCTCAAAGGTAGCTTACAAGACGTTGCACCAGCCCGTCGCCACACTGCTAACAGAACACTTCCGTCTGCTGTTAGCATACCTAACGATACCCAGTCGTCATTCCAAGTGGGAAGCCCCAAAGGCCAGAACGGCTGCGCTAGAAGTAATTGCTGCCGTATGCGACAATATACCTTCATTCCGTCACGAACTAATTCCAATTGCTGCGGATTCAAGGCATCTAGTCTTCCACTCAGATGAACACGTCCCAACAATGAGTTTACCACAGTAAAAGCGTTTTTTTCGTTGTCCCATTCACGTTGTGGATATGCCCAGGAGGCACTCTGCTCTGGTATAACGGCTGTGGGGGCTGCAGCTGCTATTGATGCGTATAGAAATGGGTCTTGTTGATCGCTTGTCGATTGTAGTGTATGAACGGACAGCATACCGTATTCCATTCTTTGACCACCGCTGGAGCAGTTTTCAATCACGAGACCAGGATGCGCTGACAAAACTTCATCGACCCAAGCCCGATATGCATTATGATGTGCTAGGTGTGCAGCACCAGTGCTAAGGCCCGTATGCACGTCACTACCCGTTATGACGTCTATGTTGTAATCGAACTTGAAATAGCCAACCCCGTACTCCCGAACAAGACGTGCTATAATACCATGAAGGCGTTCCCGAACAGCTGAATGTGTGAAATCAAGCTGAAATCGGCAGCGTTCCTCGACACGTCGTCCACGATCTTGGAAAAAGGCATCATCTGGCAACAGGGCTGCGGCGAGGCTTTGTACGCCTATGACTTCAGGCTCCAACCAGACTCCAGGGATTAAGCCCGAGCTCCGGATCGTATCCAGAAGAGCTTTAAACCCAGTAGGAAAACGCTTGCTTGAAGGTTCCCACATGCCGACATCGTCCCACCAGTCGCCATCATCTGCATACCAACCAGCATCGATGACGTAGTACTCGGCTCCACATTTTTGAACTGGCTTTAGTAAAGCTTTGATTTTTTCTTCATTCGGGTCGCCCATTAGACAATTCATGTAGTCATTGAAGATGATCGGAAGACGAGTGTAATCTGAATGTGGCCGAATGATGTGGCGGCGATATTGATTCATAGCGGCGAAAGCGCTATCAAGGTCCGAATCCATGTGACAAATCGCAACGGGTACACTAGTGAAGGTTTCACCTGGGGCAAGGTCCATCTGCCATGCATGATCCGCAAGTGTCGGCCCACCGGCCGCAAGGTACAGGCCATCTTGCCAGTCACCAATTTCCCATCTCCATGACCCACTGGGCTCAATTTGCCAAAGCCATGTATCGTTAATATTCTTATTTCTCAACGCACCCATTGGAAAATGTGTTTCGGTTGTTAGGGAACCACGAGTAGAGAGGGAAAATTTGGCCATCGTTGCCTTGTGGCCTTGTTCTAGGACGTGAAGACGAATCTCGTCAATACCCAGATCAGGTAGTGATCTTTCTTGCCACTGTAGTTCTCTGAACCAAGAATTGTTGGCTGTTAACAGGGTGTAGTCATGACACCAATCTGTCGTACCTGCTGTCAAACCGCCAATTGTGAGTGAGGTAACTTGATTCAGCGTCTGAGTGGTGTTCGAAATATTTTTAACCTCTGCCCAGCTACGGAGAACAAAAGTACCTTCGAATACCTGAAAATGATGCGTCACTTCAAGTCCGGTGATGTAGTCCTCGGACACTATGTCCAGCAGCTTGGACGTCGCATCTTCTCGCTCTACATGATTAACGTACTGTAGTCTTCCAGATAAAACACTGCCCACCAGCGACTTAGCGGTTTTATATAGTCCTTGTCCTTGTCCAGCCACACGAATGCCGTTCAAAGGCATTTTTGCGGTCGAAAAATACGGCGAAACAGGTTTCGACGGTGCTGTTCCATGGATTTTTACATACTCCACACATGGCGCACCACCTTCGTCGAGTGTGATACAAAGATTAAATGCTCCAGTATTCCAGGTTATGATTGTTTCCGTAGTGGAAGAGGACATGTTGTTGATAAGAGGACCTGTTCGGGAGAGTAGCCGCATATATCAGTATTGATACCAGCACACAAGAAACCTGGTTGATCTGTCGCTAAGATCCTTCGATACATAAAATGCTACAGGAGGAAAATTTGACCCCGAAGTTTTCATGCGCCATAAAATAACCGGTGTTTAAAATGCTTTCGTGTTGCCAACACAATGTAGTACCCCGCACGACTCTTAGGCTTCTAGAGTCCTCTTGTGGGAAGGGTTTGACGGCTTTTTCGCAATAATGCATAACAGTTCTCATTCTGACAGCAGGAATCTGTTATTACATGCATCTAGAATGGCCGAGCCGGATGCAGCCATTATGATCCATATAAACACGTCCATGGACTGCAAGCGTTTCCATCGCTTGGTCTCTTCGTTTTCTTGTTGCCTTATCGACATCCAGAATAGACATGGCACGTCACCGAATCATCTCCGAGCATGCCACAGGCTATAATTACTTTTGTGGTGCGCTAGCCGTAAAATCACCCTTGCGGGGCAAACTGCTCACAAACCTAAGCTATATTCGTCGGAATTGGATCTCTATTGTGGGGTTATGATTCAGGTAAGTTCCCGCTGAACAATGCTGCCGTTTTGTCTTCTTTGACCAACTATGCGGTATTAGGTATCTTTGGGACTGCCCAGGCTCAAGAGTACTTCGCTACATTTTTTCATCCATCGACTGCGATACTGGGTGCCATTATATCAACGGTAACATAAAAACCTAACATAAATTCTGTCTTAGGCTGAAGCAACTTTCAGTACACCGCAGGGGGTGCGATCGGCTGCTTGCTCTCTTGGCCCATTGGCAACTGGGCTGGCAGGAAAGGAACTATGCAAATTGGCGCTATTGTCGCGATCGTTGGGTGTACACTCCAAACAGGCGCACAAGATATTGGCATGTTGATCGCTGGTCGATTGATTGCCGGACTTGCCATTGGTATCATATACTTTGCTATCCCTCAATACCAGTCTGAGATTGCGCCACCGGAGCACAGGTGAGTTATTTAATAATCTTCTGGACGCCCAAAGGTACTAATCTATATTCTGCGGGATCTTAGAGGAAGTATTGTCGGTCTGCATGCGCAGTTCATCGGCACTGGCTACGCCGTGTCAAATTGGATTGGCTTTGCTGTATACTATGCAAAAGGACAGTTCACCGTAAGCAGCCTAAGCCAGCTCAATGGAATATGTACTGAATATGGGTACCACAGTACAGATTTCCTGTAGGTCTGCAGATTCTTTGGGCCGTCGTCCTTCTTGTCGGCACATTTTTCTTGCCAGAGTCACCTCGCTTCCTGATTGAAAATGGTAAGACAGAACATGCTTATGAACTCATGAAAAAATTCCGAAAAGATGGCCAAGAAGAATATGTAAAGAAAGAATTCATCCAAATGCGCGATCAAATTGTATGGGAGAAAGAGAACGAGGAGTCTTCCCTTGCAGGCATTTTGCAAAAGCCATCATACCGGAAGCGACTCATTCTAGGATGTTTCATTCAAATTGGTCAACAGATCTGTGGAATATCTGCGATTAATTACTATCAGACGATCATGTACAAGTCTCTCGGTGTACAGGGCGCAACGGTCCTGGCCTTAGCAGGAGTTTGGGGAATTCTGGGACCGCTGTCCAACTTGTTCTGTCTGGCATTCATCATCGACCGTGTTAAGCGCCGCACTATGCTGATGTGGGGCTCAATCGGAATGGGCGTAGATATTGCCATCGTCATGGCCTTCGTCGCGGTATATGGAGGTGGCCCGAACAAAGTCGCCAATGCGTTTGGGATCTTCTTCCTACTGCTCTTCGACATCATCTTCTCCATATCCTGGAACTCTGGCGCTCCAGTATACTGCACCGAAATTTTCCCTACACAAATACGCGCGACAGGCGGTGCTATAGCAACATTCTGGTCATTTGTCATCCAGGTCATTCTGGCCCAAGCGTCACCAACCGCGCTTGAAAATGTGCGGTGGAGGTATTATATTTTTTTCCTTGTCATGAACTTGGTTACGGCTTGCGCAGTATACCTTTTTGTTCCCGAGACTATGGGAAAGTCACTCGAGGAAATTAACGAGGTGTTCGGAGATTCTTTCGTGACTATGCATCTCGACGAGAATATAGCGATGGAAAAGCTCGATCAGGCAGTGCATGAAGAGTCTGTGATACCTCCCAAGTCTTTGGCTGTGTAGCTCAAATTGTTGTGTAAACAAGGTACTAGCACATAAACACGTAATGGTTATCTACTATTTTAGCTTTTAGTAACCGCTGTTACTTCTTCTATAGTTCATCACTGTCCGGCTACGCTAATTGCGCTCAGTTAGCACAAGATTAAAAAAAAACGGAATCCTAGATACCATAGATAAGAAACCAATGAAAACATCTCTCTTGAGGATTGAATTTATTTGCTGTTGCTTGAAAATGCCTAGTAATTGATGGTTCATCTGATTCCCTAGTATCTGTAAACATTAGGTGTAAGGCGCACCCCAGTCTTCATTATGTAATTTGTATTCTGAAATCAAGTTTCAAGATTTAAGTGTTAAAGAAATTGGTGCACCTAGCTAGTATTTGGTTCGCTTCACATGATGCTATCAGCCGGAGGCGGATGAATAGTAGGCCGTGGCCATTTTAAAACTACTGACATTCTAAACAATTTATTAAAGCTAACATGACGGAAATAAACATTTTTAAGGTTTGTTTTTGTGCTTTATCGCGGCTTTTATTCTCCTTGTCTAATGAGACGTCTGACTGCTCATTACGACTTTTCGCTCTCCTTACAAACCGCTAACTTTTGGCGACCAAAATTCTACGGTAATAATATTCAAATTCTTTCCAGGGTTTTTTTTAATCTTTTGAAGATAGATTCTTCCAGATGATCTCCCTAACCTCTTCGTTCAGCATGGTGTTTAGATTACATTACGCCTAGCTCGGCGCCGTCTACTCTCAATCCTGCGCAGTCGACCGATTTGAGGCTATTGTAAACAAATATTCATGAAGAGGTTAAATGATTGTAACATGTGTCAGGATATATTATGCACGAAGAGTCGGCAAGATCAATATCAATAAACTCCATATGCATCCTATCGACAGCTGATTAGTCTTGAAAGACGAACTACAAGCTGGTTGCCACCATATATCCTGCTCATAATTTCATACGCCGCTTTTTCAACTACTCACAAAGCCATAGCTTTGGAGCATAGAAATAACATGCCAGTGTGGAATCCGAGGAATGCGAATACGAGGATGCCCCTCTTTTCTGGCTCGTGCGCCTGGACATGTCAAGCGCCACTGTTTTCATCAGTACATTCAAGCCAACAATTTACTACTCATTCTTGATCCTCCAAATTCCTTCCTTTAGCAGAAAATTCGTTGAAATAGCTAAATTCACCTCCCTTATGTCCATCTCCATCAATATAAAATTCCCGCGAACAAGTAGAGTCTTTTATTGCGGAGGCGGGGTCAGTGGTTACATAGACCTCCAAGGACCTTTCAACTGCCATGAAACAAATATAGAAATTGGGTTCCGCGGCGTGTCTAAAACTCATATTGATCGTGGGGAGATCTATCAAGACTCCCAAAGTCTATTTCAATACAAATCAGAGATATTCAGAGATTTGAGGTCGGTTCAAATTTTACAAGACAGTTTCCGTTTAGTTTCTGGCTTCCAGTTGAAACTTCAGCAAAAGCTACCGGTGCGACGATACATATCCATTACGGATCACAATGGATGGCAAAGAGAGACCATCTAATTCCACCTAGTCTTTTGCTCCAAGGTGTTTCTGGACAATGGCATACACAGATCCTTTACCATCTCGTGGCCAATGTGATGGGTTCGGATGCTAGGCTGCAGACAGAAGCACTCCTAACCGTAGCGCCCTCTCCGTTGCAGCTCGAAAAAGCTCGTGAATTGGTAAAGTAAGAGAGCGGTGCTCGGACCCAAACATTTTCAATCAAATCATCTCGGCTACTGCAGGATGAAGAAGAGAAAAGTCGTAGCGTCAAGACTTGGTTGTCAGATAAACTCAACCTAAACGCGCCGAAGGCAATTTTCGAAATCTCCGTAAGCACTTACCCAATATTGATGGCTGAATGCCAGATTCAGATTCAGAGTACTGCGGATTACTATACTGATTCCTCGACGCTTCCCGCTTTACCCATTCTCGAGCTGGTAGAAGTCCAATATAAGCTTAAGGCATTAACCTACACTGTCATGCGAGGGCATAAATGGGAAACACACTATCATGATGAAAATAGACCTGTATTTGAGAGTGCTTTAAGCTTTCCCAATCACCCCATACTCTGGGGTAAAGCTTTTGATGCCGGTTTGGTTGATCTGGAAAGTGGTGGCTTACGCAATCTCACCTTCGATACCATCGTGATTCCCCCGTTTGTATCGCACAACATTGCTCGACGGTATGATATTGAAATTTTAGTCTCTTTTATTTGCGCTGGGAAAAGGCTGGCCGCAGGGTCCAAGTGGGAGAATGTCCGTGTTGTGTACAATGAAGACTGCTATCGTGGGGCGGGATTAAGGCTGTATCAAGGTCTGTGTGATTAACATGCTATATTGACACCTACCTGATTCTTATGTTACTCTTTTGTTATGAGAACTATGTATTCATTAATGAGAAACTCATTATTACCGAAGCACCACATACAATAGCGTATACCTTTGAGAATGGAGCAGTGCAACTAGAGAATCGAGCTAAAAACAACTTTATTGTTGCATTGGTAATCAAATCATGGCAATCTTGAAAAACAGAGTGAGTAGTCCGTGCACTTGTCACCAGGAATACCTAACATTTTACATCTCGTAGGTTGACGCATGGGATTTATTCCATGCAATTCGGGAAAGTCAATTATATCCGACACGGTATATTAGAATGACGCGGCTCCTAAGCTATCCGGGTAAGTCGAGAGTTGACTACCGGGAACCTCATATTGGGACTTTATTCTTACCCTTGCTCCAACACCATGTTACTACCGTGCACCGTTTCCGAAATCATATAGTCTCTTGGCACCATGAGTTTCAATACTGGCTATTATTCAGATGCAACATGATAGGCGCAGCTCTGCCCTTTATCTTCGAACTAGGCGAGGAGCTTGTTCTATGTAGACAACGCATCGTCAACTCAAGATTGCAACACTCAGAAGACCCGCATCGCAGTGCCGATGGTTTATGTTTTTCGCAATGGAACTACTATTTAAACTGGCGGTATTATCACGCAATTCGACCTTGCTCGTTCATCATCGGAACGCCAAAACGACTCGCACGATGACAAGTCTACGAAGCCCGTTGTGGCGCTTTTTTGAAATCGCTTACGGCTATTGGGCACCGAACCCTCCACCCCGCACACGAGATCCTAAGAAGCCTATGCAGGTGATCTGCGTGGGCCTACCAAGATCAGGAACGGAGTCGCTCCAACAGGCTCTGCTAATACTCGGCTATGATTACACCTATCATGTGTGTATTTTATCGGCTATGGCATGGTAGCGTTACTGATTCAGATTTTATCGTAGGGCTGGGACATGTTGAATGAGGTGCCGCATCGCATGAATTCTTGGGTCGCACTAGCTCGTCGAAAGTATTTTGAGCGGGATTCCAAGGCGTTTTCCGCTGCCGATTTCGATGAATTACTCGGGCACGCAGTTGCCGTGACGGATGCAGCAGCAAACTGCTTTGCGCCAGAGCTGATCATGGCTTACCCTGATGCAAAAGTGATCTTGAACACGCGAAGAAACATCGATGCCTGGCACTCGTCCGTTCTTTCCAACATAGTTGATGTGAATGAAGATTGGCTGAAATGGCTTCTGTGGTAAGATGCCCTTATACCAGGCTTTTGTGTCAAATACTAACCTTGTCAGCTGGTTTAACGCAGACCTCTGGTGGATGTGGCATGTCCATCAACGCATCTTATGGCCGTGCCTTTTTAGATGTCCACGCTTTTGGTCTTTGCGCAGCGGCGTGGAGCCATACGGGAAAAGTATTCACGAGCAACACAGTACAGTAATAAGGCATTTAGTCCCGCAAGAGAGACTATTAGAGTGGCACGTTGAGGACGGCTGGGATCCTCTTTGCGAATTCCTTGGGAAGCCAGTTCCTGATTCTGCCTTTCCAAGAGCAAATGACAAGATGGGGTTTAAGAAGAGGGTTGAGGCAGACTTGAACGCTTTGGGTCAGCGAGCAGTTGTCAATATGACGGTTCTTGTTTCTGTGCTAGTCCTAGTAGTGGCGATGGTGTACTAGAGAAGTTAAGAGATATGTTCCTATAGTAGAGCACAATGCTCACTTCGCAATTCGCATAGTTCTTATCAGCTAATTTAATATACTGTTAGTCAAGGTGAGGTAGAAACGAAGCGTGGGAATGGTTAAGGAATGTATTACTAGGCAAGTTGTCGCCATAATCGGCCGAGTGGTGATCTTACGGAATGTTCGCGATGAACTAAAGCATACAGTATTTTCTTTCTCATCTCAGAATTTCCGAAACTTATCAGTTAGGATTGCAAGAAACTTCGATTGGCTGTCCCAGTTGTCCAACCATCTCACTCCCTTGACCAGCTCCTGAGCAGGCAGCTATTAGCTCTACAACCGCGCAGTCCGCAAGCTGCCTTTGACCTGCAGCAATGAAACTTAAAAATATCTCGTCTTCTCCTGCGCAAGCTTGGAACCTGCCGCCGTCGTAGTGGAGAATGGGTACTCCCTCATCATTGTTGTACACAGCGACGCCCGCTGTAGCGTTGTTGTTGATCAGTTCGATTGGCGCTCCGCTAGGGACGGTGGATGTTCCACCAGGAGTGATGACGATGCCGGTGCTCGCAGTGCCGACGGATCTACTTGACCCATACTCATAGAAGAGGCTTGCATCCTCACGAGGTAGTAGTACTGCGTGATTGTTGTGCGATGCGACAGCCCAGATGCCAGTCTTAAGAGCGGCAACAGAATCTGGAATCATTTGACCACTGGCTGCAAAAAGGAGATTGAAGGTGGTTCCCACTCCTCGGTGAGTGAGTGCTGTTGGAGCGGCGGCTGCCAAAGTGGCAAAGAGACTGACAACAACAGGAGAGAACATGCTTAAGCTCCTGTAGATGAAGATGTAGCTTGTCTGGTGCTTTATTGGTAGATTCTAAGAGGACAGATGAGCCGAAATGGTAGAGTATTCGGGTGCGATGTTGATGTTGGACGAAGATGCTTTCCTGGAGAGCATAACGAATAGGTCTTTATATGTTGCGCGGAGCCATTTTAATTCACGTCAGCTGTTACACCGCAGTAGCCGACGAGATCCTCCATTGCAAGATGGATGTCGTAGGCACTGCAACATTCAGTTGGTAATCAAAACACGTGTATCGTAAAGCAGTTGTAGACCAGTCGATCAATATCGATACTCACAATTTTAGTATCAACCAAGCACTGCCAACTGAGTCGTGCTAGGCAGTGTTAAGCTTCTTTGCGATGATCTGTGAGATATGAGTAGGTAAGGCCGCCTGTGACAAGTGGCTGAGTGGGTGGCCTTACAACGTCTGGGGAGTTAAGCAATGAAACCCTAAGCTGCCAATATCTAGGCCCACCAATAATCGCTTCTTTTTGACCGTTTCTGACTGTTTCGTAAGGTTACTTAATTGGTTTGCGTTGAAGCGGAAAGGCTGATTTTGTGGGGCGCTGCTTTTGCGAACGGTCCACGTTTGTACTCAGTCCCGCTGGCTGAGCTGTTGAGTTTTCTAGCGAAAAGGCCGTGCTACGCACGGCCCGACATGCTCAGCGCAAAAAACACCCTCAGTGCAAAAGAATATCTCGCAACTACTATTCGGCCCCACTTGGCGGGAAGCCGTCGATGATTCATCTGCAGTCTCACCTCAATAGGTTTTAGATATGAACTAATTATTACATAATTGAGCAATTCCGAATGATGACGCGTCATACCTGCTTGCATATCGGAACATTGGATGTGAATTTGTTGCTTCGGCGATTGACCATATCACATTTTAGGGCTGATGAAATAAAAACAAAGTGCGGAATGCGAGGCCTAACTCTAGCTTGTAATTGATTCACTGTAGGACAAACAGATCTCAATTATCATCATACACTATCTGGCATGCATCCTAAAATCTGTTGTTGAAACGCGCTTCCTTCGACTTAGCGCCTTCTTTATGGCGCGCCGCTTTCTCTATCCATACACTGCAGCACCGCCTCCATAAAACTATATTATATATACTCATACCGTTTTTGAGCTTGAGCTCGCTGTGCTCCTAATTTGTAATAATGCTTTTGATTGGCAATTCAGCAGCAACCTCTGCGCATACGTTCACTCTTATTTGGCTATGGGTCCAAAATCGCTCTTCAACTTAATTTTGACACCAATTACAGTTCTTTGGTGTCTTTACTGACATTTAAAACTTTAATAACCTTCTCGTATACTATTTTGTGCCAATATTCCGGCTCATCTGCTTGCTCGATCTCTATACGGTTGAATCTAGTAGTCCTTGTAAAGGATCTCTAGGGAGGGGACCACATGCATTCTCTTCTCGCCCCCCTGGCTTTCTTGCAGCGCGGTGCCGGATCTTCACTCTTGATATAGACCATCTCCAGGCTGTGGGTGAAGTCTTGCACTAAGTTATCGAGAACTGGATGCTTGTTGCCCATGCGAAAACGGTCGAGGACCTGAGAAGATGCCTGTACAGCAAATCAACGGACCTTAGGGCAGTTTTGGTTAAGAGATTTAATGACAGGGCTAGGGTATGAATACCATAGTTGCTCATCAGTAATCCGGATGGATTGTGGAAATCCCGCTTCAATGCGAGGGGAATGCTTCGGAGGCGAACTCGGATTGCTAACAGTAATCTTTCCAAAAACCAGTAAGTGTCGTAGGATCATTGCTCCAGACAAAATCTGCTTCTTGAGCAGATATCGAGGAAGATGGAATCTTTCCCAGCAACGCGTTCCAGCTTTATTGCTGATCTGATGAGTTGAAAGTAGTAATGACATAGTATTTTGAGTACAGATTTGACTTCATGGTGTATTCTTTTTGAAACTATGAGCATGGGAGCGAATATGGAAAATTTAAATAAGGACGGGCCTGTTGGCAGTACGGTAAGCGCCTTCCTCAGGAGACAACTCATGCCTTTATCTTCCTCTTCGTCTTTATCTTGATCGCTAAAATCATCACCGCGATCTCATTTTTGTATAGAAGGTAAGGAATATATAGGGTAGTTCGTGTATTGCTGCTAGAGGAAGAATTCCGCGTACGGTCGGAGTACGAACTCATAGATGAGGTTGCGGAGTTCATGGGGTAAACTTTCCAGGCGAAATATGAACCTATTACCATACTATTAATGATTTCAGTAGGATGCTATGAAAACATGCACCTCGTATTGTGAATTTCGATACCAGTGTCCGAGCTGGGATTGAAGGTAGGGGGTTGGATGTGACGCGCCTCTGTGAGTTTTCCAATTGCACTGGTAAATTTATTTCGGATAACATATCTCAGCATTCAAATCAAGCATCTCCGTCAAGATGCTGATTTTTGTTGGTTTTAGTAGTATAATCAAGAAGGTACACGTCACCTGACCCATTAGTCATCACTAGCTTCGTCTTTCCTGGTGATCATCGTTAGATCGCGATTAGAAATGTCGACACTATGAAACACACCACCAGCTGCCGTATTGCCTGCACCCAAAATGGCAATCCTAGAATTCCTGGCCTTACCGTCCGAACTGAGAAACAAGATCTACAGTTTTTGTACTCCACTCGATGGCTACGTTGAAGATTTCCAAGGCCTTGCTCGGGCATCACGACAAATCCGTGCCGAATATGAAAGCGAGGCCGTCAGGGTCATGCGAGTCTACACTTGCGGGGTAGAAAAACAAGGCACGCATATAAAATTCCACAAAATCGATAGCTTCCGCAATATGACCGAAATGGAAGTCGCACTGCCCATATCGCTGTACTATCCTTCCTGGACCAATGTTAGCAGTCTGAACAACGTAGCGTTGGACGCCTACCAGGTCGACAACACCCGAATGGAGCAGTGCTTTGCACCACTTTTTTCTCTGTATTTATCCAGGCTTACCTTCACGTTCTACATGAACAAAGAGAACAATCACTTCGCTGCAGGCCGGGTACTGACGGCGATACCTAGAGGTTTCATGTTAGACTTGACCAATGCTTTGGTACGGCCATCATGTCTTGAGTCTTTGGAAGATAGTGAACCTCGCTCGATCCGCGAGTTCCGGCTGCACCGCCCAGTGCGCATCCGCGAACTGGCATATAAATGGGTACGACACGCCATCAACACCGCTGAAACCTATCATGTCGACATGGCCAACATCCAGTTCTTCTTGAATGAGGAAAAGTGGTTTCAGGAGCCGAATGGGCTCGTCACCAACTGGGGCTACTCTGCAAACATGGTTGTTTACCTATGCATTGGGTAGTGGGGTGAGATGCCCTGCGTTTTTGTTCCTGCGACTAGCGAATTCATGCCGACAAGGGCAAGTCTCAGCTTACATGGCACTCGTTCTTTGCAATGGTTGCGGAGAGGCGACCGACATGTTACATTCAACAACCACTGCACCGGTACTGCTGCAAGATGACGTAATCGGACCGGTTTAGGTTGCCCATATTGCTCGTCTGTAACTATCTTGATACAATACAGAATACTGTAAGTACTGCAGAATTTCTCTTTCGTCACATCCACAGCTCTCTGATTTCCCTATATACGAATCAATCAATTGTTCCTCATACTCAAAAATGCAGATCATCGTAGTTGGCGCCGGTCTCGCGGGTCTCTCAGCTGCAGTTGCTCTCACATACTCCAAGTCATCGCACACGATCGTCTTACTTGAGTCTGCCACTCGGCTCACCGAAGTTGGTGCTGGAGTTCAATTGACGCCTGTAGCGACAAGGCAGTTTCAACGCTGGGGGCTGGGTCCCAATCTACTTGCTGCCGCTGCTGTCCCAGACTCATGGTCACTACGGCGCGGCTCGGATGGGACAGTACTCAATAGGGTACCCATGAAAGAGCTAGGAATCGAGTATGGCGGCCCATACATTGTCATTCATCGCGCAGATCTACACCGTATCTTACACGAGCATGCGACCAGGCGCGGAGTGGAGGTGCGATTGAATAGTAGAGTTTTAAAGTATGGCTTTGAAGAAGGGTATGTCACGTTGTCAAATGGCGACAGATTAGAAGCGGATTTGATTGTTGCGTGTGATGGCATCGACTCTGAAGCACGGGCCCAGTTCCTTCGATACCAAGGTGTTTCGGAAGAAGCAAAAGAAGCTACTGGATGGGCAGCGTACAGAGCAATGGTCGATGTAGAGGAAGTAGCTGCTGACCCCATAGTAACTGATATTGTTGGTGAACATGCTGGCAATTGTTGGTAAGTTCAGGTGTCTACACCAGTGAGGCTGGCAGTTGACTTACATATACCAGGGCCGGGACCAATACATCGTTCATGACATACATGGTTCGAGAATCAGCAAAGCTCAATTTAGTTATCTCGCATCGTGATGATGTGGACACAAGCAGCTGGTCACAAGAACAGTTTCATGCTGAACTAAAGCGGCTTACCACTGGAATGGATCCCCGAGTGCGCCGTATTGTCAACTTGATCAAGGCCCCGATCACGAATTGGCCTGTCTATCAAGTCCGTAACCTCCCGACCTGGATTTCTGAGTCTGGTAAATACGTGCTAATGGGCGACGGGGCTCATGCGATGGCTTTCTACTTATCTATGGGCGTATCGTTAGCCGTTGAAGATGCCGCTGCGCTAGCTTCAGCGCTTGAACTTCATATTAAAGCTCCCTCGCAGACTTCTCTCCCCGAAGCGATGCAAATCTTTGAGGAGGTTCGCAAGCCGCGGGCTGAAGCGGTGCGTAATGCGAGTCTACACGCGGGTAACATGCTACATCTTGGACCAGGATCACAAAGGGACGCACGAGATCAAGCTGCCATGAATGATGGTGTGTACGATGAGGCGCTTCGCAAAGGCGACCCGCTGACAGAGTGGATAAGCTATGGAATTACCGACAAGACGATACGAGACTGGTGCTATGGGTACGATGTCATTGAAACGATGAAATCGTTAGCAGCGCGACGAAAATTCCTGTAGAAATTCGTACCACTATTTGCATTACTCTGCCTATGAAATATTAGACGATCACTTTGCAATTATATGAATGTGGCAAACTTTGGCCTGGAACCGACCCCATTTGGGGGGGGGGGGGGGGGGGGGGGGGCGTAGACACGCCCTGCTGCCTGGGACACTTTTCTTCCACGCACACTTTCCATCTCTTTTTCTTTACTACTACCGTAGTATCGTGATATACGAAGCTTTCAGCCTCCACGAAGTGCTTCTTTGCCCACCGCTCGCGCCAGCATGACCTTAGCCGCCATTGAACGACTGCCTGCTCGATGCTGAACTAATTCAGTCGATCTTCCTTGAGTCAGGACCCTACCTTGCACTATCGCTCGCGTCACACCAAATCACAGCCAAGCTTTCAGAAACCCTCCTTTGTGATGTAGTCTACACCAAATACCTTGGAACAAGACCTATGGAGAATACTGGCAGTCGCGCCGATCGCTCAGAAAACTAGACCCGCCTTTTCGCTATGAAATGGACGACCTAGGAATATTTCAAGGCTTGTATCACAAAATCATACGAGAAAAAGGGTGTCTCTGTGGAAAACAAAGCTGGAGGGATGCTTCGAGCCACAATGGCCGCCTAATTTTAAGGATGCGACGACAATGAACTTTAGTCGTACGCATTGGCCAGCGCTGGCCTTTATTAAGGCACGCCTATCCATCAAGCTGCTGCGCGGACCTTGGACGCGCGACAAGCTCGAATTTCTGCGTTTCCTACTTTCGACAACGGCTATGTCCGTGGACTAGGCGGATGGCGAGACGCTCCAGGCTGTGCGCCAGGGTGAGCAAGATGCAATTCTGAAAAAGAATCTCCAGGCAGTGGAGCTCTTCAATCATAAACGCCATCTAGGTAGAGACCCGACGCTTGAGAAAGTAATTTTTGCCGTTGTCGAGGGTGGTTGCGATCGCTCCACCGTGTATGATACTTTAGCGACAGCCCCACGTTAACGGAAGCGTGGACAGCTGTGGGATTTTACGAAGCTCAAGGATTAGTGCAATAAGCGAATGATATTAGGCGACCCTAAAGGACAATAGCTACGAACATGGAACACTGCCGTAGATAGGCCGGATCGCCGACTTATCGACCAGTTAGTGCTGGTCTGCAGCCGGATACTGGAATGGACGATGGCGATTACTATGACGAATTCTTTATCGATAAACTCGAATTGGAGCAAGGCAAGCTATGCTTTTTTACTTAAGGGTTCCTATTGTTTTCTTCACCGCAAGACCGCCTATGGATGATCTGTGCGTGCTACCTGGACCTAGGAAGGCGCTTCTGATGACCTTACCTTGCTGTGAACCATAATACCAAACAACTCATAAGATTTGGAACAGACCACTGGATAATACAAATGCCTTCTTACGCCGTCGGGCTTCAGGCATTCCGGTCTAGTCAGACAAAGTTTTAGAATGAAACAAGCGTGAGCTATGTTTTCTCTCATATTGGTTAGATAGAGAGAGCAAGGAAAAGGCCGATAATGCCTTAGGAAATTACCCCAGAGGGTTCGTGAGTCGCATTGGACCTCGTTTGATTCCTTCGTTGTCTGCAATTCGGTGATGTTATGCCCATTTTGGTGATCAGCTATGGAAGGTCTGCTGTATTTTGAAGTATGGGTTCCCAATCTTCCTCAGATTCTAGTCTGATATTAGCTCACAAGAATGAGAAAAAAAAAAAGGATACTGACCACTTACGGCAGCGTATATAATGTTGTTTCCTTCGAAAATCAGCGTCGATGCTTTTGGTTCCACGTCACTCGACAAGCGGTCACTTCGACACTTCTGTATTACTACCAAATCTTCCATCAGTTATCCATTCGTGGCAATTGAAGAGATTGACCTCGTCGAAAAACACGTTATATGGTGTCGACATACTAAATAACGTATCGGTTTTACTTACCTTCCCAAACACTCACAAACAAAGTATAAGTTATTCCAGGCTTTTCTTCGCGTCATCTCTAATGTCAGCCACTAAAATATCTGTACGCCGCTATACTCACACGGTGAATCTTGTTGCAGCCTAAAAGGATTGGAATGTTTGGTCCGTACCTTGTCACGCCCTATTCCGTGGACACCATGCGATGCGCGATGAAATGCAAACCAGTCACTGGCTTTGGATATACCCCTGTAGAGAGCCACAGAATATCCAGGACATGAGATCTCTGCATGACTAAAGTCATCTTCCTCTATCTCAAATCCAATAGGAAACCATGCCCAAGTTGTATTGCCCCGACCGGGTTTAGTGCCGTTCCTTCAAAATTGCTTGGGTTTGATTTGGTTGCCGAAGATGTGGATATGTTTGCAATACAAATTGTTACTTGTCAGGAACGACCAGAAGATACAACTCCAATATATCCTATTGTTTTTCTTAATCAGCAATGTGCCTCGAGTTTGGATAGCTGATTCCATTCTAGCCCATTACGCAAAAAGGATGGATCATATGCCTGGGCCCCTCAACCCCCTGATACCGGATAATCCGTGAACTTGGAATTCTGACACGAAGTTTGCATGGGATAAGTATTTTTGTGATCGAAATCGAATACCCAAGGTCTTGCAGAGTCCGAACTTAGTCGTGCCATGATCAAGTCGACGCGAGGCCGCTGTATTCTATGGCTATCTTTCAGTCTTCTCAATAGAGGTTGTAACTCTAACACATATGGCATTTAATTCCCACTTATATACTCCACGAACAAGGCTATTCCGTCCTGCGTTCCAGAAATTAAAGTAGATTATATCTTTCCATGTTAAATCTGGAGAACCAATTTCTAGGCTCTTGTTATGGCTAAAACTCTGTTTTTCGCAATTTCCGAGATAACGTCTTTTGGTTACTGGCGTCTTCTTAATCGGTATTTCAAATAGGATGGTCAGAGAGGCTGCTTCACTGTGTTGGGTTAATCAATCGCTTATATCCATGGCCTCAAAGCATCCAAAGTTCGATTCCGTTACGATCATTTGCGCGCTATTAAAACTTTGGAATATCGTTTCTCGAGTGACGAACCGATTGCGACTATTTGGCGTCTTGAAGAAGACCGCACCCCCCATGACCCCTGGGTTGAGTCCAGTCTCATTTTCGTGGATGAGAGTAGCAGGGCTGGATACTTATACATGGGCTAGAGCACTTAGAACTGCCGAATGATCGAAATCACCTGCGGTACATGCGTTGTTTGTCGTACTGTATTACTACAGATGATAAAACGAGACTAACTTCCTGTCAAGTAAGTGATATTTCAACATCCCAAGTAATTAAGATATATATAAACCTCCTGGGAGGTATAAAATGCGCCAAGCAGGATCTGTAGGCTCCTAGAGGCGTATTATATAATTAGCTACTAAAACGTCTAACGTATAAGGCTTATCTAGCTTCTGTCTTCCTTTATATAAGGGATACGAAGCGTATTACTTAGACTAGATATTATATGCCTAACGTTACTATCCTGTGCATAGTTTAGACTACTAGGGCTCTGGCGTATATAAATATATGTAAACTCTATAAAGTAGCTAAAGCTACCCTATTTCTGCGCCTTTGGGTACTAAAACTTCTAGAGCTAAAAAAAATTGCCAAAATGGGATGGAGGAGTAAGAAAATAGACAGATAAAAGGAGGAAGAATAACAATAAGCAGGAAAATTTACGAAAGGGGTAGAGGGGAGGCGGAGTCACAGCCTTATTTATGTAATATGCAATTTGTTCCTCTTGCCGAGAATGATATTCTGTTTTGCGTGTCTAGAAAGTCCGCTTATGGTTACTAACGTTTATACACACAGAGAATAGACGCTTACTAAACTAATATCAGCAAGTCGTTCAGCTAAGATGGTAGCTGCCGCGCAACGATCCTAACCGCTCTATTTACCGACATCTCATACACGAACTGAAATACCTCAAAGTTTGCCACCCTATCAAATATCTCTCACGATTCTCTCAGTGGCGATGGGTCCGGTGGCATCGATATTTGGGGAAGAAACCAATGGCGAATGACTTTTGTCTTGAGGAAATTCGACATCATAAACTCAGAAACCAGATATACTTGATAATAAATCAAACAAATAAGTTCCCGATAATTCTAGTTTAGTAGAAAACAGGGTATACAGATGGCTGCAAATTCACAAGCCTGATTGTTCTCATGATCACGCCTGGATAAGTGGAAAAATGCCGTGTCTGTAATCTTGGTGACAGTCGACTGGCTACCGCACTTTGAGTTGCTTGATAGAGATGGTTGAGCTATATATTCGATGTTTTTCACAAAGCCGAATCTAAAATGACCCGGCGATAGAGCGTACACATAAGATTTTAGTCTCGTTTCGTTCCGCGGACAACCCAGAGGGGATCCATATGTTGCAGACCCAAGAAACCCAATACACCCTGCCCTTTCAGCATCCTTCCGTTCCTATCTGTGACCTTTTCCCCTCTTTCGTCTCTTGCACACAGATCCACAATTTCGATGTCCTTCCATCCAGCGAAATGCAAAAAGTCTAGAACCACGTTAGTAAGATGGATAGCTCATCCCTGTACACATCATACCTCCGACGAGCTGCAAACGTTCATTAGTATCCAGCTCTAGCCAGATCCTCACTGCTTTCGTTGGGAAACATCGGTTGCTGATAATGAGATGCACAGTTCCCCCATCGCTCATGTGCTTCCGCACACTCTCCAACACCTTCACCGGTTCGGTCAAGTAATCGATGCTAACAGTACATGTCGCACAATCGAATTTCGGCACCGTTTGTCCATCTCCGTGATTACTGCTCCAGCCCGCACTAATGCTATGTGGCGCAACGTTCAAGTCTACCGCCGCAGAACGGTCAGAGAATCCGCACAATAGCTGATTCTTCGCCAGCTCTTTTGCATTCATACCAAGCCCGTAGACTTCGACGTCACCGCGATTGACAGCATCAGTAATCACATCAGGATACCATGAGTTCCAAGCGGTGCAAAAATCGAGAACGCGGCCTGTACGCGGGATGACAGTACCGTAGTACGCTGTGAGTCGTGAGATTGCAGGGTCATCAATATGTGCGACAAAGCGAGGTTGTGTGTAGAAATCCGAATCTGAAGCTTCGTCTGAGCGGGTGAAGTCGCGTGAGGAGTAGGGCCATGCTGCATGACGAGGGAAATATGGTGTTATTTGAGAAAGTGATATTACTGGAGGATTAGACGAGCTACGATTCGTTGATGGAAGCATGACAGCTGTGGAGGTGCTGAGAGCCCGTGCGAGGGAGATGCGCGGAAAACTTCGAAAGAACATAAATATAAGTAAGAACTGTTCCTTGTAATGCAATATGCTTGACATGCATTCGTGATGAGATGTATTGGAAGTCTCATGTTCATGTAGATAGCATGATGACGTCACCATAGACGCGTTCTCACCACGCGAGCACGTGGTCCTTGCATCCGAGCGCGAGAGCTATAGAACATCAATTGAAAAGACACACGAATCATGGGAGTCTAGTTTACGGATGGTAGATATATCGACTAGGATATCAAAGGTGGCATCACAACGTCATTAAGATAGAAGAAAATAAGCTTTGATGCATTAAACGAATTAGTAATATAGATGCTTTTGGCGCTTCAGTTACCGTTATCCGGAGGTACTAAATATGAAAATAACATTGCTATGGCAGGACTGATGAATGATGACACATGTGACGGCTTAGATTCAAAATTTCGAATCGCCTCTAAGTCTCGCTTTTCCGTGATCCCTCGCCAAGAACCCATCTACAAACCTAACCCTCACATTCCCTTTCACTCCACTATCCTGCGCCAGCCTTTTCGCCTTCATTCCTTCTAGGTGCACCTTCTCCCATGCTCCCCACCCTTCAAACACCTGAACACTTCTTACACAGCTTTTTCCCTCTTCCTCTCCTACCGTAAATCCCTTGGTCCAGTACTCGTTATCCCTCACATACTCCACAAGATCATTCCATTGCTTGAGCGCTGGCTCGGTTTCCGAGGCGCTATATTGCGCGTACACAAGTACAATGGCCGGATCCGACAAAACTGCTGGGGGAGGCACGCAGGGCTTGCTTGCAGAGACGGAAACGGTGTGGACCTCAGGCGGTTGGGCGAGGACGGAAGACGTCGTAAAGAGAGTGATGAGGTCCTTCACGGGCTGAGTAGCGAGGTGCGCATCGCTGGCGGCCTGGTCCGCGTATCTGTCAGAGTTGTATTAGAGAAGCGAATACAAAGGCGGGGCCATTAGACCCGCACTCTTCGATCATGTAAATGGCAGTTCCTGCAGAATCCTCTACAGGGAGCGTAACAACGTAGCGTAGGACTTCCGGCTCATGGCGCTCGGTGTATTCGATGATTTTATGAAATGCGTCGAGGACCTTGTCTCCAATGTTAATTATTGAGCCACTAGGTGAACACCCCTACCTACCGTCGGCCTATCTTCTCTAGTTGAGCACACTAGCTTGGCTACTACAAGAATTGACGACATATCGTACAGGTTGGGCTTCAGGAGGCTGAAGGAAAAGACTCTTGTAAACTCTTTAAATGTACTGTGCAACGTTTTGAGCGTCCCCGCATTACCAGTTCCGAGGTCGGAATACGAATTCCGAGCCTGCACACGACCATACTGTTAATACGATAACAGTCTTCGTAAGGCTCGAGGTCATTGTCTTGACATCGGTAGTGCTGAGGAGAAGCTGCTGGGGGTAGTAGTCAATCATTTGAAATCAATCTCATCAATGTATACCTAAATTGAGGGGATGAAATGGAGTTTTTGAAAAAGGGTTATACTCTCTATTTAGAATTAAGCAATCCGCCTTCATCGATCATAGGATACTTGAAGGGGTTTTGCCTATCTCAAAAGCACTAGCGGCTGCAGTAATTTACGCTCGTATCTTGTAATACGTTAGTATTGGTGGGTAGAGCAGTCGTAGTAGAAATATTAAGGAGGTCGAGGAAGGTGAGGTGAGAAGGACTGCTTTACAGAAGCCGCGTTGTGTTTGGGTTTATTCAAGGTTTACCAAAATGCGGAAAAGAGCCATAGGGTTACCCCCACCTTGTTGAAGCGAGTAGTAGACATTATGAGAAAAAGTGTAGTGTAGCTTCGAGGGTGAACAGAATCTGGATTTTTATATTGAAAGAGCATTGGCATCGCTAGTGCACAGAAGAAGAAATAACGGTGTATGTAGAATTTATTTCCTGGGGCCATGTTTGCTTGCAAAGGAACTAGTACAGTTGTTTAATGTTCGTCGATGTTCTCAAAGAATGTCCGAGGTGAGTGTTCAAGAGTTATTTCGAAAGCAAGATAAACTTCACACTGCGATCTTCATTCTACACCAGCCCGTCTCTTGCGCTATTCAGATAAAGAGACATGCTTTCGTAGCCCTTGATGGTTTTAAATATAAGTAAAAAATTTCTCTTGATAAAAAATCCGAACAGTCGCGTACTATGCTTACTCTCTCTTACTCGTCCTTCTCCCTCTAACCCCACTCTAAATTAAATTATTTAGTAAAGGAGATATCGTTCCATCTCATCTTCAAGTCTCGGCCTGACGCGGCCAAGATCGCCTCCATTGTGCGCCACCATCAGGGTGCTCCTCTTGACACGATTCTTGAAATATTCTCCAACCAGACCTTATCCTCCATCATTCTTATTCCAACACAAGACAAAGTAACAGCAACACGATATCACAAAAAAAAAAAAACGTCGAGGTTCGAGATTTGAAATTCATTGTCATCCATTCTTCTCGATTCATGAAAGACGTGAGATCGAGAATATATCCAGCTCATGCGCCTTCTCCATGGCCAGGGTCCTTGCGAGAGTAACCCTTGTTATGATCCACTGTAAGATCCATACTGAACATCGTACCTGATTTGCTTATTTCACAAGACTGTTTTTGTCCCCATAACTACGCATTGCCATCGTGCAATCCAACCCTCCATCGCATCCTCTATTCCCTCATATTAACGACGCACCTAATGCAATCACCCGCCTTCATATCCGAAAAAGCCTGGTTAATCTTATCCAATGGCTGCCTATGTGTGATGAACTCATCGACCTTCAGATCGCCGTTCATGTAGTCGGCGACCAGGCCCGGGAGCTGTGTGCGACCCTTAACACCGCCGAATGCGCAGCCCTTCCACACGCGGCCAGTGACAAGCTGGAAGGCTGTAGCGCATAGAATATTAGTAAAGGTCTTCCTTACTATACAGGGGAAGAGAAGAAAACTTACGCCGTGTGGAGATCTCTTGACCCGCCGCCGCAACACCAATAATGATGCTCTCACCCCACCCCTTATGACAGGCTTCGAGCGCCGCGCGCATAACATTGACGTTACCAGTGCAGTCGAACGTGTAATCGCACCCACCGTCCGTCATCTCAATGAGTTTCTCTTGGATAGAAACACCTTTGAGCTTTGTCGGGTTCACGAAATCTGTCGCCCCGAATTTCTTGCTCCACTCCTCCTTCGCATCGTTAACGTCGACGACGATGATCTTACCGGCGCCATTCTTGACAGCACCCTGAATGACGGACAGTCCGACGCAGCCCGCACCGAAGACGGCGACGTTGGCGCCCTTTTCAATACCGCCTTTGCCCGCCGTGATAACGGCCGCACCATACCCAGTGGTGATGCCGCAGCCAAGCAAGCACGTGCGGTCCATAGGTGCCTTATCTGTAATAGCAACGACGGAGATGTCCGCAACGACCGTATACTGCGAGAAAGTGGAGGTGCCCATGAAGTGCAGGAGGTCCTTGCCCTTGCACTTGAAGCGTGAGGTACCGTCGGGCATGACACCCTTGCCCTGAGTAGCGCGGATCTTACCGCAGAGGTTGGTCTTGCCGGACTGGCAGAACTTGCATTCACGGCATTCGGGAGTGCTGTGGTCGGTTAGGAGGTGGGAGAAGGATGGGTGGAGAATGGAGCATACTAAAGTGCGACGACATGGTCGCCGGGCTTTACGCTGGTGACACCCTCACCAACAGACTCGACGATACCGGCGCCCTCGTGACCGAGAACGATGGGGAATGCGCCCTCAGGGTCTTTACCGGAGAGAGTGTACGCATCTGGAGGACATCAGTATATGTTTTGCGGGCCATATCACATCCAGCTGTCTCAACTACACGACCGAATATTTCCATCTTATATCAAAAGCTAGGCTGGTGTGTATCAACGCGGAAAAACGCACCGGTATGGCAGACACCAGTGTAATAGATCTCGATGCGGACTTCATGAGCTTTGGGGGGAGCGACCTCAATGTCCTCGATGGTAAGGTCCTTGCCAGCTTCCCAGGCAACTGCTGCCTATACGAGTCAGTCAGTCACTGTAACAAGCTGATCATCTTCTTCGCGATGCCAATCGAGACGTCTCTACTCCCTGAACTGGTCCGTCTGTAGCTGGACGCTAAGTTATATGGGAGCTGCGGATCCGCACGCAGCCCCGCAGCGCGCGCATAACCAGTGACCGAAAGGTGGGGAGTGTGGCGGAGGAGGCTGCGGTGCGCGAAGCTAGGAGGCTGGAGCCGAAGCTGAGGAATTGGAGATGTACCTTGCACGTAATAGTCTGCCTTGGTGTTAGCATTCCGTTCAGCTACCGTGGAGGAGCTGCTGGCCGTCGCCGAGCTACGCACCTTTCCCACCGTGTCCACAGGCATATCTGCTATGTGCGTGATATCGATAGCGGTAGGCGATGACGATGAGGATAGTTCTATCTATGGAAGAGAGAACTGTCTACAGGGAGGAGGCGCGGTGTTGGGTGTAGCAGAGAAAGTTCAAGGAGAGGGGTAGGCAGCGGACAGGCGGGCATATGTTCTATAAAGCGGGAAGCGCGTCGTCATTTATTCACCATGTGGGGTATCTCGATAATGATGACAGCCCGTCCAAGTCGACCCCTCACCCGCCGGCCAAAGATCGGACCTGACACACCCAGCACAGGCATTTCGCTCGCGCCTCCCTCGTGCATAATTCGGCTGAGATTCGCTGGAGCGCCTGGACGCGCCAACGCGTCGTGGTGTACGCTGGGCGGCTGAGTTATCTTGGACGCGGCGGGGCAGCATTGCCGTATCGGGGCAGGCTATACGGCTTGTGGAAATTCCACGGCGGGACAAGGAAAGCTTTTTCGACAGTTGTGTTTGATAATGCAATTAATTGTAGGCGTCGGAGCCGCGGCGTCTAAGGGCAAAAGGAAAAAAACATCTGTGGTAGGGTGGGATGGAAAGGTACGGTATGGTATAACCCCGCAAAGGAAAAACGCCCCGCAATGCTCCTTTGGATGTGCCTTTTGCACGCATCCTATAATCGCAGACAGCCGCTAATAGCGTCCTTCTTCTGCTTCCCCTGAAAATAATTCATCCGCAACAGAAAGCTGTCCTCTAGAAGTACCATCGTGCGGCCTTCGCCGTACTTCGTGCACTATGCCACTGGCAGACAGCGACATGCCAAACAAGTCAGGGCCACACACCAACACATGTCCTCTATGAGGTGCTTCCTTCTCTCAGCCTTGGACCCGTACCAACCATCGTCCTACCTGGGTTTCTCGTTACTGTGTTCCTGCTCTTTTTCGTGCTCTATCTCGGGTTCTCTCTTGTACTCCTCCTTCTCTTGCTCAGCAATCGAATCGGATCCGTCGACCATCCCCAGCGTCTTGCTCTCCTCCTTCTCCTTGGCGTCCTTGATCTTACTCTTGGAGCGTCCCCAGCTACTACTCCTCTTCCTGTCCGAGTCCTTGAGCATTTTGATGCCGTGGCTCCACCGCTTGCGCAGCGGCGACTTGGCCTCGCCCAGTCCCAGCAGCTCTCTCAGCTCTCCAATTTCGGCATGGTCTCTGGTATTCCGCATGCGATGTGCCCAGACGCACTTGCCGTCCTCGAACAAGAACTCGCCACCCACCTGCTTGAAGTCGCCGCCCTTGAGCGCCTTGCTGCCCGTCTTCAGGCTCTGTACAATCGACTGCACAGAGGTGACGAAGAGATTTGACTGAATGTACTCAGGCTTCTTACCTAGCTCGAGAGTGCGCGTCATGCTGAGGAGGTCGTACAGCTTGCGTGTGGGTTCCGCGTAGATGGGGAACGGACACTTTGTCGTCTCAGTGTACATTTCAATGAGCTCGGGGCGGCCGCAACCGATGACAGTGATGAAGGTGGGCTCGGGAAGGGCGAGCAGTGACTCAGGCGACACAGAAGCCGACAGCTCGCGCAGGTACTCCTGGCAGTTCCCACAGAAGAAATGGCGCACGAAGATGATCAGCTGGCGCGGGGCCACACCTTCGCCTCTGTATAGATCTTTGAATGGACGGCTCTGGCCCCTTGCATCGAGCACCAGCATGTCATCGACGCGAGCCAAGTCCTTTTCGGTAGGAATATCATTGTTCACGGCGACGTTGCCTTCGAAGTCTTGGTCTTGGCTGTCAAGGACAGATGTGGAAGCAGAGGACGGAGGCGGTAGGACAGAGGGGGAAGTCGTAGGCTGGGCAGTATCTGTAGGATCGGCAGAGAGAGACGTCTTTGGCTTCACATCGTCGGCTGGCGTGTCCTTGATCTCGATTTCCGCGCTCGTGTGCGAGGGCGGTGGAGAGGGAGGCTTCGCAGAGGGCGCAATAGCGGGTTTGGTCGGATGCGTTGCAGGCAGGGGTGCTGCTTCTGCAGGCGTAGGATCTTTCGAGGCCATGATGTCGCGCGACAATCGTAGGGCTGGAGGGTATGAATGTGTGTTTCAGAGGGAGGGTGAGTGTGGGTGTGGGCGAACGAGGCGCAGCAGCAGACCGTCTTTCGCTTCTGGTAGTGAAGGCCAGCTGGAGTCAGCGTGAGACGCTGGGAAAGTACGCAGGGCCAGCTTTGTAAGAAGCTGGAGGATAGTTAGACAGTCGGGGCAAGCGGCTCCCCCCATGATGTGCGAAGCCATTGCGCGACAGGTTTCAACTCGTGTCCTGGCCGGGCTGCTTGCCTGGGACGCAGGCGACAGGCGCTTGAGCTTTACGTCAGTGGCTAGCGCCTGGTCCCCTCCCTGCTTCTTCACTACCACAACTACCCCCGACCACGCGTATACGTCTTCATTCATCCAATATCCACACTGCACACGTTTGCCACGTCCTCTTCCCGTCATCTGGCGCTCTCGTGGGTTTCCTAGGCCCTCTGGCCGCTCTCTATCGCGAATCAGCAAACAATGTCCGGTGGCCTGCTTCAGCTGTGTCTCAAAAGTTTCAACCGCCTCCGACGCAGCACAACATCTTCGGCGATCTACCATCACACGTTGTTTCGCTATCATGAGAGAGCATGTATACCTTATTTTTCTACTCTATATTCCGAATGCATGGCGTAATGGGTACCTCCTGGGAGTAACGCCCTGTCCGAGCACATTACTGCCAATTCAAACGTGCTTCCATGCTTCTTCGTTCTTCCCCCTTGCCCGCTTTCTTCTATCCCTTCTACTGCGCCTTCAACTTGCCGTCCACACGCCTGAACAACCCTGCGTACTTCTCATAGTCCAGTGAATCCTCGCCGTGGCAGTGTGTCGTGATGTGAAGCGCCTGGCGCGCTGCGTTTACGCTGCGTTCCATGTTGCCTTTTTGCTCATACACCAACGCCAGCTCGACAAATCTAGATACCGTAAGCGATGCTGCCGGATTGTACCACACGACGCCACCTACACATCCGCAAGCCGAATCGAGTATTGTCCAACTTCTTTGTACAGCTTCGCCAACTTCAGCAGCTGGTTGGGGAGCCTCGGATCGTCCTCGCCCATGTACAGCTTGATCTTCTTCAGTGACTCGACTTCGGGCTCCAACTGTGCGATGTCGAAGCGCAGAACCGCTGCCTTGTATGCGAACGACTCGGGGTTGTTGCCCACCGTGTCCTCCACGCAAGCCTCACAATCACATTTGAAGCCATAGTGCTTGAGCTCGTACGCGCGCTGCATACGCTCGTGTAACATGTCGCAGTAGGAGAAAGTAATCTCTTCGTCTTTCTTCACAGCCCTGATGATATGTACTGTCTCTTTCCTGATCTTCGAGTTCCAGGCAAAGTTCGCACTGGGCGTGCAGTTGTGGTTGAAGCGCGCAGCGTGTGGGAAGATGGCTGCGCCAGTACCCAACTCCATGCAGTTCGTCTGGACTGCAGACATAGGACGGTAAGCTTCTATAACGTAGTGCTTTCACGATTCACCCACAGATGCTGACCAGAGACGCCTCATTGGCAACTCGCGCGCTGTGCTGCTCCTGGATTCGCTGGCGCTCACGACCGCACTACAACACGCACATCAGTGATGCTCTGCGTTGATTCCTCACATAGGCTTTGGGGGGTGGACATACCACGTTAGGGTGTATGTGGCTAGGCCATTGACGAGGATCCTGTCCATGGTTGGATGCCAAGCTCCAATATACCTTCTTTTGGTCGTCGGAAAGCTTCTCAAATTCCACTTCAATGTCTGCCTGCATGTAATGCCCGATAGGAACAACAAGGAGCGGCTCATCCTCCAGAATTCGCGTGCCTGGGTTCAGGTCCTGGAGAGCAAAGCAGCCGTATCCTTTTCCGGGACTGGCGCGGACCTCGTAATACTCATTCTCTACGAAGCCGAGTGTTAACTTCCTAGCTCCTCGACGCCCTTGAAATTGCATGCAAGGTTAAACCAGCTTCGAGTCCTCTTACCGGGGGCCTTTGGGATCGGCTCTGCTAGTGGGGTTTGCTCGTCGGCAGACTGGGTCTCCTCTGCTGGAGCGGGGACGCTGGGCTCTTCCAGCTTGCCGACGATGCTTTGCTCGGACATTTTGTGAGAAGTGTGGGAGACGTTGGAGTCTGACAAAAAACAAATATATTGTAGTTGCAGCTGAGAGTAGGCCCGTGCAACTCTGGCTGCCTCTGTTTGCGTTTGTAGGTGAAATGGATTTAGTTGAGGATCGGGTGCCATGACAACCAAACGTCAGACATCGAGCAGGTCGGCGTGCGTCGACTCCATGGGCCAAGACGCGCGAGGTCCAGGCTACCGCATGCAGAAGGAACCGACACTGATTCACGTACACAGCGCAGCACCCTTCCGGAGAGTCATTCGATGCATTCATTATCTTTCTATCCATTATTTTTACCTCCACCGCTTACCTACCATAGACATCCAGGTTGTGGGCGTTGATTAGCGCCATGCCCTCCTTCCTGTACGTATCCGGCTCCGCAAAGCTGGTCACGTTCGCATCGAACACAAAGTCCATCGGCTTCTTTACATCATACTTGGGCCAATCCTTCTCCTTGCCCTTCCACCCCGCCGACTTCTTCCACGAGTTGGGGTTCAAGTCGTGGAAGAAGCTTACCCAGCTCGCGTCCATGAACTTGGCAAGGTCCTTGTAGCTCTGGCCCTTGCCCTGGAACGGGGGTGTCGCTGCTGGCGCGTACCCAACGCCGAGGATGTTGTTGAAGACGAAAGAAACCTCCTGGAAGTGCGTGACACCGACGACAGGGGGCAGACCCGCGGGAATCGCGTTGAAGCGGTAGCAGTACGCTGCGAGGCCCGCGGCAGCCCACACTTCGCAGGTCTTTCGGCGGTTGGCGATGAAGGTGGCGTCGCCACCATACGAAGCTGAGCGGCGAAATTGGCTTCCGAAAGGAGGTCCCGGACGACTGTTACCTAAGCTGGCGATGACGTTGACAGAGAGGTCGTCGGGGTATGCCTCCAGCACCTGCTTTGCAAAGTCGGGTGGCAGAGGAGTGCTTCCGTTTACCAGGGAACGGTAGAAGTCCTCAGTGGTATTGATGCCTCGTGCGCCAAATGACGAGCCCTCGTCTGAGTTCGCACCGTCGATGATGGGGACGTGGACGAAGCGCCCGTCTGCGAGCTGCTTGGAGCCATAGTCTGCCACGAAATCGCCATCCAGGATGGGCCCAAATCCTGCTAGGGTGGTGGGATATGTGGAACTGGTAGAGTTGATGGCCGCATTTAACTTGGCTTCGGGCACCTGTCGCAGGCAGGCGAGCGGGCTAGATGCAGCGCTGCAGTTAGTCCTAGCCAGAAGCTCGTTGTACGAAGCCGAGTTAGCCAGTGGGCTTGCGAGGTTGCGGTAGTAGATGGGGTTGCCGGATTGCATGATGGCGCCGCGGAAAAGCTTGTCATTACGTCCGTTGTAGGCAGTGAGCTGGAAGCCAACAGAAGCGCCTCCTGCACTTTCGCCGAAGATGGATACCTTCTTTGGGTCACCTGCCTTGACTTTCAGTCTCATATTCTTTAGCATCTTGGTATTTAAACACTTACCACCAAAGGATTCGATATTCTCCTGCACCCAATGCAATGCCAACCGCTGGTCGCGCAGACCAAAGTTCAGCTCGCCAGCGTCCGCTAGCTCCTTGCCTCCATTCAAGAAGCCCCAAGTGCTCAATCGGTAGTTAATGCTCACACCAATGATGGGCTTTCCGATATCGACGGAGTTCTGTACCATAAACGACATGTTGTACCGCTGGTCGACGCCACCGCCCTGGGTGAACCCACCACCATGGATCCAGAACGCGACCGGCAGCTTCTTACCGTCATACCCAGCAGGCCGGATGACATTCAAGTAGAGACAGTCTTCGGCAACTTTGTAGTTCCATTGGTCAGACCCATAGCCATAGCACTACCGCACGTCAGTATGCTGAACCCATACAGGCACAAATGAAGAACATACCTCTGGGGAGTATTGGGTCGCCTCCTTCGTGCTCTTCCACGTGCTATTGAGCCCCACCGGGTTCCTAAATCTTAAGCTGCCCACAGGCGGCTGCGCATACGGCACGCCCAAGAAGAAGTCTTGATCATATTCCTTCGAATGCACACCCACATACGTCCCATTCTTGACCTTCGCCGTCGGTACCTTAGATGGCTGGCTACCGGGAGCTGCGGGTGCTGCGCTTGTGACACTGAGCAAGAGGCCCAAAGCCCACGCTGATGTGCGCACCATTTTTCTCACTGCTCTATTCCAAAGAGACGCAAGGGAGCGATTAGGCGATACAGCAGCGACGTACTGATGAGATATTGGAGGAAACCGCGTATTAAGACTTATATACCCGTTGCAGCGAGAACCCGCGCACTAATTGCCCCATGCATGTCGACGCGCTTTCTAGTCATTCGAGAACGTGCACTTGGATGAAGGCCGGGAAAGGCCTGAAGCTCCACGGAGGAACATTGACGTATACCTCTTTGCGCAATAGCTCAGCGCCCGGTTTTGCGGGGGTGCATATCACGAGGTGCATGGGTTGGAGGGCTCTAACCGGGGTTTTCTTTAGGGCGTGGCGAGATCTTTTACTTTAGATTAAGGGCAGCCCTAGGATCTTTCCATGCGCGCGGATCCCGGGCTTGTTTTTGGACGGCTTCGCTGGGAAGAATTCGGGAGTGTTCTGCCGTGTAGATGGATATGGATGCGTCATTTCATCCATGGGAGGCTGGGGTGGATAGAAAACAAATAAGAAACAACCCCGATAACAACGTTTATGCACTCCTCCACCTAACGGAGAACCCACCCACAGCAAGTCTAGCGTCACGACTCCACTCGGATCGTATAATGAAGGAGAGAAAACAGTCCGCCCGTTGTTGATCCGATCTCCCTCTCCCTCCACTGCGAATTCCCCGATATTAACCCGGGCTACTAGTACACATATAGCGTACGTAGTGGAGTTCTTGTTGTTTTCCAGGCGGGGGAATGGCATTTGGAGTGTGGGGTAAGCTAAATCGATCAGGTAAGGGGGACATGGGTGGACGTTTGTAGTTACGGCAAATGGAGGCGGGAGAGGGGAATCGTTCGGTTGGGAGGAGGGGGAAATACGATGGATGGGATGCACCTGGCGATGTGATTTGTATGTTGGGATACTGTGTTGGACTGCTACTGGGCTTGACTGGGGGGCATGGTTGAAGGAAAAGTATAGACGTCATGTCTGAAGGCACGTGGTTGGTGGCGATTTCTGAAGGGGTAGCTAGATAGGGGTTAGCGGCGAGTGTGGTTAGTCAGGGGTGGAGAGCCTCGTGCCGATGTCAACGTGCAGGCGATGAGATGACGGGTTTCATTATCCTCATTTTCAAGCACTGCTGAGGATTTCTTCTATTTATGGTGCTTCCTTTCAAATACCATCCTTTTACAGCAGTCGCTCTGTTTTTTTATTAGCATCTGGACGTCCCGTTTCCAGTGCTATATTCACGTTTTGGCTCGGAGGCCGTATATATGCCTCGGCAATGCACTAGTCCGTCGTCTTAGTCCCTGATGATCAGGGTAGATATACGGACTGCGTTGCGCCGGTTCAATAATACTCCGGTGCAGCCCTTCGGGTCCGAGTCAAGAATATTGTACAGGTCGGACGTAATGACTCATGTGCTCCTCGGGACTTGAACTCTGGATATTGGAATTAGACTAACTTTTAGGATTACATGCTTTTGCTGATAAGCTAGGCTATTCGTCGTTGTATGAATATCCGCGCAATGGTTTGGAGTTGCAATTTTTCAGTAGTCAGAGTTGTACTTTTACGCAACCGAAAATAACCTGCTAGACCGGTATTCGGCGTTAATATTGAGAGCAGCAGAGAGATTTTGTTCAGCTTCCCCTTTAATCACGCACTTCAATTCACGTTTGAGAAAAAGAAAAGGTATATTCCTTCTTTCGATGTAAAATATTTAATCATTGGTTTGTTACGCTCTAATATATTCTCAACTCGTACGCTTGCGCAAAGAGCACTTATGCCCATAGAAATAGTGTATGAAAGCGTTGATCCACAATTTTCTCGACCGATTCAATGGTCTATAAGAAGCTTAGTATTATTCTCGTTGGAGTTTTTTACTCCGTTTCTCGTTTCAGCCATCGTTGAAGATAACTCTGCAGTCTGGGCATCTCGTCATTAGTCTATAACCAAACATCCAATCAACGCAATCTATCTCCCATTTTTTTGTACATGTTCCGCATCCCACTTTTCCATGAATTTCGACAGGAACAGCCAATAACAGTGTTCACCACATCCAGGGTCGGGGAATCGTTGGATCGTAGGCCTAACAGCCTCCTCATTTCCGACGAAGTGGCGTAGCCTTGGGATAAAACGAATGTCATATGGACGCGGAGGTATCTTGACGGAAATCTCTGAGCCAGTGGCTAGTAACAGCCGGCTAGAAAGTGCAAGGCATACTCTACTTGTCGGATCTAATTTAGCAAAAATCATGAAAAGGATTTCTGGCGGAAGGGCAAGCAACCCAGCAGGGTTTGTGGTAAAGACGGATTCTTGGATGGTACGAGGAACCTTCAGTGGCTCGAAGTCTGGGAATGCGGCTTTTCAGTCAATAATTGCGACTCTCAAGGTTAACACAATGTCACCTGGTAAAATTAATCGTTGTGTACTGGCTACAAGATGATGTTGGTAATGGATTGTAACCCTGTCAACATAAGGCTGACACATTAAAGGTCCACAACTAGGAAAAGTTAGGAGAGGCTACTAAAGGGCGAGAGGGGGACAGCGACGAAAGAAAACAAGCTCGAGAAGATCTTAAGCAACTTATGGAATATGTCACGACTGCACCTGAGCTCGACAAATACTTTAAGACACGTTAGTCAAATCTACGGGCTGCCATCACTACTTATGAGTTTATGTGGACATTCTTTGCCCCTGAAACCAAGATTGTCGCAAAGCTTTTCCTCAAACAGGATCAAATTCTCCAAGTTAGTCGCCCGCCCATTCCACGCAGGAGTCCGCTTCCAAGTAAGCTTGATACCCTTGTCTGGTGCTGGGACTGGAATGGCACGGAGATGACTAAAGTTTATTACTGGTCAAAGATAGCGCAGTATTGGGGCACAAAGGCTGTGAATCAGTTAGCCTACTATCCATTGAATTTTCTTGAGGATGCCAAAAGGGAAGAACTCTGCAAGTTGATGAGGGAGCGAGGAGAACGGTATATTAAGATTGTCAGGGGAAGATCTGGCGCAACGCAGATGTATATCTATGAAGGACTCGCTCTATCAGAAAGAAGGAGCGTGATCAGGACCTCGAGGGATGCGGTATGGATTTCGAACTGTTATGGTGACACCGCTAATCAAAACTGATGAAAGGACAACGATTTGTTAGATGACGAAGATTCCAGGCCTGCTGTGCAAGATCGCCGTAGGACGGTCATGGTAAGAGTTCTGCGGAATTAATCTACAGCCTCTAAGATGAGTATAGATACGAGGGTCATTCATTGTTGATCCTGAGGCCTTCCTACAATACGGTTGGTCCTTATAAATCTTTGGATCGGTCAATAGCTAACTTGTAATAGGCTCCGGATCTCACGTCATCGGTGAAGCGGAACCAGCCTGGACGGGTGAATTAGATAACTCAACTACCTCCATAACTAAAGAGCATACTGTGAAACCGACACCAGATGAACTATTACTTTTTCCTCCTAGATTCTTAGGCTATTCCACGGAAGAGAAGATTTGGGACCAGTTCGCCGTCCATTCGACAAATGACGTCCCCGCTAAAAATCTCGATCTGTTCCAAAAGATTCAGCTAGATCAAAACTACAAAGATATGATCCGAGCTCTTGTGGAGGAGCACGGTGATCGAAATGGCACTCATGATGGGGAAACCGAGAAGGTAAGAGTGAAGGACGTCGTTGAAAATAAAGGAAAGGGGCTTGTATTACTACTCCATGGTAAGTACTACGTAAAACAAAATGAGTGTGTATCTAAAACGAGCAGGTCCCCCAGGTGTGGGAAAAACGGTTACTTCAACACAACATACAATGGTTTTTCTACTTAATAACTCCTGAATAGCTCACGGCCGAAACCATCGCGAAAGCAACTGGAAAGCCACTTTTCGTTGTCAGTGTGGCAGAGATTGGGTTAGATGCATCAAAAGCCGAACGTAATCTAGAGCAGATATTCTATCTTGCAGGGAAATGTGAGGCTGTTCTATTGGTGTACGTTATAAGTAATCAGTGGATCAAAACGATACTAACCTCTTTAATTCAAAAGAGATGAAGCAGACGTTTTTCTAGAATCCCGAACGAGCCACTCGGACCCAAACAGAAATGCTTTAGTATCCGGTAAGTCTTTCTAGGAGGTCAGATAAAGTGATCTTGAGCTCAGCTGAATCATTCGTGTAAGTCCTTTTGCGTGTCCTGGAGTACTACGATGGCATCATGATCCTTACAACCAATCGCATCACCTCCCTAGATATAGCCGGGCAGTCTCGCATCCACCTTGCCATTCGATATGACGACCTTACCCGAGATCAGAAAATTAAGGTCTTTCAAATGTTTCTCCGCCAGCTCAGACCTGATAGCATCAAGAATGAGGATGACATTCTCAATTTCATTGAAGAGTATGGAAGCGAGTACAAGCTTAACGGACGACAAATACGCAACGTAGTCGGTGCAGCGCTGTCACTAGCAAGGAGTCGCGTTAACAGGGTGGGAGGAGATGGAGATGAGAGAATGACGGTAAAACATCTTAAGAATGTATTGAAGATTACCAAAGACTTTCAAGAGCAGCTTGAGTCCATAACAATGGACTAAAGGAGTGCTAATGAAGTAAAAGCCCGGAAGTAGGTGGCCATATTTCCTGTATTTACCCATAATAGTGTTCGAATTGAGGTTACATAAACGTGTTATGTCTTGGATCAAAGCCATGGGAATACGTGCGGTGCGCAGACTCGCTCTCAGCCTGAAGCTGCTACCCTTACCCACAACGCGAGACTATTCGCACCCGTAGAACACAGCGATTATAATCATATACTCCCAAAGCCACAAAGCGCCTGGACTTCGCATACCCCTTAGGCTATTCACATATTGGTAGTAAGCGGCAAACTATTAGTATAAATGCTATTCACGACTGCAGTTCTAGAAGATGAAGCTGAAATTGATGTTAAGAAAGGTAATTTAAAATTCGATCTGTATGACCTAATCTTCTTTTAGAAAAAACTACACGCAAAAGCTAATCATATGACTATGCTAACACAATTGGCGTTTATCTTTCTATATTACTACGAATTTAAAGGGAAGGATTGTCAAATGGTGGATTCTCGTGCCATAGCTTAGAGTATCGTCATCATATTTTCAAAAGAATCCGGGTATGATGATATTTCTGCTCTGGTATGATTATCCTAAAGTTATACGCTGAGTGCTAAGCTAGTACTCCAGTGATTGAATTTACGGCTCTATCTACGGTTAACTTAGTGGCGCCCGTCTCCTTATATTATTAAGGGCGCAGAACAAGAAACAACAATACTAGAAATAAGAAAATTCCGATAAAGACAGTGGTGCGCCTTCACCGGTTGCTAATCGTCGTTACTCCAAACAACAGCTCTCCATCTCCTTCTCCTTCTCCAGATGCCCTAATTATGTACCGTTGCCTGCAAATTTTGCCAAGCACCACTTTATACTTCTTCCCCCGCCTGTCCTTGATTGTTGCTCTCTGACCAGAGCTATGATCCATTGTCTAGCGTCGGCCAATGTCGTGGATTTGGAACCATTGTGTTGCTATTTTTGTCAAGAATGAAATTGAGAATTTGAAGTTCATCGGTAAATTCAATCTGGAATGGATTGCATCCTGTAATCCAGCCCTTACCATACTCCCAGTAAGGTGGTGGTTCGACGCCCCCGATGCCAATCTGGCCATGTGAGCACTTTCTAGTAGATGAGAGTTCCCCACAAAATTGCGGACTGCATTCCGCCTGCCATTCGTCGGCAAGGGAGCCACTCGGGAGCTCAATTATATATGCGTGGTCTGGGCATTGCTCTGGATTCTTAAGATGTTGGATTTCGTGTTTCTTATAGTCCGGGAGAACTTCTAAAAGGCAATATACGGGATGCTGTTCACGGAACTTGGCTTCTTCTACCTTCAGCCTTATAATAGCCCTTGATTCTATAACTTGTTCATATCCTATGCTAACATAAGGGTGCTTGCGCCAGTTCTCTAACTTGCCCTTGCCCAAGCCCTCTTAGACAAACCTGTAAGGCTCGTCGCTCTTAGGCATCGTGAATGTAGCGGGTGAGTCGATAATTTTTTTCCAACAATTATGTGAGATTTGAGATAGCTGATGAATCGTCGTAGAGTTTAAGCCGAGAAGAATATGGCAGAGTATGGTCTGTCCGTAGGAGTTCTTATAGTTCATTAATGACGTCTTAATAAGCTTTCGTAATGTAATTTTGAGGGATGTGATTCATGTTGCTAATGGATGCTGAGTCATATGTGGGAATATCATAGCAGGCCTTTCCGAAAATAGGACGGCATGGATGCATTGGTGATGAGTTAGGCTAGGGGCATTGTTAAAAGAACATGACAAGGCCTGTATTATGCTGCGGAACGATAAATATGATCTCTTTGAGACCCCTTTGGCCAATATCGGTAAGCCCATGATAGCGAAATATCATTATATTCTGTTCTTTGCCCAATACAATCTCGAGAATTCACGAGTCACAATAGCAAGGCTGCAGAAGTCATTGCATTTGTGCAACTAGTGATTGCTTACAATTTTTAGTATTTCAACATTGGCTATGTTAGAATATAAAGCCTAAGAGAACACGTGGTAAATAAAATGGTTGGAAGATGTGTCATACGCCTCTTATGTACCCGGTTTGACACAGGCCACCGCATGACTACCATGGAGATTTTACATAATACTTAATATTCCCATGAATCAGACCGATGCTAATCACCACTTAGCCTTCCATACCAAAATATAAACTATTAATCAAATGACTACAGGGATCCAGAAAGACATAAATGCTATAGGAGAAGGCTTTCATGGTTGCTTTTGATGGAAAAAACTTTCGTATAGCGTGGCCATATACTTTTGGAAACAATGCGATAGCCCAACCGCATAGCTGAAGGGTTGTGTGGGACAGCACGGACTCAGCATAGACGTTGAGCTCAGCCACCGTTACACCCGCGGCTTCCGCACCATGGATCTCAATAGGGAGTGGACCTACGTCCTATATAAGGAAGAGAATATCAAAATAACAGTGCTTCCCCTGTTACAAGGCCCTACATTTAATTTTACATAATATGTCCTCTATATAATGGATTATACCACTAAAGAAAAATCGTCATGAGGGGAACATGGTGGAATATTTAGGATTCCTTAGCCATATAGAGCGTCTCTCAAAGCACATTCTTAGAGAGTAAACTGACTGTCAACGATTATTTAACGTTGCTCTTTTCCCAGCTGTGCTTAGGAGCATGCATTCTGAAATATGTGAAAGTGGACGCTCGGTATACATCTTTCAAAGTCGAAAGTATTTTCGAAAGAATACAGGACGGGCAGAACATTTTTCAAGACTACTTAATTTAATGTGAGTGAGCACAATTCCGGAAGACAAAGTCCTGATGGAGAGGGAAAATCGAATATTCAAGGTATTTATTGAGAAGAATCCTTTAACTTATGCCAAATAGTTTGCTAAAGAGGTCAAATTCTCGGAACCCATCATCAAAATCCATGCCACACTCTCGTTTCCGAGTCGATAGTAAAGTCCGATTTTGATCCTCTTGGACGCCATTTACGATTTGGTGATGCCCGGGTAGACCCACGACCCCCTTCTAAGGAGGGTTATCCACAATTCAGCTTCTTCAACCTGCAAAGGTGATTAACGAGCGTTAAGCTATCAGAAAATGCATTCTTCCGAGACTATGATCTCAATAAGATTTCTGTTGCAGGGCATGTTTGACATATTCCAGCAAGCAACCAAACATCTCTTCCTCACCTCCTTTTCTCCATCGAGATTAGATTTGGTGGAAGATGTATATTCTTCAAGGCATAAGCATTTAGCGTTGATTGGCTGTCTTCGTTGGCATAACATGTGATAGCGCTGACAAACCCAGCGCGCCCCGCATCCTCTTGTCGACCTATTAGAAAGCTTGGCGGTGGGGTAATCGATGACGATTGCTGCGTGATATCACGTATGCATAACCGAAAGGTTTACTGACTGGATATTTTAAGCTGACAATTCCACAGCGGCAAAGGAACTCTTCTATCACCAGAACTTCGTCGAGACCTTGAAAAACATCATCAGCCAACGCCAACATGCCGAATCAGCTTTACACTGATGAGACACCTGCTGAGGTCAAGAATGCAAAGGGCCTACACCTGATTACTCAAAGTACACCTAATGGCCAGGCTGTTCAGATCTTTCTCGAGGAATTAAAGGATACTTATGGCCTCGAATGGACAACAACTATTATTAATATAAGGTACGCTACGTACGTCTGTCACTTACAGATCCTTTATCGTTAATTAAATCTAGCACGAACGTTCAAAAGTCGGACTGGTTCCTTCGTCTGGACCCCAACGGTATGTGTTGTTGAGCATTCCAATCACGTGACTGGACGTACTGACTTCTCCAGGCCGGATCCCAGTCCTTGTTGACAATACACAATCCCCACCGTTTACAGTGCATGAGACATCAGCTGAACTATTCTACCTGCTCAAATTTGCGGATAAGGAAGACAAATTCGGCTTCAAGGACGACTTGGAGCGCAACCAAGCGCTCCAGTGGACCTTCTTTTGGCACGGTAGCGGTGCCCCTTATCAAGGACAGGTGAACCACTTCACGCGGGCGGCACCTGAAAAGATTCCGTACGCAATCACCCGTTTCCGGAATGAGACTCTGCGCGTTTTTGGTGTACTTGAGATTCACCTCAGCGGTAAATATACTGGTGAGCCGCGAGAGTAAGCTTCACGCTCTTGTTCTGTTTCTAGACATTCTGCTAAACTTTAACAGATATCTAGCGGGTAATGGAAAGGGAAAGTACAGTGTCGCGGATGTCAAAACATGGCCGTGGGTGAAGAACTGGGAGAAGAGCGGCTTCACTAAAGATGAGGTGAAGGAGTTTCCACATTTGCTTAAATGGATTGATCGTATTGCTGAACGTCCAGCGGTACAGAGAGGAATTGGGGAGGCATACGCAAACACGACAATCTAAGCATTGTGAGAAACCATTTGAGGTAGAGGACTTACGCTCAGTCAAATGACGATGACATATATTTCAATAGCATATCTATCGCGAAATGTCTTTAGCACAAGTCTGACGAGTATGAAATCTGATTATATTTTGCTCCCAGTGTCTCGCAGTGACCCGGGTTATTTTTGTGGTGGGTGGCCAACTTTCCTATTTATTCTGCATCAATCGCAGGCGCTTGTTCCATACTCTTCGATCAAGACATCCAAGCTAGTTGGCTCAAGAACCGTGCAGCTAGCCAGGAAAGAAAATGGATCATACCATTGAATGTAGTTGGATCAATGGCTAGGGTATTTTTTATACAGGGTCACCTCAACCAAGGGATAAATAGGATGAAGCGGTTGGGAAAACAATTTAAGTTATTTTCCTTGTATATCAAGGATTCCGTTCACTGACATGGTTATATCACCTTATAATGTTCATTTTATATCCTTTATAGACCAGGGAAGCTATATGAACGTTGGAAAAACTCATATTAGACTGACTCGTAAGATTTACAATGTTAGTATTACCACAAGTTGAAATTGCACGCTTCTTAACATTTCCTAAAAGTAGAGCTCGGTTGGCGAATTATCTAGGTTTAGCATCAAGATTTGGTCACGAGGAAACAGTAGAATCTCGTCACAATCTATTTCCGGGGAACTCCAAGCCGCGGAAGTTGCTAGTGTGGCAACAGCGTCCACTGGCATGACAATCATGAAGAATACGAAGCACTCTGAGACTGGTGGAATTCAATCTCGATGAAGCCAACCAGTCGATCAGGTCAACTGATGTCTTGCCATCCCCCCAAAACGGAATCCAACAGCCATTTTCGGTCGTCTCCTAGCCGCTTGCGGATGGCGCTGGTTTATACCTCCGCTTCGGAGAATTCTGGTCCAAATAACGCAATGTGACATAAACAAGAAACAACATGTGGGGAAATTTCAAAGCAGTGGGGAATTGTGATTTATATACGACTTTGTCGGATTGTAGCTTCTTGGCATAATCAAAATGTCGATAGCCGCAATTGGTGGATGCGAAACTCTGGGGTAAAATGTGGAGAATTTGACATAGCCGTTCCCTGTCACAGCGTGTTTCATAAACTCCCTGGCTCGACACGCGACAGCTAATCACGTACAGGCTAACCAACACGACTGAACTAAGTGAGAAGTTTTTGGCAGCGCGCTGGCATATACCCCGCAGAAACAATCTCTAACTACTCTAATCCGCCAGATGCAGACGATTACCGACAAAGAAAATTCAGGGATCGACGCCCGCGGCGCTTCCGCCCACCGGTTATACCATGAGCCTGTGATTTTGACATATATTTTGGCCTTAACGATTTGCTTCCCCACCGGCTCTAATATTTCTTTATAATAGAAGCCGTCGTGCCATACGCTTAAGACACAACCACCGCGCTTTCTTCTACATCGCGACACGCATCAATTCACCAACATGAAGCTCAACGCCATTGTGATCTCCGCTGTTGCTAGCACAGCTCTAGCATCACCTGTAGACAAGCGACAGGGCGGTGGAGGTGACGGAAAATATGGTCCTGGTGTATGGCTTCACCCATCGATGCCAACTCGCTACTTGTTCAAGACTGACACCAAACGCAGAAATATAAAACCGAAAGCAGCCTCCAGCAGCACACCATCTATTACCCATCAAACCCGGGGAATGTTAGCCTTCCTGTTTTCATCTGGGGAAACGGCGGCTGCGGTGCGGATGGCCTATCCAACGTTCAACTGCTCCAACAGATCGCCTCCCACGGTTACCTAGCTATCTCGTCCGGTGGCCCAGGCCAGCAGGGCAGCACGACCGCCAAGATGATGACCGATTCGATCAACTGGGTTGTTAGCAACGCTGGTAAGGGGTCGTACGCCAACGTTGACGCTAAGAAGATCATGGTTGCCGGTTTCAGCTGCGGTGGTGTTGAAGCCTACCAGCAGATTTGGGACAGCCGCGTCGCGACTGTGGGCATCTTCAGCTCCGGTCTGCTCGATAATCAGACTGCGGCTACGCAATACAGGAAGCCCATCCTATATGCTCTTGGGGGATCAGGCGATATCGCCTATCAAAATGTGAGTGGAATTATACCGATGCAGGACATTGAAGATGATCATTTGAATGTTCTAATATTGAGTGATAGGGAGAGAGAGACTTCAAGAACCTCCCACAAGGTACCCCTTCGTGGAAGGGTAACCTCAATGTCGGTCATGGAGGCACTTTGTTCGACGCAAATGGTGGAAAGTTTGGCAAGGCTGGCTTGAACTGGGCACAATACCTCTTCCGAGGAGACTCTCAGGCAAAAGCCTACCTCGACAGCGGATACCAGGCCGACGGATGGCAAGTCGAGAAAAAGTCCTATGATCAACTGAAGCCTATCACAAAGTGATGAGGGTTGTTCTTTGATGAATGAAGATCATTTATTCAAAGTCAATTTCTTGTATATATGGCACGTCTTTGGACTACGTAGGGAAATCTTCTTCACATATCATCTAGTGCGGATTTATCTTTCGTGATAAAGTGTGTAGCTAAACTGTTCCTATGAATGGTTTAAATTCCAGCACACTCATTGTTTTACAACAGCCTGTTTGCTGACAGCCAGAATAAGTCTTGAGAGGGTCCTAAACGAGGTGTGACATATTAGCTTAGTATGTTGCGCTAAATTCCCATATGTGCCAATTTTCGTAGGCTTACAGATCACAACAGTTCAATCATGAGGCTGGGTTGGCCGAAGAAAGCAATTTTGGGTTTCTGCTCCAGCGCACTGGTTCTTAGCCACTACCTAGTTTCGTTTACCTATTATATCCCCAAACCGCACATTCATAACCAAAGTTGAGAATTTAAGATGACATAGCACGTTTTTGAAGTCTATGCTCGCTTGGATAACGATCCGTTGTACACAAAATTCGCCCTAGAGTCTTAGAAAGGACAAATACTACCTTTTACGTTGTTTGGACATCAGTAATGTAGGATAAATTCCCGGTACTCCAAAATCATAGTGCACACCCAGTAAGAAAGCTTCCGAAGCAAGAATCTGCCGTAGAAGTTACAAAGATGATCAGCTCACAGTGGAGGAAATCTAAACCTTGCTCTTACGAAGGCTGTATCTTGTAACGTTTGCGGGAGCGTAAAGGTTTCAATACCTTGCTTGTGGCTCCCAAGGATAAATTTGGTCAACTTCACTAACTCATCACAACTCCAGTAATGAGAAGGGTAGACATAATGCAACCATTATTAGGTTACCGTATTGCACAGTTAAATAAAAATATTCCCGATATTTTGTCGCACCAAGAAGTAGCGTTTGCTGCGAAGGCTTCACCAAATGGCTCTGGAAAATACGTGTCAAATGATAGATATATTCGTTTGGCGCATTTGCAAAGCACTATCAAATTTTACTTAGTCAGAAACGAGTCGGTTTTCCTATATCTACGTATAGAGAGCTCACTCATGCCCAGCAAAGCAGTTTGGTGTGACAACATAAATTAGCCCATCTAATAAATCCTACGGCTTACCCTATTGCACACCAACCGAAGGAACTCCGGTTTCCATTTAGGCAGAAAACACACCATCCGATTTATACAGAACAGCAATCCTTTTCAAAACTCATGAAGCTTCTTTGCATAGATGGCACTGTGCTAACATTACATAGTTCCACAAAAAATGTGCAGATCCACGATTCTACTATTGCCGCTACTGTGGACATTCCCTTTTGTAGCCGCAATACCATCTCCAACCAATGCGGACGACCGATACCTTTGGAGAGTAACAAATTTCGTAGCACATACCCCGTCAAAGAAGCCCGAAATGGGGACATACGGTACGTCTACCATGCTTATCACATCTCAAACCTGTAGTACTATCTTTATCCACTAGCCTTTACGATATCTGGACCATATCAGGGGGAACAGCCCAATATTGGTACAGGACCCAGCTTCATTCCAGCAATCACCCAACATTGTGAGGGAACTGCAGAGGGAAAGCCTCTTACCTCGCCCTACCGGAACTGCACTGCTGTGGGACCTCCAAGTGGGGATGATTGGTTCGCTGCGCGGGTATGGCCTGAGGGAGACAACATTCGCATTGCGTTTGAATTTTTGTTCCACAGTTTGGATTATCTGGGGTACGTTGGTTTTGGGTTTTTGGGTTGTAGTGAAATCAAAATGTGCTGATGAACATATGGCGCAGGTACCTACCGCGAGTGTACAATCTGACTTCGTGGAACATGACAAAAGACTGGAGCGTTGATAGAGCGCCGGAGAACTTTACCATCGATGAACGCAATTTCAGGTAACAAGAAAATAATCACATCTACGACATGTTCAACCTGTGCTAACAACAGCACAAAGGCTAATACCACTGAAATAAGACATCTCATACACTCCCTAAAATAAACTCTGCAATTTCTCTTTAAAACTGAATGGAAATTACCAGATCTCTTCCCCTCCATCTTCGTCCTCCCGATCCTTCTCTCCATCAACCCCCACCACTCCTATATCCTCCGTCTCCTCAACCCGAGAAACATGCTTGACACCACCAGCCTTATCCCCCCTTAACTTCCACGGTCCCTCCAGCACACCCCCTAATCCCCCTTTCTGCCAGCCTCCCCTACTCTAATACTCTCGTCAGATACCTCGCTCACACATACCCAAGATCCCTGTACCGCTCCCACACCAACGACACCGCCGTCTTCACTGCATGTAAGCCCTCCGAACGAAAACTTCTCTTTCTCCCCAGCGAACAGACGAGGCGGAAGAACCATGCTCACTAACCCACCTCTGGACTCCACGAACCGACGTACAGCTCCTAGCGAGCCTTTTTTTTAGAGATGGCGTCGAACACACGATACCTTTGTGCCTAAGCTCTCAGCAGCGAAGATGTTCTCGACAGAAGATACGGGCGCGTCTTCACCCGCGCGGTAGTCAATAACGTGATCCGCGGGCGAGGCCGCAAAGGTAGCAGCACAACCTGCGATCCCGATGATAGGCGAGAGGCCAGCGAGACGCGCGAGCCCAGCAGTGAAGGCACCCCATGTAGTACTTACCCCATATATAATTATAGAAGATTTGTGGGAGGTGGAATTCGTACCAGCCATGAAGAGGAATGGGACACGCAGGTCGACGAAAAGCGCGAGAGCGGCGGTAAATGGTGTGGTGGGAATGGTAGCCGCTTCTTCGAAAGATAGGTAGCTGGGGGTGTGGGAGTTAGGAAGGCTGGGGCGATTGCGTATTCGGGGAGAGCACCGTTGGGATGGCCGGAGGGGTATAGGCGGGTACGCAGTCGCCGGGATTAAAATTGAGGACGGGGGAGCGGACCTGGTGGGTGACGCCGGCAAGGTCGCTGCCGCTGTTATGGGTGTGGTTTTTCCCGTAAGCGGTGAGATTTTGGATTTGGCAGCACTTTCAGGGGGTGGGGTACCAGAGGGGCATTTTGTAGTCTTTTGAGTTGGTACCAGCGATAGTGACTTTGACGAGGACTTTGTCGTCTTTTGGGGTCGGAATTGGCGACTTTATGATTAAGATGGATCTGATGAATGGGTGGACGATTGCTTCTTTTATGTTGGCGGTGTGTACAGAAAGCTTCTGTAAGAATAACTTGACGCTGAAGGATCTTAAGATAAATTAGCGCCAAATTGCCATGAAGTAGTGCTGCATGAGGGACATCTTTTTGCTCCACGGGCCATCGCCACATAAATTCAATTCACGATTCGCATGTATGGGAACACACTCCTTTTGGAAGCGAATCCTTTAGTGACCATCTGATTGGCCCCCGAATCCTCCACGGACGTCCGCGGACATCCGACCAAGGTCTCGTCCTACCTCAAGGTCACTTTCCTACGCCCATCCAGCACCCATGAATACCACCATGCGCAAACCCCGCCTCCGCCCCGATCCTGTCTCCTGTGAGTCCTGCCGCTCTAAAAAACTGCGCTGCACAAAAACACAACCCTGCACAAACTGCCTCGCACGCGGGATAACCTGCAAGTTTCTAGTTCCACCGCAGCAGCAGCAGCGCCAGCATACTGCCAGCACACCAGATCTTGCGCCCCTATTTTCACGCATCGAGCAATTAGAGGATGTCGTCGCAAGTTTGCAAAAGAAACAGCAAGACGACGAAGTTGAACAAGCGCAAAGGTCAAGGATGAGACTCCGTTCTGTAGATATTGACACACCTCGATCTTTGCCATTGGAAGACCAAGATGCCAGATTTCTGGAGAATGTGGGTACACGGGATGAGTCGCTTGTATGTGTTCCTGTGTGGTACCAAAGGAGAGAAGCACTCTAATGCCTGTGAAGCTCTGCGACCTGTCCGACTTGCTAGTGTACCAAACACAGAGCGTGCGCGAAATTCTTAGTCTGGCTGGCCTGTCTCAGGACCGAAGAAGAAGCAGTATTATACTACTCCCAGAATACCAGACTGCGAGGCTGCTGCTGCAGAACTATGAAGCCATCGTTGCGCTTTGTCCGGTAGTGCACATTCCATCTGCCCGCTCTGCAATGAACACGTTTTATATACGACTTGACGAAGCCAACCAGGTGAACCCCAGCCAGGCAGCACTATTCTTATCGCTTTTTTCTCTCTCAGCTTTCTTCTTCGAGCCTTCGATTGCTTCACCCGTCGTTGTCACGGATGCAGAAACGTTCCAACTCTCCAAAATATTCGCTAAGTCAGCGTTAGACGTGTTGGAGCAGTTGAGGAGGAGTGGCTGCGGCAGCTTGGAGGAGATTCAGGCATATATCGTCATGTCTCTGGCAATTTCTCACATCGATGGCTTCTCCGCGAGGACGAGGGCACTATTGTCGACAGCGACATGTATCGCCCAGGATCTCCGTCTGCACCGACTGGATGATGACGAGGCCCCTAAGCCGCATTCCACCGATTCCCGCACGGCGATAGATCTCGAAATGAAGCGCCGAGTATTCTGGTATATCGCTTCGGAAGATTGGTGGGACGCCTATGAGACATGCACAGTGCTCCTGGCTGACAGTAAGCAGGCTCCAGTCGACCATCTCCGGGCCTCAGGAGGGAACATATTGGATTCAAATCAATCAGATCCGGGTCAACCTACCTCGAGACTGCAACGACGACGATCTAGTAGCCGCCGCGTCGTCTAATAACAGCCGCGCCGCTCAGCCAACCATTATGACCATCTTCTTAGAGCGAGTGCGTCTCTCCCATATCTGTCGCGAGATCACCGACACAATGCCCTTAAGCACGCAGGAAGTCTTCCGCCTTCCATATGACCAAGTCATAGCACTTGACCAGAAACTGCAGAACTTCCTTGCCACACTACCGCATTTCTTTCAGACCGACCCCACCATGGGCAGGACGAACAGATCGCTAGAACAAATGTATCCGCAACTCCCACTATGGCACAATTGCATCTACAAAGCTGTGCTCTCGCGGCGCTGTAAGCTCAATCAGAAGTTTCTCCTAAGGCAGTCTACTGATCCGCGGTACGCGTACTCGCGGCGCGTGTGCGTCGAGTTGTCGCGCACAGTAATAAGCGGGTGTTCATCGCTGGCGACGAGCGGCACACCAGGAAAGCTGGCGACACGAACGGGCGTTGCGGTTCATTTCACCCTTCTTGCTCTTGCAGTCCTAGTCACGGATTTATGCTTCAACAAGGGCGAGGCGGATGCCGGGCAGATCAAAGAGGATGTGGCGGCAGCGTTCGCCATCATAGAGGATGCTAGGGGCGTGTCGGCACTCCCTGAGCAATCTCTGGCGTCGCTCAGGGCTGTTCTGCAGAAGCATGGGGTGGAACTGATGGGAACAAGAGCTAAGGACGCAAGTCAACGGGCTGAGGGCGTCTTAGAGCATACGGCTTCGAGTGGTGAAGCGTCAATTTACCAATTCCAGAGCGATTATTTGGGCGGTACCGTGGATTCTCTGAGCAATACGTATTGGCAGACGGCCCTAGAAAGTGAAGGGTGTATCAATTTTAATGCCTGGGATGCGCTGTTTTCCAATCTCGATAACCAGCCAATCTAACTATTATTAAATACGCGTCTGTATCAATGAGATTCCACTTTGCCAGGACATGAAAACATATGATAGGGACAGAAGAGTCAGTACTTGATTTGCTATCTAGCACATCATTCTCACGCTAAAAGCGGGATGTACCTAGGAAGTATTCCATTCCCAAGCGCCAGTGCACCACACGATTTATCCCGATCCACAACATGTTCTTTTCGTCAGCGCCAAACCTTAGATCTGGAGACGCTCAATCTTGTCACGCAGAGCTCTGATCTGGGTCATAAGATCGCTAGCTTCGTTCGAAGTGATGCTCGCGGCGATGACGGGGCGTGAGACTCCGCAGGCACGTCCCTAAAAAAGAGTCAGTACTGGCTACATACACATAAGCTTCTAGTTACTTACCAAAGCCATTTTGGACGGAACATAAACGTAAGGTACGTTCTTGTCCTCACAAAGCTGCGATAAAATCAGCATGTGTCTCTCTGAAGTAATTGTTGAAACAAGGTTGGCACAGACGTAAAGGCAGTGTAAAGGAAGCTCTGTGGGAAGTAGAGGGTAGTGCATCCTTTAAACATCTGAAAGGATAGGCCATCAAGGAGAAATCGGGCTAGCAGGCTAGCCAGAGAGTTCGGCGTGGACTTGATGCTGAAAAAAAAGGAATGCAACGTACTAAAGGCAAGTGGAGAAGAATGGCCAGCGGGCTCGTGTCCGCAGCTAAGACAATAACTTCCGCAATTCCACGATTGAGTGTTTTCGTTGCCTCGTTCGCGCCCTTCTTCAAAAGTCTCTGGTGTGTGGCCTGTTGGACAAGGTCCAGGATCTCTTGAGAAAGAGCTTGATCGGCCTAAGAAATGTTAGTGTGCATTTTATAGTAGAAACGTTCCTCTTTGTTTCCACTATACTAACCTGAGGCCATGCGGCGGAGTTATCATCAGCCATTTTATCCTAGAGCACCGAAGAAGCGAGACGTTAAGATATTTTGTAAGTGACTAAGTAGGGGTTGGGCGCAGGTAACGCGAACCCTACAGTTAGCGTTCGGCTTGGCTCGCCCGTAGGAGGGTTCACGGCCTGTTTGGGGCGGTTCGGTATGTGGAGAGTGGCAGTGGTATCGAGAGAATAGCGACAGTGTTGAGTAAGAAAAAAGTAGCCGAGCCTTTAAACCTTAGACAAGGCACGGCTCACTGAGCGTCTTGGCAGGTCACGTGCGAGCCTAGCTTCCAGACGGGCAAGGCGCGAAGTGAAACCTGCAACCTCCAGCCATAATCACCACTGCTCTCGACACCTCCTCCGCTGACACCGCCCCCAGAACAGTCCTCACCCATCTCGATTTCGATCTCGAATCCCCTTTAAAACTTCGCGCAAGCTCATAGCACACTGCCACAATGGCCACCATCACTGATCTCTGGTGAGTTGGACAGCTTCCTACTATGAAGCCATTAGCTGGAGCTTGCTTCTCGGATAAGCTCGAGCTTGTCCGCGGCACTTCGACTGCAGCAATCTGTCTCGCACTAATACATTGCATCTTCGTAAACATGTGCTAATGTGTGTTTGAATAGTCCCGTCTATGCGGTATGTTGCCACAACATATACCTCGTCTCCTCGTCCCGTTTGCGTGTCGACGCTCCGCGGCCACACGTCTCTATGCCCATGATGCGCTCCCTGCGAGAGATGGAAATGATACTAATAGCGCACAGCCCTTTTTTGGTGCCATGGGCTGCACGTCTGCCATCGTTTTCACCTGCTTCGGTGCCGCTTATGGCACTGCCAAGGCAGGTGTCGGTGTTTCTGCCATGGGTGTTCTCCGGCCCGATCTGATCGTCAAGAGTGCGTTTCTCATGAGCCCTTTCCTAGACTCCTGAGACTTTTGCCCATCCAGATGCGGAGTTGAAGGGTGCCTCTTGCTGACGACTGTGTGCTAACATGTCACAGACATCATTCCCGTCGTCATGGCTGGTATCATTGGTATCTACGGTCTCGTCGTCTCTGTCCTCATCTCAAACGATCTCAAGCAGGGCTCTTCTCTCTTCACCAACTTCATCCAGCTTGGTGCTGGTCTCTCCGTCGGCCTTGCCGGTATGGCCGCTGGTTTCGCCATCGGAATTGTCGGTGATGCTGGTGTGCGAGGAACTGCCCAACAGCCCCGCCTGTTCGTTGGCATGATCCTGATTCTCATTTTCGCCGAAGTCTTGGGTATGAGGGAACTCTCCCCTCTTTCGGCACGGCCTAACTGACTTGTTCTCTAGGTCTGTACGGTCTTATTGTCGCCCTCCTTATGAACTCTCGCGGCGGTGATACAACGTGCAAAGTGTCCACATAGCCCAGCGATCGCAGCGCTTGATCAAATACCTTCTGCAATCAGCGATATTGGCATCAAAACTGTTTGGGCATGTATCTAGCACGATCTCTCTGTGCTCGCATGGCGTTTCCCAGCGCTATGTTGTACGTCTAAATTCGTGTATTTTCCTTGGCGTACGAGCGTTTGGAAATTACCGGGAACCGAGTGAAGGATGAGGAAGGGAGAGAGACAAATGGTAGATAATGGCATCGATAGCGGCAGAAGGCGACCCATCTGATGGCGTGTATTCTAGGATCTTCACAATCATCTCTCTTACTTGCGTCTAGAAACGGAATGCATTGTTTGTTTCTCCCCTGGCACTGCAGGTGGGCACGTTGCCCTTTTTGTTACACATCGACTACTTCCCATAGAGATTTATTTCTCTCCGGGGAATAGCAGACCATTATCTCTCCTGACTTTCTCGGTTACCTTAAGCACAGCACGGCTATGGGCTTCTAGATCAGCCGCGGTCTCCCAGTCCTTGTCATTGATGATGCGCGCAAACTCCTGCGCTTCCTCCTTCAAATTTAGGACCTCTTTGGTTCCGCCCAGCTCGGTCCTCTCCTTCCTCCTCGGATCCCACAGCGTCACCCGCTCAATGTCAGTGATGGTCGGCACGCTCAGCGTCCCCCGATCACCATAGACCTCGCTAGGAGCTCCCGAGTCCCACATCTTGCTCCCACACAGATGGACAAAGAAGCCCTCGTACTTGAGCACCAAATGGCCCCCGCCATCGGCGCCGGTGCTCAGCATGACGGGGTAATAGTGGGCATCCAGCGGAGCACCAAACAAGCGCACGGCAGCGGCCAACGTGTACACAGCCAGATCAACGAGCGCGCCACCGCCCATCTCTGGGTTGAAGATGTTCGGCGTCTCTCCCTGGAGGACTTTGTCGTAGCGAGAGGAGAATTGGGCGTAGGTCAGGCTTGCGCCCTTCACAGGGGCTATCTTGTCGAGGGAGGAGCGGAGGGTTTTGAAGTTTGCTTCTTGGATGTGGCGCCATGCTTCCAGAAGGAAGACGCCCTTCTCGCGGGCGAGGGCGAAGAGAGAGTCCAGCTGGGCGCTGGAGCTGCAGGCAGGTTTCTCGAGAATGACGTGTTTGCCTGCAGAAAGCATCTGCTTGGCATGGTCGAAGTGCAGGATGTTAGGAGAGGCGATGTAGATGGCAGAGAAGGAGGTATCGGCGGCGAGGGCGGAGAGGGAAGTGTGCAGGGTGATGTTGGGATTGGTGGAGGTGTATTTTGAGGCGAATTCACGCGCTGATTCCTCCTTGCGCGAGTAGACGGCGCTGAGGGTCCATTGCGAAGTAGCGTGCGCGGAGGTGATGAACGAGTCTGTTATCCAGCTTGTGCCGATTATGCCGAAGTTGAGCATTTTGATAGATCCGGGCAGTGAGTTTTCGTAAGTATAGAAATCGAAAAAATTGGGTGGATTGAAGAGCGAGATGGAGTGATTGTTGCGAAATATTATATCCTTTTTTCGTCTGATATGTATGTCGATTCGGTGGTCTCGAGTGTTCGGTCGCTTGAAGAACTGTTAGAGTTTCCCGAATTGGACAATGTCCGTAGTGTGGAGCTTTGGACGTTGCCCCGCTAGACTACGTAAATACGGGCGCTGCAGCCAGCCGGATGCTCCAGGTGGCAGCTGTTCGGCGAAAATTATCTCGGGTACGATTATTCATCGTCATGAGAGCTATGCAGGTTCTGCGCAGGGATGAGGGGTTCGGTGTCCCGCTATGCCTCGAGGAAACTTATGATGTCACCAGCGGCGGGGCAGCTTCCAACCTTCGACACCTGCACAGGTGACCTTAGCTAAAACGGAGTGACAGACTGCGAATATCCATTCAATAGGCACCAAAATTCACAAGCAAGAGTTGCATAGGACCCTAAAACCATGGAGCAAAAGTAAAGGCTGGAAAGTACAGAGGCCTCAGCCATCACTTCCGGGACAAGATGGACCAGCGTCCCCAGCTTTATCCTCCTGCGTATAACGTAAATAAACATACCAGCTCCTCCCATTCTCGCTCAGTTCGTGTACAAACTCCAATCCCAGTTCCGCAATCAGAGGCTCCCCCAGCGCCTCTCTAACCGTGGATTCAAACATTGCGATATCCTCACACTCTTCGAGTCTATGTACCTCAGCAGGGAGCTGTATCGGCTCCGAAAGCTCGGTTTGTAGAATATGAAGTATCTCATCACGTGTGAGTGTTGCGCCAGACAGGGTCGTTAAGTCTGCTTCGGAAGGTTCTGAGGACGAAAAACTAGAGGGGAGAGTATCGTAAAAGCTATCTTTAGGATCCAGGGCCGCACGGAGGCGGGATTGGACTGCTCTTGAAGAACGGGTGGATGTGTTACGTTGTGTCTGATAATTTGCTGGTTGTGGTGGCACTGAAGATGAAGCGTGATTGGAAATTGGGCCAGCTTGGTAAGGAGACGTGAGACTGGCACGGCTCGTACTATTCGGCTGCGGTAGGTTGTTTGGTCCTGAAAGCTTGCCCGGAATTGAAGAAGCCACTGGGAAAGCGCTTTGTTGGCGTGGCACCAGCGTCGGTATTGACTGGGGCGGTTGTTGCATTGAACGCCCATTCGCAAACGGACACGGCTGCCAGGGGTAACATGAATGCGGAGCATATAACTGCACAGTGGTATTTGGCGGCAATTTCGGTGCAGAATTTATCTGTCCTCCTGTCCCCAAAACCCCATCAATGAATCGTCCTATCCGCCGAAAGCTAGACTGTAAGCTAGTCTCTGCCCCGCGGTGCGCAGTGAAGTCCTGTTTCTGTGTCGGGTGTGCTCTGACGCTTCCAGGTCTGACCATGCTCGATCTATCAAAAATGCCGGATGCAAGTTCGAAAACCAGCTCCATACTAGGCAACCTGTAGTCTCCACTTATGAGCGTCGAGAGCATCATCCGCTGGTTCTCGATGAAGTCTCTTTCCTGAGCTCCATTCCTCCGCAGCAAATCGATGAGCTCTTCAGCGCGAGCGCGGATCTTTGCAGCATGGCGTCTCTCACCGACCACACATTGATTCATAGCTTCCTGTTCTTTCCTCGCCCACTTATCGCGCCAGTCCATCGCGGCATTGAGCGGAGAGATGCCCAGACCGCTGTTTACGTCGGCCCCAGCCTCGATGAGTACCCTCACAACCTCTAAATTCCCTGAGCGAGCAGCTTGATTCAATGCTGTGCAACCTATCCCATCCATCTTGTTGATTGACGACTTATCGCCGAGCAAGTTGATGATATATCTCATCGTCTCAGCGAACTTGTAGCTGTTTCGATAGTGCGACCACGCAGCCATCGAAAAGCAATATAATAAACTCGCGTCATTAGCAGGCCACCCGATAAAACTCACGTGTCCGAACCCCTGGCGCGGGAGCTCCTCGAGCAGATATTGTACCCGCGAAATAGGCACATCGGGCCACGTATGTAGCATACGGAACAGAGGCGTGGTGCCGCCCAGCCAGCCCGTAACGAGATCCTTATTCGCGCCGTGGCGGAGCAGCATGCTTGCGGTGTCGAAGAAGCCGCACTGCACGGCCATGGCGAAGGGCGTCCACTCCGATATAACGGTATCGCCCATCTCGTCGACATCGCAGCCCCATTCGATGTAGCTGCGTACGAATTGCGGGTTGCGCTGCCGCACGGCAAAGCATACCTGAATCCCTGTGAATTTGTCCATGCCGAAGCGGTGACGGAGTGTGAAGGTTTTACGCGCGTATAACAGCTTGAAGATGTCGAAATAGCCGTACATTACGCTTATGATGAGGAAGCCATCTAATTTGTCCTGTCCGATAGCGTTGAGAGTCGGGCGATCAAGCTTGTTGAGAAAGTAACGCAAGAGCGAAATGTTGTTTTGTGCTACTGACGCAGTGAGAAGCGTCCCTGTCAACGTTGTTTTAAGGGTGGGGCAGATGACCATAGTTGAGAGAACATCAAGTGTTCGGTACAGCGCGTTGTCCGCATAATCCCCATGGCGGATTGTCCGCGCTTGGTGGTACTCCAAATGCGCGGCAGCCGTCACATGTAACGCAGACATCCACTCAGATGTGACTTCTAAGCCCAGGGGAAGTGCCCAGTCTCGCAAGATTTCCAACACATCATAGAAGTGCATCGCAGCAGCTATGAAGAAAGCTCTTTTGACGACGTCTTCTTGCGGTCTTTGATCCCTTGTCGTCAAGGCTCGGATGGCGGGAACGTTTCTGTGGATTACCGCCCAGTGCAATGGCATCCCATAGGCGCGCCCCATGGAAAAGCAATCATTGGCAATAGTACCTTCGCATTGATCTAGTGGCGCCCCAGCGTCGATGAGTCTGTGAATAAGAGACTCATTTTCGGTGTCTGCATGCGTCGCTAAGTAATGAAGTGGGCTGATGTCACCGTTGCCGAAGAGTCCTGTGGCGCCTAAGTTCAGCATATCATGGCACTTCGTCAGATTTCCTGTCTGGCAATAGAGTAGGAACCTCTTGTCGAGTGTATCAGAAGCATTAGAGTTCAGGATATTGTTTTCCATGCGATTTCCCCAACTCTCATATTGCTCCTTGAAGTCAGTTCGGCTTATCTGTAATGAAGTGTAACTCCCTTTCAACGATTCTGTTTCTAAAATCCCTGGGTCCAGGGACATCAAGCCAGGCTGTTCATACAGCTTGCCGTAAATATAAGCCATGATGCGAAGAGCGTTGTAGCCATGCTGCTGAAGAATCTTCAGCAATTTACATTGCTTTGCGATTCCCTTATCGCCCAGTTGCACCGCTGGACTTGTGATCAGAGCGAAGTAGAGCTCTGCTACCTGTGATTTAACAGCTAAGTTGGTGTCAAGAATGGAGTCAAAGCTTTCGAGTAACGAGCACACCACAGATGGTCGAGATAGGATTGGTATAAAGTCGGCAGGGAAGGCTTCAGCGATCTTTATACATGTCAGCTTTTATTCTTGAAGGTATTTGGGCATCGAGTACTCACGGTTCCTATTATGGCTGATGCGCTGTCAAATTGTTGGTTGTAGCTCGTTGCGCTAGATTTCGATCTGCTTGGTATCAACACGAAATCACAAATATATACAGCAACCATACTTTAAGCTGTGATCATAGTTACCCGACAATGCTTGTAAAACCCTTTCTAAGTTTCTATCGTTCGGGTTCAGGGCTAGTGTTGCCGAAATCAACTCCACAACGTAGCCTTCACAGTGATCCGCCATTGTTTCGAAAACCAGCTGGGGAAACTGGCTGGATGTTTTTATTTGCTGAATGGCGAGCCGGTAGTCGGGTGTGTTGCAGGGCATCGTTAAAACGCTAGAGAATGGGTCATCTCGACTCAACAAGACCCTCCAAGCTGTCAGACCGAACGAGTATATGTCTGTAAATTTCAATCCGTCCACGGTTAGGGGCTGAAGGATCTCAGGAGCACTCCATAACCAAGTGCATCCGGGTAAGTAATGAGACTCTGTCGGGGATGGATTGACCACAGCCAACCCAAAGTCGGATAGCTTGGCCACGTATTGCCTACCTGGATGTCCACAGACGAGAACGTTCTCAGACTTAACGTCGCCATGGATGATATTGCAGCGATGCAGTGCTTGCAGCCCGGTTGCAATATCACAAAGTAAGTTCCGAGCGAGGTCCGGTGATAGGCCATTCATATCTGCCTGGAAAGAATCAAGAGTGCCATACATTGAATACTCCAGTAACAGCGAAGGCCAACACAGCGTATTATCGTCGTAATCTTCCTGGAAATCAAGTCCAAGTAAACCTATGATGTTCTCATGGTTCATCAGATCAGGATGTGACAAAACTTGGAGCTCTTGGAGCACTGTCTGGTAGTACTCGTCTCGGAAGGATTTATCTCCACAGCTGCGCTCTGTGTTGGGCGACTTGATGCAGTAAACTTCCCCGCCTATACGAGATACACGCGTAGGCACATCATCCGACTTTCCAAAAGGACTCGCGTACACAACGAAATGGTGGCCTACGCCTACAATTGGTCTCTGACCTGTGAACTGCACATCGTTCATTGCGATGGCGCCGGTGAAAAAGTCTTCTGTTGCATTTTGGCGAAAGAAGATGCTGAGAACCTGGACTAGAGCCGGGAGTTCGTGTGTGGATGGCCTTCCATCGTCCGGCTTGCTATTACGAAGTGTTGTTGTCTGGGATAGTGCCCCAGCGCCGAAGCCGAAGAGATTGTTTATACTGGATTGAGAAGACTGATTACTTCTCGAATTCATCTCAGCGATGGTTCGAGAGCTTTTCGGGCTCACTCGAGGCCGATTCAACGAGGCCCGGGGAAGAAAAACGATTGCACTTCTTAGCCTATTCCACCGCAAGCTATACGGCTGTGCTTGCGTGGAGATGCGATACGAGGCAGGCTCTATTCGTTCTTCTGATCATCCTGAGATGTCGCGCCTCCGGTTTCATGTTCCCTTATTGCGGGGTTCACATGACAGATAACCTTGATAATCAAGCCAGCAATTCCGGCGTGATGTTCAAGCCACAAGTAACAGACCCAATCACCAACCACCGGGTTTCTGGAGTATCACGAATACGGAAGCATAATAACCTTGGCATGTGGGAGCTTTTCAGCCCAGCTGAGATGCCTACAATACGAGCTGGCCAAATCGGATTCAAATACCTAAATTGGGCCGCTTGTACCCACGCGACCCCAGCCACCTCTATTCGTTGATTTGCAAGTCATTTGACAAATAAGTTAAGGAACAGTTCATCCTTAATTCGTGATCCCGCCAAAAAATATTGTAGACAGCTTTTCGTAGTCGAGTGTAAACATCGATACAAATCAGCAAGCAGGGTGTGAGGCGTTCATTCTCATTTAAATTGTAACATCGGTACACAAGCATGGTAGAGCCAATTGGTGCAGCAGGGCTTGTGCTTGCAACACTTACTCTCCCCGCTCAAATTTTCAGTAGCTGCGTCTTGGCTTATACGACAGTTTCCGATATCAGAAGTCATGGGAATCAATTCAGTACTCTTTTTTGGCTGTTTCGGCTACAGCACACCCGATTCCTAGTCTGGGGGCAGAACTTCGATATTTACGGTGATGGAATATCTCCAGAGAAGCTATCTCTACCAGTATACGAGATGGTCGTCTCAACCCTAGTGCAGATAAAAGAACTGTTGGAGGGTATCGACAAGCTTCGAAACTATTATGGGCTAACCCAGTTACCGACTGCAAACTCTGCTGAGCCTCTGGTTTCAGAACGCGAGATAAAACGGCAAGCGACTATTGTATTCCAAGTTCAGAAAAGTTGCTCAGTATTTCGGAAGCTACGATGGGCTGTTTCGGATGCCAACAAGTTCGCAAACTTGATACAGTACCTAGCCCAGCACAACGATGCTTTGTATGAATTCTGCCCTCTATCTCAGCGCACAGCGCAGACCAAGGCAGTGGATGCAGAAGCATTGGCCATGGCAATCGTTGATGAAGGTTGGCAGGGCGTTCAAAGTTTACAGCAGGCCTTGGAAAGCCCCCAGTCCTTACCGATACTAAAATCAGCTTCCGGAACGAGTTCCCATCTGGCAGCGCAAGCTGGGGCATGTATTCAAGGGCTAAGACTGAATGCTTCAGAGACTGGCCCGACTCAGCTTCCACTCATGTTTGCGCCTAATCCTAGCCTCTACCTGAGTTTTCGGGGTTTTATTGTTGAAGACTTGCGTTCTCAGCGGCGTTCCCAAGCTATGTTACCTGGAAGCTCTAACCATGGATCTGCAAGAGCATTGATTGAATGGCGACCATACAACCAACGTGAAACCATCGGGCCGTACAAGTATGGGCTCCAGCTTGGTATTGAGGTTCTTACGCGTATGTTGAAAGAAGCTCCAAAGCTTTCTGGCTGTCGCATACTCGATTGCCTCGGTTATGTAGAAGATGATACTCAGGCAAGGTTCGGTCTTGCTTTCCGGTACCCTAATCCATTTTCGTACGACCATGCCTGTGTTCAAAAGACACTCCATGACCTACTTCAGAGCAAAGGCAAGCCTTTCCTGGACGATCGGTTCCGGTTAGCCAGCTTCCTCGTGGAATCCTTGTACGAGTTTCATTCGACCCGCTGGCTGCACAAAAACATCAGCTCACACAATCTTCTTTTTTTTTCCACAGATCCTAACCTCGCTCGCTCAGACTCCACGTCCTTTCGTTTGCCTGAACCATATTTTACTGGGTTTGCATGGTCTCGTCCAGATGAACCAGGGGCGGCTTCGCACAAACTCGTTGATGACTTAGCTAATTCTATATACCGGCATCCAGACAGGCAAGTCGATCAACAGGTTATGCCTCGCTTTCATTGTGCATATGACATATATAGTCTAGGAACAGTCTTGCTGGAGATCGGGACATGGTCACCACTTATCGGCTTTTACAAGGCTGGTCAGAACGGAGTCGCGTTCCGGGATTATTTACTTTCAAGGAAAGTACCATTATTAGGGGTGACGATGGGAGAGAAGTACATGGTTGCTGTACGGAAATGTTTAGAGGGCAGATTTGACGGGATGCGGTACTTCGACATTGGCGAGCGCGACTCCCAGGACTATACTCTAAATCTGCAGAGGAGTTTTTACTGGGAGGTTGTAAAAATTATAAAGGAGGCTCGTCTGTAGATATGTAATTCATTAATCTTCTGCTTTACCGTAAAAATCCGCATACAAGGGTTGCAGTAGCATCTCAGCATACACGGGAGACATCTTCTCGATTAGCTAGCGCCAAGTTGGCAGGCCCTAGTGGAGAGTATTTTGTGTGTAAAAACAAGGGGATAATTAAATTATTTGCTACAGCCTTTTAAACATGAAAATTATATTATTTTACCGTACGGCTGGGGACGTAAGCGTGTTAATCAAGGTACCCCGCGGAGCTCCCCGAGACGCTACTCTGACCCTTATATACGGGTTTCCACGGTATTTCGGGCATGGATGTAGCTTTGGAGCGTAAGTGTTCAGACATGGGCGGTGGTCGCTTAGCCCTCGTGTTGGGACAAATACGCCTATCGCCCAGTTGATACGAGTCTAGACCAACATGACTCACCAGGCTGCAATATGCTCTCTTTTGGGGGATTCAGTGTTTGTCTGATTGGTCGGAAGCTTCCGTATTCTAGCTTCCTTTTATCGTATTGGTTGGTACCACCAGACTGCCTTGTTCCCTTATCGGTTTTGCTAGTTAGTTTTGAGCTTTTGGGCAGCCCCTCTGCGCCACATTCCGCCTCATATAGTGTACCGGTGAACCTTAAACGAATGACCGGTCAGCCAATCCGCCTTGAGCTCTATGATTATAATATCACCGCATATCCTGACTTCTAATCAACTCTACTCTCTTTTCCTCCTCCGTCTAACCAGCCTCTTTATCTAATATACTTCTACCTCTGTATAATACCCTACTACCATACTTTTGGAGCAACCCTCCGGCAAGCCAGGCCAGAGAGAACCACTGCATTATCGAAGAGCCTTGAAGGATCTGATGGCCGACCGACCAAAAACCTATTCTATGTGCAGTAAATGTGATCAAAAATCCGAAGATTATTATCAGAAGGCAAATCTGAAGCGGCACTTAAAGGCAATCCATTCGAGGGGTGAAGATATCACTAGTGATAGAGTGTGCCGCTGCTGTGGGCTAAAATTCAGGAGATCCGATGCCCGGAAGAAACATGAGTGGCGAACACACGCCTTAGTTGAAGCACGTCCAACCAGGAGGTATTAAGAGGTCTAAAGCGCTTCTATTATCAGAGATTCAAATATTGATTTTTTTAAACTTTAATGTGTATAAACTATATAGCTATTAGTAAAAGTACATCATTATTTTAGCTAAAAGAACTACTAATAGTATATTTCTTTTAACCCGCGTAAACATTTCAACAAGACTAAGCCCAAGCCCAAGCCAAAGCTACTATTCCCAATACTAGAGAAAATTGAGCCAACCCAACCGACTGTTGCAGATTCTGGAGCGCCACGTTCCGCCTCTCGTATAGTGTACCGGCGAACCTTAACGAATGACCGGTCAGCCAACTCGAAATGTTTCGAAAATCCTGATATATGAAACGCCACTAATGTACTGCCCCCGCGCCTAAGGCGGGGTGAATGTGGGGTTCTGCCTTGAGCTCTCTGATCATAATATCATCACATGTCCTTGAAGGTCACTGTGGTGGTATCGTCATAGTATTGACTTTCCTGACTTTCTGATTAACTATGCCATCTTTTCCTCCTCCATCTAAACGGTCCTCTTTCTCTATCCCAGACACACTTCCACCCCCGTATAATACCCCGCCACCATCCTTTCGGAGCAGCCCTCCAGCTAGCCAGGCTGGAGAGGACTACGGCATTATCGAAGAGCCTCAACATGTCTATACCACCCCGCGTAAATATTCCGACAAGGCTAAACCCAAGCCTAATACACTATCCAAATCAAAACCAAAACCACTGTTCCCGATCATAGAGAAGATTGAGCCAACCCGACCAATTGTTGCAGATCCTGAAGCAGCACGAGATCCACCACCTGTCCCACGATCTGTATTCGTGAACATCTGCTCCAATAACGTTTTCAATTGCTGTATTTCAAATCGAACCCCATGGTGCTGGATAGCTATTTTGCTTCTTGTCTTTCTGATAATAGCTGCGATAGTTCTAGGGGTTGTCTTGCCACGTGAACTCAAGTAAGGGCATGATCATCTTCTTCTATCAATTATATACCTCTTGTTTACCAAACCCAGGCCTCATCACGATGCCTTTCCTGCGAATGCAACTGTTGTTTCGACTGTGACCTCCGTAATCTATTCAACGGCAACGCAGGTCGTCACTACCACAACTCCGTCTGCCACAACTACTACAACTCCTTCAGCGACACCATCTGATACCCCAGACATCTACCTAGGTGGTTTTGATGCCGTAGCCAAAGGCTCGTACACATATATATTCTATACTGATCAGGATGACGGTTTGCAAGGCGTTTATATTTCGAGTTCATGGCAGCGGACTACCCCATCAACACTCGCCTCCAATGTCCGTCCTGGAAGTCCCGTTTCTGCTTCCATTGCTGCTGGCTACGTATGTTGCGCACTAAACATAAACGGCAAAAGCGCTGCTGATCTATAATTAGATACATATTTTCTACGTCGATAACAATAACATGCTGAGGGGGATACATGGTGATCCGGTTAACCCATCGGCTGCAATATTTCAAGAGCATCCTGTATCGTCACTTAACCTCAGCGTATCAGATAATATGTTTTTGCGCAGCTGTGTTGTAGTGGATTACACCACTTACAGCTATACCAACACGTCTTCCGACAATGTCTGGCTTTACTTCCAAGACGAGAAAGGTGTTATGCGAAGATTTGTCTTTACAGGCTTATCCAGCCCACGAGGCGAAGAAATGGCTGATCTTCCAGAGCTAGGTTCCGCAAGGGAGTTGGAGTGTCAGTTTGCGGGCGGTGTGGAAACGCTGTGGCTAGCTGACGAGGCGAGTCACCTCACCTCCTTCTACAGGTCGGAAAATACGACCTGGGATTGGGTAAAAGGTTTGAAACTCAATTCAGCCATTCGAAAGATCTGTAGCTGATGCGGCTCTGCATAAATAGGCTACACCGGCACCGACAAGACATTCTGGGCGAGCTCCATCCTCGCACTCTCCGATTCCTCAACGGGTCGCACGCATGTCTTGTTCCAGGATGAAGATCTCTCCCTTCGACAGTATGATTTCGACGGGTTCGGTGAGAATCTGATTAGATCTTCGAACTTTGTCGTCAATAGCTCCATAACACCAGGCACGCGGCTCAGCACATGGGCGAACGACGCTTACTGTGGCACCTACGTGAGCGTCTATTACCAGCAAGACAACACATCAGATGTGTCCTACTCTATGTTCAAAGACAATTCTGTGTACTCGTATGGTTATGCTAGCAGATACTCTTCCACATATACGGCCCAGGGTCTTGTGCCGTTGCTGAGAACGTACGGGAGGAACGTGGATCGGCCCGAGCCGAGTTCGCACTCCCACACGAAGACTAAGTCAATTGTCTCTGGAGTTTTTGGCGTAATTGTTTTTTTGTTGGTTCTGTGTTGCTGCTGCGGTCTCTGCTCTTAAATTTGGTTCGAACCGGACAACTTCCTATACCTCTTATCCTTACTAGCGCTAAGATCATGATTAGTTACCAATGCATACCCAAAGATACTTTGCAAGATCTTGATTGGTCTCCTACTCTCGTGCTGCGGAGGTGACTCACACTCATCCCATTTATTCTCTATCGCGAACTTGTGATCTTACCATTCTCAATCAAGAATTCAACGCGCGTTTAAACCCTAGCTCTCACATGGGATAATTAACAATGAATAGAAAGCGGGTTAATGTTAAGGTAAGAGCTTTACTAGTAGGGAGGAGCGTTCTAGGAATCGCCCGAACCCTCCATAGGGTAACGTTCTGCCTCTACCTAGCACTGTCCTTATCTTGTGAATCTTTGCCGTTTTCACTCTCATCTTTAAGCTAGTTAACAAATGGGGGGGAGTTGCTGCTCCTTTGATCTGTAGTAACAGACCATGTGAAACTTAAATATGGTTTAGCGGGTTTCCTGTAGGGCGTTTAGCTTATTTTACCACTATAAAGAGCTGTCTGGTAACAAAGACCAACTCGCGCCCACTCACCGCACCAGGCAGTGCACCCTGCACCCGACAAAACAGAAGCATGGCACCCCGCAAATACGACTCTACCGCTCCCTCCAAGTCTAACAGGGCGTCAAAAGATAGTGTAGCCAAGCAGCCGATGAAGAAGAAGAAGGGCTACCGTAAGGTCCGCAAACTGTCCAACGGATTGCTTGATGTGGTTCGAACAGGTGGTAGATACCCAAAGCTGTATGTACACACAACGATTAGTCTGTTGCAGTTACTGATCATAGTTAGAATCAGAGAAAACGGGAATACGCAGTTACTTCGTCTCCCGGCCGAAATCCGCAGGATGATCTGGGAGTATGTATTCAGCGGCTCAGTCTGGCGCGCGCGAGGATACCCGAAGGGGAAA
>Ga0247757_10000005_pt1 | contig 150398 bp, 124 predicted proteins | sample UWRJL126311R4_FD_180929 | JGI IMG/M metagenome (GOLD analysis project Ga0247757, IMG submission 180929) | Plant litter microbial communities from Arlington Agricultural Research Station in Wisconsin, United States - UWRJ-L126-311R-4 | ecosystem: Environmental > Terrestrial > Plant litter >...
CGTGACCCCGCGAATCGGTAAACCAGTCGAGATTCAAGCACTTTGGCTGAATGCGCTGGCCGAGGCCGCATCGCTATCCGCCCAATTCGCGGGTTGCTTCGAGCCCGCGCGGCGCGCGTTCGAAGCACGTTTTTGGAACGAAGCGAGCGGCTCACTGCACGACGTGGTGGACGTCGATCATCAGCCCGGCAAAGTCGACGGCAGCGTACGTCCGAACCAGATTTTCGCGGTCGGAGGGTTGCCCGTGAATTTGCTGCCGGTCGACCGTGCTCGCCGCGTGATCGATCGCGTGGAGCGTGAGCTGCTCACCCCTCTCGGTTTGCGCTCGTTGGCTCCGAGTGATTCCGCCTATGTGCCGCACTATCGCGGCGGGGTTTGGCCGCGCGACACGGCTTATCATCAAGGCACGGTTTGGCCGTGGCTGATGGGTCCGTTCGTGGAAGCTTGGCTGAAGAGTCGAAGTGGCAGCGAAAGCGCGAAGCAAGAAGCCCGACAGCGCTTCGTCGCGCCGCTCTTGGCTCACCTGAATCAGGCGGGCTTGGGTCACGTTTCCGAGATCGCCGACGCGGAGTCCCCGCACGCGCCCCGCGGTTGCCCGTTTCAAGCCTGGTCGCTGTCCGAGTTGATTCGCAGCCGGCACATGACTCGTTGATCGCGGTCGCTCCGCGGCCGCGCTCCGGCTATCCTGCCCCCATGTTCGTTTGCTCATTGTCGGGAAACGAGATCTTTTGTCTGCAGCAAAAGGGCTTTTTTCCTGGCGAAATCGTGGTCGGCAACAGTGTCCGCAGCCTGGGCCTGGCGGGGGCGATTGGCTCGTCCTTCCGGACCTTGGCGGGCGGCGAAGTCGAGAATATCACCGCGCTGATCTCCGAAGGGCGTCACGCCGCCATGGAGCGGTTGGTCGCCGAGGCCCGCCGCCACGGAGCCCACGGCGTGACCGGGGTCACCACCGAACTCTCGTCCCTGGCTGGCTACACCGAGTTCCTCTCGCAAGGCACGGGCATCGCCTCGTCGGCAGGGGGAAGCCCATTCTTCACCACCTCGGCTTCCGGCACCGAGCTGTATTGCCACCTGGAGGCGGGCTACACACCGGTCAGTTTCGTGATGGGCAACGTGGCGTACGCGCTGGGCATTGGCCGGGGCATCACGGGCGGGCTCTCGACGCTGGCGCGAGGCGAGGTTCATCAATATTCAGAGATGTACAACCGCATCCGCCACTTGGCGCTCTTCCGTTTGCGGCGCGAGGCCGCCGCGGCCGGCGCCAACGCCGTAGTCGACGTGCGCATCGATCTGCGCCCGTTCGGGCCCGGCGTGGTGGAGCTCTTGATGACCGGGACTGCGTCGCATCACCCTGCTTTCGGCACCGATATTGGCGATCCGTCTCGGGTCGTCAGTAGCGAACTGACCGGTGCCGAGCTGTTCAGCCTGGCCCAGCTCGGCTACGCCCCGGTTCAACTCGTGATGGCGACCAGCGTGTACTCGCTGGGCCTGATGGGCGGGATCGGCGCCAGTTTCGCGGCACTTGCCAAAGGCGAACTGCGCGAGCTCACCGAACTCGTGTACGGCGCGCGCGAGAACTGCCTGCGCTTGCTGAAAGACGAGGCCGCGTCCGTCGGAGCCGAGCGAGTGATCGGCAATCGCCTGCAAATACGCGAGCTTTCTCCGGGCTTGATCGAAGTGGTGGCGGTGGGGACGGCCGTACGTCGCTTGGACGGCATCGCCCCGCGCAGTCCGAGTTTGCCCTTCCAAGCCATCGTACGTGACGACGATTCGCTCTCGATGGCGGGCGGCGGCAGCGCGGGCTTCGCCGAGAGCGTCGCCTTCGGCGCAGGCGTGGGGCGCAAGGTCCAAAGCCAAGTCAGCCCCTCCGGCTGCTTCATCGCGCTGCTCACGCTGGGCTTGGTCGCGATCGGCACGCTGATCGCGATCTTGATCGCCATGCGCGGGCATTGAATTGGGCTGCTCTAGGCCGCGCAGTGCGCGTCGAGCCAATCCGCCGAACCGGGGCGCGACGCGATTTTACGGCGCAGTTTGCGCTTGGCGCGCTCCTCGAGCTGACGCGCGCGCTCGCGCGAAACACCCAGGCTGCGGCCGATGTCCGCTAGGGAGAGCTCGGCCTCGCGATCGGCCAACAGCCGGTTTTCGACGATGTAGCGCTCACGCGGATCGAGGATGGTCAGCGCATCGCGCACGGCGGCCAGCGCGTTGCCGCCGAACTCGCTGGCAAGCGCCAGCTGCTCCTGATTCGGATCCGAGCTCGGCAGAGCATTGATCATCGACAGCGCGCCATCTTGGAAGATCTCTGCGTCGAGCGAACAGTCGCGCTGATCGACGCGCTGCAAGAGCGCGCTCAAGCGAGCTTCCGAAATACCGAGGCGAGCGGACAGGATGGCATTGGCTTCTGCGCCCTCGCCGATTAGGCTGCTCAGCTTGGCGCGCTCGCGACGCAATTTGAAGAACAAGCGCGAGCGCGGCAAACCCGAGCCCACGATGCTCCACGAGCGCAAGACGTGCTGCAAGATGCAAGCCCGCACCCAATAGCTCGCGTAGGTGATGAACAAGGTGCCGCGCGTGCCGTCGAATTTGTTCAGCGCCCGCACCACGCCGAAGTTGCCTTCCGAGATCAACTCGGCGAGCGGGATACCGTAGCGCTGGTAGCGTCGCGCAATCGCCACCACGTGGCGAAGAGAAGAGCGAACCAGCGCGTCCCGCGCGCTCTCGTCCTGCTCCTGCCGCCAACGCCGAACCAAGGTCAGCTCCTCTTCGCGGGAGACAGCCGCGTAGCCCTGAACCGTCGAGAGATACGTAGACGTGGGAGTGTTCGCCGAAGTCATGATTGAGCCCAAAAGCAGAAAGCGTGCCGAGGGTTTTCGAGCTGAGAAATGGGGTTTTAGGTGCCGGAAGGCGGACAGGAGTATCCAATTTGCGTCGCCGCCGGGGTGAGCGCCGGACAGCTGTCCGCTTTGGCCGGACACGCGACCGCAATCCACTTCCCAGCCGTGTTCGGGCGGGCCACTTCAGCTGCCCTCGCCCGCAATTCAGGGGCCGCGCCATTGGCCTACACGCCGATCCCCGCTTTGCTACGCGCGGAGCACTTGCGGATCGCGGCGTACTGAGCTCAGTCCGGCTCGGTGCCGAGGCTGGGCGGCGCCGGCTCGGCTTTGAACGAGCGCCGCAATTCCTCGAGCAAATCGACGCTCGATTGCCGTTCCGCGGCTTCTCTCGGCCCCGCGACTTCGGCCATGGCCGCCACGAGCGGGGCGCGCACGGTCTCCGGCAGCAGGCTCTCCAGGTACTCGAGGGCCGTGCCCCGCAGTTTGCGATCGGTACTGAGTACGCCCTGCCGAGCCAGTTCGAGCGGGCCGCGGCTCAGCGCCAAGGCCAGCAAAGCGAACACGAAGTCGAGCCGCGGGCGATCGAGCGGGCCGCGCGCGACCTCGCTCAAGACCAAGGCGTAAAGCGAAGTGTGTTCGGGCGCGAGCTCGCGGTCGTCACGGATGACTTCGGCGAGCGCCAGCGCCGCGCGGTAACGCACCTCGATGGCATCCGACGAGAGCGCCGAGAACAACGTGCGCACGACGCGGTCGCCGCGGCCGCTGCGCAACACGTGGGGAATACGACGCCTGACCACGGCGGGCAGGGAGCGTTGGTGCATCGCCTCGGCCAACACGCCGAGCGCCTCGGGGCCCATCGCTCGCAAGGCCTCGACTGCGGATTTAGCCAAGGCATCCTGACCCAAATGCGGGATCACGAAGGCGGCCAAGCGTGGGTCGAGGGGGGGCCCCAACAGCAGCTCACCGATTGCCTTCAAATCACCGCCCAGCAAGACACGCACTGCCGCCGCGATTTGCTCGATCGCCTCGTTCGGCAGCGACGCCGCCGCCGGCGCCTGTTCTGCCCCTTCGAGCCGCGCTTGGCGTAAATGGGCGATGCGCTCCATGAGCTTCTCGCGATCGACGGCCAAGCTCTTGCCCGAGAGCAGCAAATGGCGAGCCGCGTCCGGGTCGGGCAAGTCGTCTTGGGAAGTCCCCGCGCGCAAGCTCGCTTCGAGTTCGATCACGTAGCCGCGTTGAGCGCGCAGTGAAAGCATGACCGCAAGGGCCGACGAGAGGATCACCAACGCCGCGGGTGCGCGATGCAGCAGCGCGGGCGCGCCGGTCAAGAGCGCCAAGATCAGCAAGCTTGCCAAGGTCTCGCCGCCCTTGTCGAACACCACGTCGATCAAGGCCTTGGCGCGGCGCTTGCGAGCGGCGGCGACGGGCGTGAACAGCGGTTCGAACGCGGTGCGGTACAGTGAGGGCCCGAGCGCCAAGTCGCTGCCGCGCATCGCGCCAATCGTGATCAGCGATGGCGCGAGCAAAGAGACACCCCCCAGCGCGATGCTGAACAAGGGCGGCACCGAGAGCGTGCGCCCGACGCCAATTGCGTCGAGCAAGCGGCGCGACACCAGCACCTGCATCAAGAAGCTGACCAACGCGGCCGCCGTGTAAAACACGGCGAAGAAGCGCACCAACGACTCCACGTGCGTGAAGCGCGCAGCTGCGGCCTGTTTCAGCGCAAAATCACCGAATGCCGAGACGGCCGCGCTACACGCGACGAGCAACGCCAAGGTGCGAAGGTAACCGGTCAAGCGCTCACCGGCCCGCGGCCCCTCGGGCGCGGGCTTGGCGACGGGCAAGCTCGCGCCCAAGCGCTGCATGAACACCGCGGCCGATATCGAGACGACGCCCAGCGCGAGCAGGCTGTTGCGCGCGGAATAGGAGTGGGTCGCGCGCTCCATCATCAAGCCACCGGCCAGGCCGCCGAGCGTGCTGAAGCCGCCGATGCGCCCGACGATGGCCTTGAGCGAATGCGGGTCGAAGCGCTCGTTGACGATCGACCAGAAGGCGCTGATCAAGAGCGCCCCGCCGATGGTCACGTGCAAGTAGACGGCGATCGCGACCGCGCGCGGCAAGCTGGGCAGAAGCCACCACTCCGCGACCGACCCGCAGGCACTCATCACGAACAGGATCGGCGTGAGGCGCCCGGGACCAAAGCGCGTCATCAAACGCGCGACCAGGAGCGCCATTGGGATCGCAAACACCGCCGCGCCAAGCATGGCCTTGGGCAACTCGGCGACGGGAAAGGTGGCGAGAAATAAGCCCTCGCGCAGCGAGCGCGCCGCTACGTGGTGGCCCAAGGCCAAACCGGCCGCTGCCATGGCCAAGTGTGCCGCCCGCGCGTCGGCATCCGCTACTCGCATCAACGGGCGGGACCGTAGCACGGGCGGCCGAATACCGAGCCCCCTACTCGAACTAAAGCAAGGCCGTCGGGAGACGAAGTTTCACGGTGGGGCGGACTTGAGCCGCTCCGCGTTCAGTCCTTTTCCACGAAGGCGCGTTCGATCGTGTAATGGCCTTGCTCGTGGCTCTTCCCCTCGTGGAAGCCGCGGCCCTTCAAGATGGCGACCAATTCGTCCAACATGCCCTGATTGCCGCAGATCATCACGCGGTCGAACTCGGGGTCGAGGTCCGGCATGCCGATGTCACGGGTCAACTTGCCACTCTGCAGCAAATCCGTGAGCCGGCCGCGGTTCGCGTACGGTTCGCGGGTCACCGTCGGGTAATAGATGAGCTGGTTCTTGATCTGCTCACCCAGGTACTCGTGTTGGGGCAGGTCGTTCTTGATGTAGTCGGAGTAGCCGAGCTCACTCGTGATGCGCACGCCGTGAGCCAAGATCACGTGCTCGTACTGCTCGTAAATCTCGGGATCGCGGATCATGCTCATGAACGGCGCGAGCCCAGTGCCCGTGCTCAGCATGTATAGGCGCTTGCCGGGGAGCAGATGGCTCGTGACGAGGGTGCCCGTCGGCTTCTTGCCGACCAACACTTGGTCGCCCGGCTTGAGGTGCTGAAGGCGCGAGGTGAGCGGGCCATCCGGCACTTTGATGCTGTAAAATTCGAGGTGCTCCTCGTAGTTCGGGCTGGCGACACTGTAGGCACGCAGGAGCGGCTTGCCCTCGACCTCGAGCCCGATCATCAAAAAGTGCCCATTCTTGAAGCGCAGGCCACCGTTGCGAGTGGTCTTGAAGCTAAACAGACTGTCGTTCCAATGCCGAACTTCCAGGACGGTCTCAGGGGTCAGATTGCTCGCAGCGCTCATGAGGGTGTATTTAACGCCTCTCTGCTAATCGGCAAACCGGGATATTCCGGATATGGTATTCGGTTTTACCAATATGCGGTACACCTTACGCCAGCTGGAGGTTTTCCTCGCGGTCGCCCAGCACGAAAGTGTCAACCGAGCAGCCGAGGGGCTGTCGATGTCGCAATCGGCGGTCAGCGGCGCGCTGGCAGACTTGGAGCGCCAGTTCGACATTCAACTGTTCGAGCGGCTTGGCAAGCGCCTCCGTCTGAGCAGCCTGGGGCGTTCCATCCGCGCGCGCGCCGAAGCGCTGCAGCAGCAGGCCCGTGAACTCGAGAACGAGCTGGCCAGCCACGACGCGGTGGGCCAGCTGCGCGTGGGCGCGACCCTGAGCATCGGCAATCATTTGGTCGTGCCCGAGATCGCGCGCTTCATGCGCGAGCACCCGAGCGCGCGCGTCACGTTGGACGTGGCCAACACGGCCGAGATCGCACGCAAAGTGCTGAACTTCGAAATCGACATTGGCCTGATCGAAGGCGAGCTGCAAGAACCAGAGCTGCAGGTCAGCCGCTGGCGCCCGGACGAACTGGTCGTTTTCTGCGCACCGACGCACCCCTTTGCCGAGCGCGCGGCGCTGAGCGACGAAGATCTCGTGCACGCCTCGTGGATCGTGCGCGAGCCGGGCTCCGGCACCCGGCAAGCATTCGAGCGCGCCATGCACGGCATCTTGCCGGACCTGAAGCTCGTGCTCGAACTGCAACACACCGAAGCCATCCGCAGCGCAGTCGAGGCAGGGCTCGGCGTGGGCTGCGTCTCGCGCGTGGCGTTGGAAGACGCGTTCCGTCACGGCAACCTCGTGCCTTGCCGCGTGCCGCAGCGCGATTTTCACCGCTGGTTTTACTCCGTGCTGCACGAGCGCAAATATCAAAGCGCGGCCGTGCTCGGGTTCTTGGAGCAGATTTGCCGCTCGAGCTAGCTTCGCGACCCCGCTCGTGCGCACGCTTTCGCCGCCAAAGCCATGGCTTGCATTATGATAGTCACTGACTTAGGAAGCTGACCATGCAACGCAAGAGCTTCGCGGATCTGGAATGCAACATCGCCCGCTCGGTCGAAGAGGTGGGGGATGGTTGGAGCTTGATGATTTTGCGCAACGCGCTGCTCGGCGCGAAACGCTTTCAAGATTTCGAAGCGCAGCTCAGCGCGCCTCCGACGACGTTGGCGCGGCGCCTGCAGTCGCTCACCGCGCTCGGCTTCTTCGAGCGCCGCGAGTACGCTTCGCACCCCCCGCGTGAGGAGTACGAGCTCACGGCCAAAGGGCTCGATTTTCTGCCGGTGCTCTTGTCCCTGGCCGCCTGGGGTGGCCGCTGGCTCTCACCCGAGGGCGCACCGCTCGAATTCGTGCATCCGGAAACCGGGGCTTCGATTCGTCCCTCGCTGGTCGACGCGTGCACCGGTCGTGAGTTGCTCGCGGGCCAAGTCGGCGTTCAGCCTGGCCCCGGCGCCTCGGCGAAGTTGAGGCGCGCCATGCAACACGTGCGGCCCGTGTTCGGCGCCTGCACCAGTGCCCGAGGTGCGCTGTGAGGCGCGTGGTCGTCACTGGGCTGGGCGTCGTTTCGCCCTTGGGCTTGGGCGCAAAACATAGCTTTTCACAGCTGCTCGCCGGGCACTCCGGGGTCGCCCGCTTGGACCGCTTCGACGTCAGTGATTTGCCGACCAAGATCGCGGGCCAAGTGCCGCGCGGCGCCGAGCCTTGGCAATACGATCCCCTTCGCTACGCGAACGCCAAAGAGCTGCGCCGCTACGACGAGTTCATCTTGTTCGCGCTGGCCGCCGCCGACGAAGCCATGGCCGACTCGGGCTGGAAGCCAGAGTCGGAAGAAGCACGCGAGCGCGCAGGCGTCCTGATCGGCTCTGGCATCGGAGGCCTACCGAGCATCGCCGAGAACGCGGTCAAACTCGAGCAAGAAGGGCCGCGCCGCATCTCGCCCTACTTCATCCCGGGCAGCTTGATCAACGAGGCCTCGGGCGTGGTCTCGATTCGCCACGGCTTGAAAGGCCCGAATCACGCCGTGGTCACCGCCTGCGCAACCGGGGCGCACGCCCTGGGCGACGCCGGCCGACTGATCGCGCTGGGCGACGCCGACGTGATGCTCGCGGGAGGCTCGGAAGCCGCCACGTGCCGCCTCACCCTGGCCGGCTTCGCGATCATGCGCGCCATCTCCACCAGCTTCAACGATCGCCCGCTCGAAGCTTCGCGCCCTTGGGACCGCGCGCGCGACGGCTTCGTGATCGGTGAAGGCGCGGGCGCGGTCGTGCTCGAAGAGCTGGAGCACGCCAAGCGCCGCGGCGCGCGCATCTACGGCGAACTCATGGGCTATGGCCTCTCGGGTGACGCCTACCACCTGAGCGCGCCCGATCCGGCGGGCGACGGCGCGCGGCGGGCGATGAGCGCGGCCCTCAAGCGCGCGCAATTGAACCCCGATCAGATCGACTACATCAACGCCCACGCCACCTCCACACCCGTCGGTGATCCGGTAGAAATCGCGGCCGTCAAAAGCCTGTTCGGCGCGCACGCCAAGCAGATCGCGATCTCGTCCACCAAATCCGCAACCGGCCATTTACTGGGAGCCGCCGGCGCGGTCGAAGCCATCTACGCACTACTCGCCCTGCGTGAGCACGTGGTGCCCCCAACCCTCAATCTGCACGACCCCGACCCCGAGTGCGATCTCGACTTGGTCCCGCTCGAAGCGCGGCCCAAAAAGATCCGCTACGTGCTCTCCAACTCGTTCGGCTTCGGCGGCACCAACGCCGCATTGGTCTTCGGCCCCCCACCCTGACCGACCGAACCCCGGCTGCAGTCACTTTTTTGCCCGGGACCGAACCCGGGGTGCGCTCACTTTGCTTTGTACCCACCCTCGTTCCGGGATGGGATTGAGAGGGGGCGCTCGCGATCCAGCGCTGCAGCTCGTGGCGGCGCTGGGTGCCGCGCTCGGACGCCGAAGGCGGAGTCGGTCGCGCGTTGATGCGTGATCACCAACCCGCCCGGCAACGGCGCGCGCCTTGACAGATACCCATAGGGGGTATACCTATAAGCAATGCCTGAAACGCGCGGTCAAACCGCCGCTGTGCCCGCCAGAAAGGCCCACGGCGTGAACCCCGAGATCAAGAACTCGAACTTGAAGCGCTTGCGGCGCATCGAGGGCCAAGTGCGCGGGCTGCACAAAATGGTCGAAGAGGACCGCTACTGTCCGGACATCTTGATGCAGGTGGCGTCGGTACAAGAGGCGCTGAAGGGCGTCTCCCGCGAGCTCGTGCGCAATCATTTGTCGCACTGCGCGCGGCGCGCCTTGCAGGGTTCGGATGAACAAGCGCAGGCCGCGGTCGAAGAGCTGGTCGCGGTTTGGTCGAAGCACACTGGGTGATGAAGATGCATGGCCGAACGCTACCGTTCGTATTGGGTCTGGCGGCGACGCTACCGGCCTGCGCGCACATGGAAAAGTCACGCGGGCACGACACCGTGAGTGATCTGGTGCAGGCGCGCTCGGGGCACCGCACCGGTTGGGAGAAGGGCTCGCCCGAAGCCCGGCAGATTTCCGAACGCGTGCGCGCGCTGCTAGAAGGCGGGTTGACTCGCGAACGCGCGGTGCAGATCGCGCTGATCAACAACCCTCGCTTGCAGGAAACGTACGACGAATTGGACGTTTCGCAGGCTGATTTGGTGCAAGCCGGGTTGCTCTCGAACCCGACCCTGGGCGGCAGCATCGGCGTCCAATTGGGCAATGTCTCGGGTCGGCCCGAGTACGAGGTCTCGATCGTCCAGAGTTTTCTGGACATCTTCATGCTGCCGCTGCGCAAGAAGGTGGCACGGGCGCAGTTCGACGCGGAGACCCTGCGGGTGGCGCATGCGGCGCTCGAGGTCGCGGCGGAGACGAGTAAAGAGTTCGCGGAGCTGCAGGCCAGCGAGCAGACCGTGGAGCTGATGCGCAACATCGCCGCCGCGACTGACGCGGCAGCCTCTCTTGCCGAGCGGCAGTTCGAAGCCGGCAACGTGACCGAGCGGACGGTCGCGAGTGAGCGTGCCATGTCCGCCCAAGCCGACCTCGATTTGGCGCACGATCAGCTGTCCGTGCTCCGGCACCGTGAGCGAATCAACCGCTTGCTCGGACTGTGGGGCGCCAATTCCGGCTGGAAATCCGGGCAATCACTGCAAGCCATCCCATCCCGGGAGGTGACGCTCGATCACCTGGAAGTGAGCGCGCTGAAGCAGCGCTTGGACGTGCAAGCGGCGCGCAAGCAAGTGGAGATGATGGACTCCGCGCTCGGCTTGGCGCGAACCTCGCGCTACACGGGCGTGGTCAACGTGGGGGCACACGTGCATCAAGACGTGAACGGCCCGCGCTTGCTCGGCCCCTCGATGTCGCTCGAGCTGCCCATTTTCGATCAGCGGCAAGCCTTGATCGGCCGCTTGGAAGCGCAGCGACGCCAAGCGCAGCGGCGCCTCGATGCGCTCGGGCTCGATGTGCGCTCCGAAGTGCGGCTGGCCAAGGCCGAGTTGGATCTGAATCGGCACGCGGCGGAAAAGTACCTGGCGACGCTGCTGCCGCTGCGGCGCACCGTACTCGAACAATCCGAGCTCGAGTACAACGCGATGCAGGTCGGCTTGTACGAGCTCTTGGCCACGAAGCGCGCCGAAATCGAGACCTTTCGCGCCTACCTCGACACCGTTCGCGACTACTGGATCGCCCGCGCCGAACTCGAGCGCGCGCTCGGGGGTCGCATGAGTTCACCTCGCCCAGGGAGCGCCCAATGACCGAACCGAACCCGCCAACCACCGAAACTCACGACGGCCAAGCCGAGCCCAACACGAGCCCTGGCCTGAGCCGCCGGCAAGTGCTCGGTTCGAGTGCCGTGTCTTTGGCGGCCGGCGCGCTCGTCGGCACGTTGTCGCACGCCGCGGGTGCGGCCGAGCCGCCGGTCCCGACGGGGCGCGGCCATCGCCCCGTGGTCGTGCCCAACGGCGCCAAGCTGCCGTGGAAGATCGTGGACGGCGTGAAGGTCTTTCACTTGGTGGCGGAAGAGGTCGAGCACGAGTACGCGCCGGGCATCAAAGCGCGTTGCTGGGGCTACAACGGCCACGTGCATGGCCCGCTGATCGAGGCCGTGGAAGGCGACCGCGTGCGCATCTACGTCACCAATCGGCTGAGCGCGCCGACTACTCTGCACTGCCACGGCGTGCTGCTCGACAACGGCATGGATGGCGTGGGGGGGTTGAATCAGAAGTCGATTTTGCCCGGTGAAACCTACAAATACGAGTTCACGCTGCGCCAACATGGCACCTGCATGTACCACTCGCACCACGACGAGATGACGCAAATGGGCATGGGCATGACCGGCCTGTTCGTGATCCACCCACGCGTGCCGCGTACGCCACGCGTGGATCGCGATTTTGCCTTGATGCTCCACGAATGGCGCGTGAACGTGGGCGCTTCGCGCCCCGACCCGATGGAAATGTCGGAGTTCAACCTGCTGACGATCAACGGCAAAGCGTACCCGGGCACCGATGCATTGGTCGTCAAGAAGGGCCAGCGCGTGCGCATTCGCATCGGCAATCTGAGCGCGATGGACCATCACCCGATCCACCTCCATGGCTACCAGTTCAAGATCACCGACACGGACGGCGGCGAGATCCCGCTCTCGGCCCAACAGCCCGAGACGACGGTGTTGGTGCCCGTGGGCAGCACGCGCACGATCGAATTCGTGGCCAACGAGCTCGGGGATTGGGCCATGCACTGCCACATGACGCACCACGTGATGAACCAAATGGGCCACGGCATCCCCAACATGATCGGCGTCAAGCCCGGCAAACTGGATGCAAAGGTGCAGAAGCTGCTGCCCGGCTACATGACCATGGGTCAAGACGGCATGGGTGACATGGGCGACATGCAGATGGGCGTGCCAAAAAACAGCATCCCCATGGTGGGCGGGCGCGGCAAGTACGACACCATCACCATGGGCGGGATGTTCACGATCCTGAAGGTGCGCGACTCGCTCGAGAACTACGCCGATCCAGGTTGGTACGAAGCGCCCGCGAAGAGCATTGCCCAAGCGGCACCGAGTGCGGATCTCGCGCGCGACGGCATCGATGTCAGCGCGCCGGCCAAAGCCTTGTCCGACGCCAGTGTGCGAAGTGGGTGAAGCGTGAGTACCGTCAAAGATCCGGTGTGCGGCATGAATGTCGACCCCGAGCACGCCCGCGGCGGCACGTTCGAGCATGCGGGCACGGCGTATTTCTTCTGCAACCCCAAGTGCCGTGAGCGCTTTTCCGCTGATCCCGAGCACTACCTGCATCGGCACGCGGTGGCCGCGCCCAAGCCGGTCGCGGCGCCGACGCCGACGCCGAGCGCGGCGAAGGCCCCACCAATATTGGCCAAATCGAGCTCAATCTGGGTCTGCCCGATGGATCCGGAGGTGCGCCAGAATCACCCCGGTGCATGCCCCAAATGCGGCATGGCGCTGGAGCCCGAGCAGCCCAGGGCGGACACCGACAACCCCGAGCTACGCGACATGTCACGCAGACTCTGGGTCGCGGCGGCCCTCAGCGCGCCGCTGTTCTTGCTCGCCATGGGCTCGATGTTGCCGCTCGGCAACGCGCTGCACGCGCTATCTGGCCGCGCGCGCGGCGTGCTCGAACTTGCGCTGGCGACTCCCGTTTGCTTGTGGGCAGGTCTGCCATTTTTGGAGCGCGGCGTGCGCTCGATCTCGAACCGCAGCCTGAACATGTTCACGCTGATCGCGCTGGGCGTGAGCGTGGCCTACTCGTACAGCGTGGTGGCGCTGGTAGCGCCCGGGTTATTCCCGGACTCGCTCCGCACCGAACACGGTGAACTCGGCCTGTATTTCGAGGCAGCCGCCGTGATCGTGACCTTGGTGCTGCTCGGTCAAGTGTTGGAACTGCGCGCCCGCAACCGCACGGGAGCGGCGATTCGCCAGCTGCTCGAGCTCACACCGCAAACGGCACGCCTCGCCGCCATCGACGGCAGCACCCGCGAAATCCCGATTTCGGAGGTGCGTGTCGGCGATGAACTGCGAGTATTTCCGGGAGAAAAGCTACCCATCGACGGCATGGTGTTGGACGGCGCGAGCCACGTGGACGAGTCGTTGGTCACGGGCGAACCAGGCCAAGTGTCCAAGCGCCCGGGCGATCGCGTGATCGGCGGCACCATGAATGGCACGGGCTCGCTGTTGATGCGCGCAGAAAAGGTCGCGAAGGACACGCTGCTGAGCCGCATCGTCGCGCTGGTGGCCGAAGCGCAGCGCAGCCGCGCCCCGATTCAAAAATTGGTCGATCGGGTGGCGAGCTACTTCGTCCCTTCCGTGATCGCGATTTCGTTGTCGACCTTCGCGGTCTGGTCGTTGGTCGGACCCGAACCACGCTTGGCGCACGCGCTCGTCAGTGCGATCGCGGTGCTGATTGTCGCTTGTCCGTGCGCGCTCGGGTTGGCAACGCCGATGTCGATCTTGGTCACCACCGGTCTGGGCGCGAGCGCGGGCGTGTTGTTCAAGAATGCCGAAGCGCTCGAGATCCTGAGTCAGGTCGACACGCTCGTGGTCGACAAGACCGGAACCCTCACCGAGGGCAAACCGAAGCTCACCCGCGTGTTCGCCAGCCCGCAAGTCGACGAAGAGTCCCTGCTGCGTTGGGCCGCGAGCCTCGAAGCACGCAGCGAGCACCCACTGGCTCGCGCAATCCTCGCGGCGGCCACCGAGCGCGGCATTCAGCTCGCTTCCGTGAGCGAGTTCGAGTCCCTGACGGGGCGTGGCGTGCGCGGCAATGTCGAGGGCGCGATCATCGCCATCGGCAATCGAGCGTTGCTGGACTCGCAATCGGTCGAGCTCGGCTCCCTCAGCGCCTTGGCCGCCGAGCTGGAAGCTCGAGGGCAAACCGTGGTTTTTCTCACCCGCGCCGGCAAGACGACGGGCATGCTCGCGATTTCCGATCCGATCAAAGCCACGACGCGCGCGGCTTTACACGCGCTGCGTGAAGATGGCTTGCGGATCGTGATGCTGACGGGCGACGCGCCGGCAACCGCAGAAGCGGTCGCGCGCGAGCTCGGCATCACGGAGGTGATCGCGGGGGTGCTGCCCGATCAAAAAGCGATCACGATCGCGCGCCTCCAAACCGAAGGATCGGTCGTTGCCATGGCCGGCGATGGAGTCAACGACGCCCCCGCGCTCGCGCGCGCCGCCGTCGGCATTGCGATGGGCACGGGTACGGACATCGCGATCGAGAGCGCGGGCATCACGTTGGTCAAAGGCGATCTCGCCGGGATCGCGCGCGCACGAAAGATCAGCCGGCTCGCGCTGCGCAACATTCGCCAGAACCTGTACTTTGCGTTCGGCTACAATGCGCTCGGCATTCCGATCGCCGCGGGCGTTCTCTATCCAGCCTTTGGTTTACTGCTGAGTCCGATGCTCGCGGCCGCCGCCATGAGCCTCAGTTCGGTGTCGGTGATCGCCAATGCGTTACGCCTGAGGCGCGCGGCAACGTAAAGTCGGTCTCGAATTGCGAATGCCGCTCAGTGGCGCTTTGGTGCCGAAGTATCGGGTGCGACAAGGCCGCAGATGGACTGCATAGGTAGGCGAGCCTCGTAGGCGCACGCATAACTACGCTCAAACGCGCTGAGTTGCGGACAACCTGATACTCAAATACGCAAACTCCGAGCGCAAAGTAGCGGACATCGAACGGCAATCTTGCTCCAATGATGATGAAGCTGCTCGGTGGTACCCCATGGATGACGATCGCAACTGGCTCAAGAATCCGATCCTACCTCGGCCTCCTGCAGTGCCTCGCTTTTCGGCGGCTGAACTGCGCTTAGTGGAAGACGAGCGCCCGACGTCGGCGGTGGACACCGCTCCACGCAAGGGGCGCAGCGCACGCATCCAGAGCCGGCGGCGCGTCAGCGGCGTGAGCCGCGCTCGTTCAATCGCGAGCGAGAGTCTCGCCGCGCAAGCCCGACGCATCGCCTAGGCGCGGTCCGCGCATGAGCGGCACCCAGCGAGCGAGTGCGGGACTTCTCTGCTTCAATAGGGCTTTTCGTTGCTGAAGTTACCCGGGGGATCGTAGTTGCACACCCAGAATTGCCACTGGCTAAAGCCAGAGAACGGCGAGTTCTTGCTGCAGTTGCTGAAGGCGCAGCCGAGCTTCGTGCTCTTCCGCCAAACGACTTGAGTGTAGTGGCCGCAAGTGCCCGAGCAGGCGTTGCGCGCGTAGTCGTAGTCTTCGACTTCTTTCACCCAAGAATCGACGACATCTTGCGCCGTGGTGTCGGCGCCCGCACTGGCGTAGATGTTCTCACCGTATTTGCCGCCACTGTGCTTGAACGTGCAGCCATCCGCCCACGACTGAGCGAAAGTCGCGATCTCCCCCGACCAGGCCAGCGGCGCGATCGGCGAGGCCGGCGCGGGCGTGACCGCCGCGCGCGCCGCGTTGTGCGCGGACAGCATCGCGGTCTGGATTGGGTTGCCACTCGCGGGTGCGCCGCCACTCGCGGGTGCGCCGCCACTCGCGGATGCGCCGCCACTCGCGGATGCGCCGCCGTTTGCCGGCGTGTTGCTGTCGCTCGAATCGGAGCTCGAGCACGCGCTTAGGCTCAACGCGCCGCTGAAACCGAGCGCGACCGTCGTCGCGACCAAGCGAGTGGAATTCATCTTCCGCACGGAGATTACGAGCGACTGCGCGCGATTTCAAACGCGGAGGTGCTCTTTCGGAGCCAGCGGGAGTGGGCGCTCGCAATCCCGCAACGCACCTCTCACGGGCGCTCAGTACCCGGCGAGCTCGGGGCGCCGAGCTTCGACGCCGAAGGCTGTGACGGTTGCGACTTGGCGCGTGACCATCCAAATCAAGATTTGGGGAGGGAACGGGCAGAGGGAGAGAAGCGGGAAGATCGGGCACGGGCACGTTTACGGGCACGTTGCTAAAATACGTATCTTGCTCCGGCGCTGCCCATGCCGACGACGGGGGTCCAGGGGCTGACTTTAGGGTGTTCGGTGGTGGCGGCGGGGGTCGTGAGTAAGAGGCCGAGCCAGGTGCCGATGCCGGCGGCGCCCACGATGTAGCCGGCAGCGGAGATCGTGCGGAGGGTTCGGAACGCGGAACCGTCCTCCGGGTACGGGGCGCCTTGTGTGCAGCGATTGGCCGGGCAATGGGCCTCAGCTGCGGAGTAGCGGCTGATTGCGGCAATGCCGGTCACCGTGCCGACGCCGAGGCCGGTGGCGCCGACTCCCAGTGCGACCACGCCCCAGGTGCGGCGAGCCGATGAACCGCCCATGAGTTGCTCGGGCTTCTTGTTGGCGCGGCCGGTGACCGAGTGCCAAGTCATGCCCACCGTCTTTGCTTCCCCCTCACCGATGTCGAAGCTCAGGCGCGACTGTTCGCCCTCGGCATCGCTGGCGATCACTTCATGGTGGCCCGCATCGACCGCGATCGGTGAGCCGTACGGAATCAGACGACCATCCATGACCAAGCGCAGGTTGCGCGAGCGCTGCTCGGTGTCACCGAGCGCGACTTCGATTGACGGAATGCGCGGGCGCAGTTGCGCGAGCTCGTCGCGAGCGTCGGCCACCGCCTTCTGTTGGTGGGGGTCGGACTCGGCCGCTTCGGCATCCGCGACCACGCTGCGGTAGTCCGCCGCCGCACCCACCAGCTGCCCGAGGGCCGCGCGCGAGCGGGCCAGGTACAAGCGCACGGTCAGACACGGAACGCTGACCGAGGCACGCTTGAAGAGGGTCAGGGCCAGCGGATAGTCGTGCTTCTCGTACGCTTCGAGAGCGCTCTGAACCAGCGCATGGTCCGCAGATGGCGCGCCAACGTCTTCTGGGGCTTGCGCTCGAGCAGCGAGGGTCCAATAGAAAACGACGAGTGCGAGCGCGGCGGGGCGAATCACTGTCTCTCACCTAACGGGATTTCGCGTTTGCTGTGAAGTCCCTTTCGCAACACGATGCGAATCAACTCGGACCGCGGACTACGCGCACTTACATCCGTTTGCGTGAGGCGATCGCCGCGGCAACTGCTGTCAACAGCTGTGGGACATCGTACGGCTTTTGGAGATAGGCAAAAAATTCCGGTGAGTCACTGCTGATCAATTCGGAGCTGTAACCACTGCTGAGCAGCACCGGCACATCACTCCCCGTCGCGCGAAGCCGCTTCAACGCTTCGATGCCGCTCATGTGCGGCATCGTGACGTCCATCACGACCAAGTCGAGCGAAGCTCCGTGTTGCTCGAAAAGGCGCAGCGCGTCAGCACCGCTGGAAGCCACGATCACCCCGAAACCTTTGGCGGTGAGGGCTCGTCGCACCACGAGCTGCACACCGTGGTCGTCATCGACGATGAGCACCGTGCCGCGTGAAGGGGCACCCGACGTGATTTCGCTCGGTTTTTCGTCCTTTGCCGGCAAAAGCACACGCACGCGTGTGCCCACACCCCGCTGACTGTCAGTGCGAATCGCACCGCCGTGACCGCGAACGATACCCAAGACGGCAGCCATCCCGAGGCCTCGCCCTTTGAACTTGGTCGTGAAAAACGGATCGAACATGCGACGCCGCGTCTCGTCATCCATGCCGCACCCCTGGTCGCTGACCTCCAAGCACAAGAAACGCCCCGGCGTCGCTGCGTGGCCTGGGTATTCTTCCAAATCTTGTGCGCTCAACTGCGCTCGTTCCACCGCGATCACGATCCGCCCGCTGCGGTCCGCCATGGACTCGGCCGCGTTGGTGATGAGGTTCATGATCACTTGGCGGATCTGCGCGGGGTCGGCTTCGATCGGACGCAGTCCCTCTTCAACTTGGTAGTGCAGCGCGACATTGGGCGGGATCGTCGCGCGCAAGAGTCCGGCCATCTCACGAGCCGCGTCCGGCAAGTCGAGCGGTTGGAGCTTGAACTTCCCCTGCCCCGCGTAGTCGAGCATTTGGTGCGTGAGCTCGGCGGCTCGACGCGCACCGAGCTCGATCTCCTCGAGCAACGGCAGCAGCGACGGGTCGGCATTGACCAAGTTCTTGGCCAGCGACGCGTTGCCCAAAATCGTCATCAGTAGATTGTTGAAGTCGTGCGCGATCCCGCCGGCGAGTACGCCCAAGCTTTCCAGCTTCTGGGTATGCATCAGCTTCTCTTCCAAGCGCTTGCGCTCGCTGATGTCGATGAAGGTGGCGATTGCGCCGTTCACCTCTTGGGTCGTGGGCTCGCGGGTAGGAACCGCGCGAAACACCGCCCAAGATACTTCGGAGTTGGGCTTGGTCACGCCCAGCGTCAGCGCCGGTTGCGCCTGCCCCGTCATGATCGCCTTGGCGACCGGGTAGTCCTGCACTTGCGCGGGCGAGCCGTCTTCGAACACGGTGCTGGGGGTGAAATCGCTGATGTAGCGGCGCGAGATCTCGTCGTAGCTCAGGCCGAGGATACGTAGTGCCTCGCCGTTTGCCCGCAAAATCGAGCCGTCCTTGGCGACTTGCACCACGCCGCCCGGCAGAGCTTCGATCAAGCGCTCGTTCAGCTCTTGGCTCGCGCTCAACGCTGCCTCCGCCTGGCTGCGCTCGGCGATGTCTCGCTGCAGGCGCTCGTTGATCAGCGAGAGCTCGCGGGCGCGTGCCTCGGCTCGCCGCTCGAGTTCCAAATTGGCTCGCAACAGCTGCTGATCCGTACGCTTGCCGAAAAACCGCTGGATCTCGTAACCCGCGATGCGCGGCGCGAGTTCCGGGTGCGCCTGGATGTAGCGTTGAATGTGCTCTTCCACGCGCGTGGGCGGCGCCATGATGAAGCGACAGGCCGCGTCGCCCTTGGCGCGACACAAGATTTCCACCGCGGCGAGCGGCATACTCAGACTTTGCTCGCTCCAGCCCGACGAGTAGCCCGCGTTCATCACGCACACCGGGCTGTCGGTCTTACGCGCCGCCGCGAGCCACGAGTCCGACTCGAACGAGTACGGGTGGTCGTACAGGACGTAATACTCCTCATCGACCGCGGGTGTGCTTTCCGGCGAAATATCGACGAAAGACCAGCCCGCGTGCGCGAAATGAACCGGCCCTGCCGACACGCGGGCGAGCGGGTCTTGCACGCCGGAGCGCTCGATGAACGCCTTCGCGTCGGCCATGCCCATGGCATGCGCGATGTCGAACAGCAGGCTGTGCACGACGGCGTGCGCCTCTTCTTCTTTGCCGAAGAAGCGCCGCACCATGTCGTAGAACTCGACCGACATCGAGGCCGCCCGCACGAGCACGTAGCGCTCTCCGCCCACCTCCAACGAGCCGTGCGCGGGGTCCGAGCGCTGTTCGGCGAAGTAGCGCGCGACGTACTTCTGCGCTTCCTCGAACAGGGGCAGGAACTCGTCGGGGGCGCGGACACTGTGGGTCATGGAGTTACGGCGAGCACGAGCCGCACCTCACACGGCACTGGAGTCCGACACCTCGAAGTCGAGCACGCGCCGCTCGATGCGCGCCGCCGCGATCACGCGCGCGGCCTCGACGTGCGCGGGATGCACTTGGTAACCCTTCAAGGCCGCCCAATCGTCGTGGGTGGAGATCAGCACCACGTCACCAAACTGTTCGTCGCCGCCGCTGCCGATGCCGACCTCGAGGCTCGACATGCCGGGAATGTTGCCGCGCAGGGCCTCCAACGCCACACGGATTTTGTCGGCTTGCTCGCGCCGCTCCTCCGCAGAGGTGCCTCGAACCCGCCACATGACAACGTGCTTGATCATGGCGGGCATGCTAACACCGACGCCCCCTCGGAATCATCGAAGCGTCACGCCGCAGCCTCGCGTAACGTACGCTAACAAACCAGGAAGGCATGTATTCCGCGGGCCAGTTTGGCCATAAGTTTCTTGGCCAGGCGCGACCGAATCGGCTCTGCTGACGTTGACAGACGAGGGATCGGAGCCCATGCCTGAAGTGGTCAACGTGTCTCGGGAAAATCCACAAGTTCGTTTCGAGCAAGACGGCTCGCGCCTGACGGCGATTGAAATCACCCGCGCGCAGCGCTCGCCGGTTATCAGCGTGCTGCAACACACTCTGTTCGCGCTCGGGATCGTGGTCTCTTCCTATCAAGTGCGCACGCGCGCCACTCGCCTCGTCGAGCGCATCGTGATCGAGCGTACCGACGGCGGCTCGATTGACGGCTCGCTGAGCATGGCTACCAAAGCCGCCATCTTGCCGATTGCCCTGGATCAAGCCACCGAGCGCGAGTCCGAGGCCTGAGCTCAATCCGCGAGCGCCAAAGCGCCCGAGGAGAGCACCAATCGGCCCGCAGGCCACTGCGCGAGGAACCGGCACGGGGTAGCGGTTTTGTGAGCCCCTCGGCGGAGATGTGGCGGCTGAGCAAAAAAGGACTTCTCCGAGGGGTCCAAATTGCCTCAGTATCGTATCAAGCTGGTAGGAGGCTTGAATATGTTTCGTTTTTCATCGTGGGCCGTGGGGTTGGTTGCGTTTTCGATGGCAGGAGGGGCGTTCGCGCAAGATCCGGAGCCGATGGAGGATACAGAACCGGAAGCCGCGCCCGCTCCAGTGGCCGATGCGAGCGCCGGGGTGAGCACCGACGGGAATGGCGAGAGCGAACGGAAGATCCGCTTGGGGCTCCGGCTCGGTTACGCCCTGCCCATGGGCAGCGCCGTGGAGGGCGGCAAAATGAGCGAGGAAGTCTCCGGCCAAATCCCAATTTGGCTCGACGCTGGCTACATGGTGACGCCAAACGTTTTGATCGGTCTGTATGGGCAGTACGGCTTCGTTAGCCTCAAGCAGAGTTGCGACGGTTGTTCGGCGCACGACATTCGCTTTGGCGTGCAAGGGCAGTATCACTTCTCCCCCGCCGAGTCAGTCGACCCGTGGCTCGGTCTCGGCGTTGGGTATGAGATTTTGGGGTTCAGCCAGTCGGCTCAAGGACAGACCGTCGACATCAGCTTCAAAGGCTTCGAGTTCCTGAACTTGCAAGGAGGCGCGGATTTCAAGGTCGGCAACGCTTTTTCGGTCGGCCCGTTCCTGAGCTTTTCGCTCGGCCAATACTCGAAGGCGTCGGCCAACGATCAGAGCGCCGACATCGACAAGACCGCCCTGCATCAGTGGCTGACGTTCGGCGCGAAAGGCACCTTCGGTCTATAACTTCGTCCGGAATGAACTGGCGCGACGAGCAAGATCACGATGCGCGCGCGCCAGGGTTTCCGACCCCGGTGCGCGCTTGCCCTGAGCTGAGCCACGCGCGCGCCGAGTTGTGGCTCAAGAACGACGGCCTTTCGCACCCGCTCTACGGCGGAAACAAGGTGCGCAAGGCCGAGCCGTTGATTGCCGAGGCCGTGCGACGCGGCGCCCAGCGTGTGCTCAGCTTCGGCGCCGCGGGCAGCCATCACTTGCTGACCTTGAGCTTGTTTGCGCGCGCAGCGGGCCTGAAAAGCGCGGCGTTCGTCTTCCCGCAGCCACGCACGCCCCACGCCGTGGATACGTTACGCGCCGCAGTCGGGCTCGGACTCGAGGTCTATCCGGCACTGCATGCGGCGTTGATTCCGTTGCTCGTGCCGAGCGTGCTGGGTCGGGGCGACTACCTGATCGGGCCCGGCGGCTCGAACGCGATCGGTACCAGCGCGTGCGCCGCCGCCGTGGACGAACTGGCGACGCAGATCGCCGCGGGCGCTCTGCCGACTCCCGATCTGATCGTCGTGCCGCTCGGCTCGGGCGGGACCTGCGCCGGGATCGCGGCGGGCGTCGTGCGCCGTCGCTGGCCGACCCAAGTGCTCGGCGTGCAGGTCGTCGCGGGCGTCGGCCCACGGCTTGCGGCGCGCTACCTTGCGCGACAAGCGTTGCAGCGAAGCGGAGCGGGCGATCGAGTGACGGACTTGCAAAGCTGCATGCGCTTCGATGCCACTCAGGTCGGTCCAGGGTACGGCGCCGCCAGCCCTGCAGGCGAGCGCGCGACGGCGATTGCGGGCGTGCTTGGCCTAGTCCTCGACCAAACCTACACCGCCAAGGCCTTCGCCAGCGTGCTGACGCAGCTGGACCACAGCGCGCGCTCGAACGCGCAGTTGGGCCGCGCGCAGCGGGTTCTGTATTGGCATACCCTCTCCGCGACCCCGCTCGAGCCCCTACTCCGGGATGCGCCGAGCGAGTCCGAGCTGCCCACCGAGGTACGGCGCCTGCTACGCGCGGGCGAATGACTGTCTCGCCTCCCCACCAAACGGGGTGACAGCTCCGCCAACGAAAGCTCGAAGGGGAACGCGAGCCAAGGACCCGTGCGGGCCGCATTGTCACGGATGCCAGGCTTTCCCACCACTGTCGCACGCGGGCGACAGCGACGACGTCGCCCACGAGAAGCTGGTCAAAATCAACAACTGGCACGCCGCGCAGTTCGCATACGCCATGGGCTTCGACGACGTGAACACCTTCGGCATCCCCGGGGTATGCACGGGCCCTCGAGCGGCCTGACCGCCTGAGAGCCGCTCGAAAAAAGCCTCATTCGGTCGGCGGCGGCCCACTCACGATTTTGCGCGGCAGCTGCGTCTGCGCCAGGGATCCTTCACTCGGCAATGGACCGATCAGGAACCAAGTGCGCATCACGCCTTTGCCTTTGACCGTGATTTCACCTCGCGACGTCAGGATGTACATATCCTTCAGCAAATGGCGCGTCTCGTCGGTGACGTGAATGGTACCCGGTTCACCGTGCGATTCCATGCGGCTCGCCGTATTCACGGTATCGCCCCAGACGTCGTAGATGAACTTGCGCTTGCCGATCACGCCCGCGACGACCGGCCCGGTGTGAATGCCGATGCGAATGCTGAGTTCTTCGCCGAACTCACGACTGAACTCGAGCGCGCGGCGCTGCATGCCGAGTGCCATCTCGGCGATCATCTGCGCGTGATCGTACTCGTGACTGTGCAGACCGCCGGCCACCATGTAAGCATCGCCGATGGTCTTGATCTTCTCCAGCTTGAGCTTGTCCGCGAGGTCGTCGAAGCTCGAGAACATGCGGTTCAGGCGATCCACGAGCTCCACTGGGGTGACGCGCTCGGACATCTTGGTGAAGCCCACGATATCCGCAAAAAGTACGGAAACACGCGGGAAGCCGTCGGCGATCGGGCGCTGGCCGCGTTTCAAACGCTCCGCGATGCTCGCCGGCAGCACATTGAGCAAGAGCTCTTCGGCACGCGCTTTCTCGGCCGCCAAGGCGTGGACTTGCTCGTCGATCACGCGGCGTTGCAAGAAGCTTTGTCGCGCTTGGCGCTCTTGCCGATACGCGATCAGTGCGCCGATGCCTCCGAGCGAGAACAGCGTGCTGGCCACGGACAGGCTGATCTGCAGCGGTCGATGAGCGAGCGAGTAGTCGAGCGTCGCAAACATCAGCAACGTGAGCCAGGTGTACGTGAGCTGCGCGACCACGCTCAGCCGCGCCACGAACGGCCCCAAGGTCACGAAGGCAACCGCGAAGGAGGTGTAGAGAAAGTAACCGCTACCGCCCGCGATCGCACCGATGTAAAGCACGATGAAGCTCGCCGCGAGGCCATAAACCAACATCATCAGCTGCGAGGCGCGCAGCAGGTGGCGCGAATTGAGCAGCCCAAAAACCAGCGCCGATGTCGGCACGAATACGCCGAAGCGTACTGCCCAAGCTTGATTTCGCACGTGCGGCACGACCAGCGCATCGTGCACGGCGAAGAGTAAGAAGGTGAGCGAAGCGAGAGCGACGCTGAAGCCCAAAAAGCGTTTGAGCGGCTCGAGATCGTCCCGCCGGAACGCTTGTTCCAGCCCGCTATCGACGAACCTTCCGGTCCAGGAAAGCCGCGACCGACTGCTCTCGGCGGTTCGATCCGCGTCGCTCACCAGGGGCACGTGGCCATCGTACAAGGTTGTCGCCGTCGGCGCAGCAGGCCTCCGGATCGCGGCTACAGCTCCCCGGCTTCGTAGCCAATTTCCAGTACCTCGAGCTCCTCGCGATGGCGCGGCGTGCGCAACTCGACCAGATCGCCAACTCGGGTACCCAACAGCGCACGCGCCAAGGGAGCCGTGAACGCGAGTAGCCCCGCCGCCGCGTCGGCTTCATCGACCCCGACGATGCGATACGACGATTGCTCGCCGGATTCGTGACGAACACGCACCTCCGCGCCGAAACGCACGCAGTCCTGCGGCTGCGAGCGCGGGTCGACGAGCTCCGCGCCCGCGAGTCGCGCCTGGAGCTCGACCGCGCGCTGGCCGAGGGCGTTGAGACGCGGCAAGCGATCGAGTGCGTTCGACCCCTCGAGTGCGATTCGTTCTCGCTCCAGCGCGGTCTGCTCGGTCTGCAAGCGGCGCAAACCGCGGGGAGTCACGTAGTTGGGAGTGCCGTCGGGCAACGGAGCGCGCGGCACGACCAGCAGCTCAGCCGCGCCATCGTCGTCCTTGGTGAAGGCTTTGCTCACCGGTCGCGTCGCTCGAGCAGCGTGTAGCCCAGGATTTGGTCGCACTTATCCTGCCACTTGGCGCCCAGAGGCCACACTAGCGGAGCCACCATGGATAGACGTGGCGGATGGCGCCCCACGCGCAAGGCTTCTTGGCGCGTGCTGATGGTTTCACGCGGCAAGAAACCGTACTTAGCAAAGAAACCGAACCAATCCGGGTCGCGAAACAGGAAAGGTGCCGCCTTCAGCTCGCGCCGCCACGTAGACGGGTGCCGCCGGGACTCGGGCCCATAATAGTCCTGAATCCAAAAGCGAATCGTCGGAACCGCGCGCACGTCTTCCGCCAGGCGACCCACTTCGTCATCGTGCAGGTAGATGATCACGCCTTCGGTGATCACGAGCACGCTCTGCGCTTCGCGCCCGACGCGATCGAGCAATGCCTGTCGTGCCGGTCGGTCCGACAAGTCGATCGCGATGCGCTCGAACGCACATTGCGGGCGCGCGGACGCGAGTTTTTCGTTCTTGTACAGAACCATGCTCGGGAAATCGGCTTCGACCCAGCGCAGCTCTTTGGGCAAGGTCATGCGGTACGGGCGGGTGTCGAGCCCCGCCCCCAAGTTCAGCACCGTACCCACACCCTGCGCGATCGCCATCGCGATCAGGCGATCGATGGCCGTCGTGCGCAGCGCCATGATGAACGCCATCGCGCGATCACCGGGCATGTTGCGCGCGATTTGCCGCCCCTTCTCGCCCGACAGCAGGCCTGCTAGGGGATCACGAAAAAGCGCGTCCGGCCGCTCACTCTCCGAAGCGCGATAGCTCGCCACCCAGAACGCCGTATCGGTGACGTGCTCGATCTCGCCCGTCATGAGCTTTTGCGCGCGGACTCGAGTTCCGATTCGTCACGCGATGTCTTGGCGAGCCCGGGCTGAATTTCGCGCGTCGCTCCTTCGCGCATTTCCGCCACCACGGCTGCGAGTTCGTCCGCGTCGAGTGCACTCCCTGGCAACGAAAGCCGCTCGGCTTCGGGCTCCACTCCGAAGTAGTGCACCGCGCAACCGACGTGAATCGTGCCGATGGAATTGAAGCGCCCCTCCTCGAACATCTGCAGGGCCAAGCGCAAACCACCCAGTTCGATCAATTCGCGACAGTGACGGCAGCGTGCACGCCCCGATGATGCCCGCTCCGCGCGCAAGAGGCGGCTCAAGCGCGGCTGCGCGACTCCGCCCTTTGCCAGCGCTCGCAGCTCGTCGGTCTCGGCCGCGTCGACGCTCGCACCGCCCTCCTCGAGCAGCGGCAAGATCGACTCTGGCCGGCAGCAGGCCGCACAGCGTAGGTGGAACCAAAACAGGCTCTCGCCCTCACCGTAGGCATTGGGCAGCGCCTCGCCGAACCGCCACGCGCCCTTCCCGATCCCTTGCCCGCACCCCCGGCACTTGGCTCGTCCACTCGAAGCACGCTCGATCACGGATGCCATGCCCCTTATTTTGGCGGACCCGCGCCAAGACCGTCAAGTTTCGGCAGCTCAACCCGGGTCTGCTCACAAAACCCGGCAAAAACGCCTAGTCTGAGCGGCCGAGCGGCAGGCACGAACTTGCCCGGTCGCGAGTGCTAGCCTCCGACCATGACTGACGAGCCGCTCGCGGGCGCCCTGGAAACCATTCTGCGCGGGCACGCGCGTGAAGTGGATGGGTTTGCGCTTTCCCGGGTTCTACCTTCGTTGACCCGCAAACACTTGGGACCGTTTTGCTTTTTCGATCATTTGGGGCCAAGCGAACTTCCCGTAGGACATGGCTTGGACGTGCGCCCTCACCCGCACATCGGTTTGGCCACGGTCACGTACGTGATCGAGGGTGAGATCATCCATCGCGATAGCCTGGGTTTCGAGCAAGCCATTCGTCCGGGCGCGGTCAACTGGATGACCTCGGGCCGCGGCATTACTCATTCGGAGCGAACCTCCACCCAGTTGCGTCAGACCGGCTCACGGCTGCACGTGGCACAACTCTGGGTCGCATTGCCCACCTTGCACGAGGAGATGGCGCCGGAGTTTCACCATCACCCGGCAGCCACGCTGCCGGAAATCGAGGTCGAGGGGACGCGCGTGCGCCTTCTCGCTGGAAGCGCATACGGTGCGACCTCGCCGGTGCGGACTTTTTCGCCATTGTTTTACGCAGAAGCGGAACTCGCGGCCGGCGCCTCGCTGAGCCTGCCCGCGGGCCACGACGAACGCGGTGTGTACGCGCTGAGCGGCGCGCTTTCGCACGCAGGGCAAGCAATCGAAGCCCGTGCTTTGGCCATTTTTCGGCCGGGTGGAATACCGGCGATCCAGGCCGAGGAGCCTTCACGCGTGCTGCTGCTCGGAGGCTCGCCCCCGGATGGGCCGCGTTACATCGAGTGGAATTTCGTGTCGAGCTCGCTGCAGCGCATCGAGCAGGCCAAGCGCGATTGGAGAGCAGGGCTATTTCCGAAAGTTCCGGGCGACGAAGTCGAATTCATCCCTCTCCCCGAGCCGAAGCCGTGAGACCTACTTCCGCAGCGGCGTCAGCGCTTCGGTCCAGCGCGAGAGTTCATCGAGCATCGTGACGCCGGCCTTCTCGAGCGCTTCGGAGCCCTTGAAGGCGCCGTTCTCCATCAGCTGCGGGAAGAACGTGATCGTCACGGCCTCGGGAATGCCAACGACCTTGAGCGTAGACAGCGGCTGCTTCAGCATTTGAACCGAGCGCATGCCGCCCGAGATCCCACCGTAGCTAACGAAGCCGGCCGGCTTGTAGGACCACTCGTGGAACAAATAGTCGATTGCGTTGAGCAGCGCTGGCGCAACGCTGAAGTTGTATTCGGGGGTCACGAATACGAACGCGTCCGAGGCATCGACGATCGCGCTCCATGCCTTCGTGTGCTCGTTCACGTATTCACGCAATCGAGGATGCTTCGGTTCGTCGAGGAGCGGCAGGTTGAGCTCCTTGAGGTCGACGAGCGCAACCTCGAACTTGCCGTGGCTCTTCGCGACGCCCTGAAACCACTCCCCGACCGGGAGACCGATGCGACCGGGGCGGGTACTACCGATGATGACGCTCAGCTTGGGCATGCCCTCATTTACACCCTTTGCGCGCCGGACGGCAGCACATTGGGCCATTTACCAGCGGGTCGGCGGTCCTCGTTGCAGCTGGGTTGACAGCCCGGTCAGAGTGACCAATTTGCTCGCCGTAACCCGGGAAGAACCATGAGCGAAGCTACGACCCATTCCTTCAAGGCCGAGGTCAGCCAAGTCCTGCACCTCGTCGTCAACTCCCTCTATAGCCACAAAGAGGTGTTCCTGCGCGAGCTGGTCTCGAACGCTTCGGACGCCTTGGATAAACGCCGTTTCGAAGCCGTCACCCACCCCGAGCTGGCGGCCAACGGTGACCTGAAGATTCAGATCAGTGTCGACTCGGGCGCTTCCACGTTGACCATCTCGGACAACGGCATCGGGATGAACGCGTCCGAGTTGGAACAAAACCTGGGCACCATCGCCCGCTCCGGCACTCGTGAATTCCTCAGCAAAGTCGCGAAGGCGCGCGAGGCGAGCGAGCAGGGCCTGCAGTTGATCGGGCAGTTCGGCGTCGGCTTCTACAGCGCCTACTTGGTGGCCGACCGGGTAGACGTGATCACCCGGCGTGCCGGTGAAGACGCGGCCCACCGTTGGAGCTCTGACGCGCAGGAATCGTTCACGATCACGCCCGACGCGCGCGCTGAAGCGGGCACCACGTTGGTGCTGCACATCAAGGAAGATCAGAAAGAGTTCCTGAACGCGAGCCGCCTCCGAGAGCTGATTCGACGCTACTCTGACTACATCGGTCATCCGATCGAATTGGCCGAGCCCGCCAAGGAGGGCGAGACCGGCCCCAGCTTCGAGCGCATCAATCAGGCAAGCGCGCTTTGGCAGCGCTCCGCGAGCGAGGTCACGGAGGAGCAATACAGCGAGTTCTACCGCCACTTGAGCCACGATTTCGAAGCCCCGCTCGCGCATCGCCATTTCAAAGTCGAGGGGACGCAGGAATTTGCCGGACTTCTGTTCCTGCCGAAGCGCGCGCCCTTCGATCTGTACGACCCCGCGGCCAAGCACGGCATCCGCCTGCATGTGCGCCGCGTGTTCGTCATGGACGATTGCGCCGAGCTCCTCCCGAACTTCTTGCGCTTCGTGCGCGGCGTCGTCGACAGCGAGGATTTGCCCTTGAACGTGTCGCGCGAAATCCTGCAAGACTCGAAGCTCGTGCGCGTGATCCGCAAACAGGTCGTCAATCATACGCTTTCGATGATCGAGGAGCTTTCCGGCAAAGATGCCGACGTGTTCGCCAAATTCTGGGCGGATTTCGGCGCGGTGATCAAAGAAGGCATTCACTTCGAGAGCGAGCACCGCGATCGCATCGCCAAGATCGTGCGCTACGAGTCGTCTACCCAACCGGGGCTCACCAGCCTCGGCGAATATGTCTCGCGCATGAAAGAAGGGCAAACGGCCATCTACTACGCGACCGGTACGTCGCGGGCGCTGCTCGATGCCAGTCCCCACTTGGAAACGCTGAAGAAGCGCGGCTACGAAGTGCTGTTCATGACGGACGGCGTGGATCCATTCGCGGTCACGAGCTTGAACGAGTTCGACGGTAAGCCGTTGGTCTCGGCCATGGACGAAAACTTGGAGCTCGGTGAAGAGGAGCTCAGCGAAGAGCAGCGGGCCGCCGAAACCGAGCAGAAGAAGCAGGCCGAGCCCCTGGTCGAGCGCTTCAAGAGCGTGCTTGCGAATAAAGTGGGCGAAGTCCGGCTCTCGACTCGTCTCACGGATTCACCCGTGTGCCTCGTGATCCCCGAGGGTGGCATGGCCCCGCACATCGAGCGCCTGATGATGGCCCGGCAAATGGGCATCCCACCCCAAAAGCGCATCTTGGAGCTCAACCCGGGTCACCCCTTGATCAAGAATCTTGAGCGCCGTGACAGCGAAAATCCCGCCAATGTGTCCACGTGGATTGAACTGCTCTACGACCAGGCTCTGATTGCCGAGGGCTCGCCGCTAGAAAATCCAGCCGCGTTCGCGCAACGGTTGACGACTCTCCTCACCAGCGCCTCCGCGTGAAGCACCCGAGCCCGTGAATGTGAGCGTTGAGCGAGCACTCGCCTACATTCACGGGCGTCCCGTACGAATTTGGGGCTGACACGGCGCAGGATCGCCGGAGAGGCGAACACAGCCTCTTACCGTGCTAAAATGTGCTTCGATGAGAACGCGCTAACTGGGGGCCATGGCTGCGCACCTCACGCACGCATGGATTCGCAGGGCGTAGGTGCCGGCGGGAAACTCGACCTCACGTTTCCCCTGACGCCAGTCATTCCATGCGACGCGATAGGCACGCACGAATTCGCACATACGTCGGATCGCGGCCACCCGCTCGGCGGTTACCCTGCCAGCAATACGAGGATTCGGATTGCGCCGAGGTGCATCAGTTTTCGGAACCGCTTCCACACTTTGTCGCAGGACGGAAGCGCGACCGAGGAAAGAGTTACCTCGCTGCACCATCTCTCCGCGTGCAAGCCGAACGTTCTTCGCTACTTCGTCGCACAGGCGGGCATAAAGCTCTGCATCGCTCAGATGTGGGAAGATCGGCGGACGTTCGAAGCGCAGTTCCACCTCCTCGGGCAGGTCACCGTTTTCGTCGAAGAAAACGTCAGGCATCTCGGCGATGCTTACTTCGCCAAAGCGACCCGAAATTACGCCCGGCCACTCCTCTGGAGACTTGACCAAGCCAGCTGCCGTTGGGTTCGCGAGCACATACGCCATCTTCTGCAACACGTCCTCTTGCGAAGTCAAAAGCACGTGGCTGGTCTTGTCAGAGGACCACAGGTTTTCCCAACGATTCAACGAAGCGTTCTGCGCCTTGGCGAGCAGCTTGTGAAAACATTCGGTGAACTCGGGCAACCGCGCATCGGGATCGGTGACGACGCCGTGCCAATGATTCGACATGACGCAGACCGCATGCAGAATCACGCCAGTTCGCTCAGCCGCCAGCGCTAGACAGTATCTAACGTTTTGATTGGTCCCAGTCGACGGTCGCAGCAAGAACTGCCGCTGCGTCGTACGTCGCGTGACGAGGTAGGTGCGGCCAGGGAGAATCTCGCGCGGATGAGTCACGCCCCTACATCGGTCGGCCCGCGGCCCCAGTTTCCGGCCGCGAAATTCGGAGCCGAACCAGAGAAGGGCTCTCGGAGCCGAAATTCGGAGCCGAACCAGGGAAGGGCTCTTGGGTGGAAGGGCTCTCGGGTGAAGGGCTCTGGAATCGAGGCGGGCTTACAGCGGCACGGCAAAGGGCAGCGTGTAACCCAGGAGGGTAATCGTGAGAGCTGGACATTTCGTCGAAGCTCGAAAGACGTGCGTCGTGTTCGCGCCGCGCTGCAGCAAACGCGCAGATCATGCGATGATGTGTGAAGCAAGCGCACGCGTGTCGTGTCGAATGAAGTGCAGAAGCTGACGCGTCATTGCGACGTAGACGACATGCAGACGGAGACACCATTCGACATTGGCGTGCTCTCTGGCATAGTCAGAGCCCGCGCCGCGAGGTGTTGGAACACATGACAAGAAAAGTAAAAGGTATGGTTCAGCTGGCGGGAGTGACTTACCGCATCGTACGCGTCGCGTTCGGCTCGTACTCGGTCGTTCGGATCAAAGACGACGTCGACGTGGGCAGCTTTCACGTTGCGCCCGCGCTGGGCGTCGAGGCACACGGCGTCGAACCGGAGTTGCTGCGGGAGGTTGCGCTGCTCGCCATCCACACCGCCAAGACCACGTACGCGGGCTTTGCCCGGCCAGATTTGTCCGGTTTGGAGGTCGCGAGCGCGAATGCCGCGCGCCGTTCCCCGAGCAGTCTACCGCCCGCCACTCCCCCCGGAGGCTGAGACCGCCGCCGGCTGGCTCGCCAGCGGGGATTTGACGAACGGCGACGGGCGCACAAAGCTCTGGCCACCGTGCCATCCACGTCGAGCCAGTTCGAGGCCATCGCGCAGCTCCGGGAGCGGTTGGCACAGGGCGGCGTGTTCGTGCTCACGGGCGCCGGAGTGAGTACCGATTCGGGGATCCCGGCCTACCGCGACGAACGCGGCGCGTGGAAGGGGCGCGAACCGATTCAGTATCGCGATTTCGTGGCTTCGGAGGCGGTGCGGAAGCGCTACTGGGCGCGCAGCATGCTCGGCTTCCCGCTGATGGCTCGCGCGACACCCAACCTCGCCCACCACGCCCTCGCGGACCTCGAGGCCCGCCGCGCCCTCTCGCTCTTGGTGACGCAGAACGTGGACGGCCTGCATCGCCGCGCCGGCAGCCAGAACCTCGTCGATTTGCACGGGCGACTCGACCAAGTTCGGTGTTTGGGTTGTGGGGCCCTCACGGAGCGCGCGGCGCTTCAATCCGAGCTCCTGGAGCGAAACTCGGACTTTGCGCGCGCGAGCGCCGTCGTCAAGCCGGACGGCGACGCTGAACTCACTGACGTCGACTACGAGCGCTTCCAGCTCGCGGCTTGCCGTGCGTGCCGCGGAATGCTGAAACCGCACGTGGTGTTCTTCGGGGAGAACGTGCCCGCCGAGCGCGTGACGTCGGCCATGGCCGCGCTCGAGCATGCACGGCTCCTGCTCATTGCGGGCACCTCGTTGATGGTTTTTTCCGGCTTTCGTTTCGCGCGCGCGGCCGCGCGTTTCGGCGTGCCAATCGCAATCGTGAATCGCGGCTTCACGCGGGCGGACGAATTGTCGGCGCTCAAGATCGAAGGCAATGTCGGCGAAATCTTGAGCGCAGCCGCACGCTGATGGATCGACTCAGGCCGTCGCGCTGACCATCTCGGCTGATTGCAACTGCGCGATGTGCTGCACGATGTAGTCCGCGTCGCGTCCTACACCAGAGAAGCGGCCCGATCCCCAAGTGTGTAGCCACGGCAGGCCGATGAAATACAGACCTTCGCGATCCGTGACTCCTCGTTCATGCAACGGGAACCCGCGAGCGTCGAGCACGGGAGATTTCACCCAACTGAAATCCGAGGCAAAGCCCGCGCAGAACAAGATCGCGCTGACGCCCGCGGCCACCAAGTCCAGCGCTTCGGGCTCTTGCGCCGGTTCCCAAGGGGGGCTGTAGTCAGCCTCGACCGGCGCGTCGATGTTCTGTTTCTCGATGAAGGCGTCGATCGTGCGGTTGATGCTGCGGTACACGGCGTCCGCACCGTCCAAGTTCTGCCTGAGTTCTGGCTTGAAGCTCGCCACGCCCGCTTTCACGGTCGTGAGCGGCCCGTACAGCTCCATGCCCTCGAGCGCCATCTTGCGTAGATCGATGTCACGTCCGCCGTCGCGCCCGGTCACGTAGTGGTTGGTCTTGTCTCGAACTTGCTCGCGGTTTGGATGCTGATCGATCGGAATGTTGTAGTAGCCGAGGTCATCGAGCCATTCCACGACGTCCCGACCACGGTAGCGCCGAGCACAACGTGGAGCGGCTCCGACGGCCAAGTGCACCTTCCGCCCCGCCAAGTGCAGGTCCTCGGCGATTTGCGCGCCCGATTGACCACTACCGACCACGAGCACCGCGCCTTCCGGTAGTGATTGCGGATTCTTGTAGTTCGAAGAGTGCTGAGTCAGGATCTGCTCGGGGATCTCACTCGCATACTCCGGCAGGAACGCCTTGTGGTAGCAACCGGTGGCGACCACGACTTGTTCGGCCGTAAATACTCCCTGCGACGTTTTCAGTTCGAAGCGCGCCGGGCCAGAGCCGTTGGTCTCGGTCAACGATTCGACCATCACTCCTTCGCGCACCGGCAGGTCGAACGCTTTCTTGTAGCCTTCCACGTATGCGACGATCTCGTCTTTGAGCATGAAGCCCTGTGGGTCGGAACCAGCGTAGGGATAGCCTGGCAGCTGACATTGCCAGTTCGGCGTCACCAAGCAGAACGTATCCCAACGCTCGTCGCGCCAGGAGAACGCCACCTTGCGCCCCTCCAGCACCAAGTGATCGATTCCTCGTTGCTTCAGGCAATAACTCACGGACAGTCCTGCTTGGCCGCCTCCGACCACGATCACGGTGTGGTGTTCGGGCTTCGGCGCTTTGGCGCGAGCATCACGCGGGCCGTGCTTTTTGAACTCGAGCACGAGCACCGCCTGTGTCTTTTGTTCGGGAGACAACTCGCTGGCCGTCTGTTCGATCGTCGATAGCTGGTCGAGGGCCGAGCTGCAGCTGAAGCCATAGCGCTCGCGAACCCTCTCAGAAGCAATGTTGAGTGCCTTTCGAGCGCGTTCCACGAAATCCGGAACGGTATAGCTTTGGCCCTCGCTCAGGTAATCTTCGATTACGTAGGACGGAGAATAACAATCGATGGTCGCGCCGTTTGGCCAGCGCACGCGAAAATGCATCTCGGGCATGGTAAGACTCCACTCTCTTGTGTTTTTAGAAACTCAGTATTGCGGTTGCGGGAGTGCGGGAGCGTCCCGCCTCGGCAATGACTCGTAGCGAGCGAGGTGCCTCTCGGCGACGAGATCCCACGAGTAGAGCTGAACGCGCTGGTAGCCCTCTCTCGCGGAGCGGTGCCGCTCGCTCGGGTCGCTCAGCAAGCGGACGAGCGAGGCGGCGATTTGCGTCGCAGACCCGGGATCCACGAAGGTCGCGCAACACGGGTCCAGGTACTCGTCGAACGGCGCGCCTCGAGGCACGATGACCGCACACCTGCTGGCCAGTGCTTCGAGAACACACAAGCCAAAGCCCTCTTGGAGCGATGGGCAGAGGAGCACGTCGCTCATTCGATACAGCGCCGTGAGGTCCGCTTCGGCAACGGTGCCGAGAATCGTGATTCGCGCCTGCAGTTCCGCCGGTAGTTGCGCGAGCTGGCGCGCGAACTCGGAGCGATAGGCCTCGTGCTCCCAGATGCTCGCGCCTCCCGCAATCACCCAACGCAAGCGCGGTTGGCGGGTGAACGCGAGGGCCACCGCTCGCAGCGCGGCAAGGCTATTTTTCCGGGATTCTATGCCACCGACGCTCAGAATTACGGTGTCCCCGCGTTCGACCGCGAGCTGCTCGCGCATGCGCTGCTGATCCGACGCCGGACAGGCAGTGAAACGTTGCAGGTCGACGCCATTCGAGATCACCGGCGCGTCGCGACCAAACGCGGCGCGAACTTCGCGACTCGTGACCTGGCTGACGCTGAGCACCAAATCTGCGCAAGAGACCGAGCGCTGCTGGCAGTCCATCAGGTACGGGCTCTCGAAATGCTCGACGTGATGCACGGTGCGGACCACGGCCGCCCCGCGGAGTTCCGACTTGGCAGCGTCGAGCGCATTCGCCGCCAGACAGTCTTCGGCGTGGCAGATGTCATGCCGCGGACGCAGGGTGTCCAAGCCTGCACGAAACTCGGCGATGCGCTGTCGAATCAGCGCGTCTACGTCAGTCGGCGCGGGCGCCGCCGGAAACAAGCGTAGCTGGCAAGAGAGCGGTCGAAAGAAGGCATCCCCGGCTTTGCTCAGGGCGTATAAGGTGACCTGCGCGCCCTTTCGCTGCAACGCCTCCGCCAAACACGCGGCGTGCACCACGCTGCCGCGAGGCTTGGTCGAATAGGTAAAAATGCCGATGGAAAGCATGCTGGCCCGGAGTCAACTGGCGCGGCGCTGCTCGGACGGTGATCCGAAGCCCGTCAGCGGCTCGCTCAAGTCCCAATAATTGGCTCGCTCTTTGCCGTATCCAAGCTCGAGGCGGGGCTCGCTCGTGACTTCACCCACCGCCGAACAAGTGACGCCGGCGCCTGCAAAACGCGCGCACACTTCCTTCACCGCGCTCGGCTCGACGCTCAACACGAACCCAAAACTGGGGAAGGCATTCAGCCAGCGAAACGCGTCGACGTTCGGCGGAGCCGGTAGCCGTTCGAGATCCAGGCGCGCCCCGACACCCGACGTCTCGAGCATCATTAGCAGGGACCCGCACACGCCGGCCATGCTGATGTCCTTACCCGCGCCGACGAGCCCTGCCTCGGCTAGTTCGGGCAGGAGTGCCAATTGCGCGCGCAATTGCTCCGGCGAGGCGGTACTCGCTGCGTTGAAGTTGCCCCCGAGTCCACGAAACGTGCCGCGTAGATCCACGACCACGAGCAACGTCTGTCCCGGCCGCGCCGCATGTCCCGAAATCAAGCGCTTGGCCTTGCCCAGCACGGAGACGGCCAAGAACGACGCGCCGGGGACGCGTGACGTGTGACCGCCCACGATCGGCACACCGAAGGCTTCGCTCGCAAAGGCCATCCCCTCCAGCACGCGCTCGTTTTCACCGGCGCCCATGAACAACACGTCGGTGATCGCCCACGGGCGCCCGCCCATGGCGGCAATGTCGTTCAGGTTGACCATCACCGAGCAGAAGCCGCAAAACCACGGATCGGCCGCCAGAAACTCGCTTCGCATGCCTTCCGCGGCGAACAGCACGAAGCCGTCACCGTCGGGCAAGGCCGCCGCGTCATCCCCGTTCAAGATTGGCGTTGGACTCGGAAACCAGCTGCTGTGTGAGGCACGACCGAAAGCCCGCGCCGCCAATTGAATGTCGCGTTTGAGGTCGAGCTCCGCACGGCCCTTGAGCTCGCGCGCCAGCGCTTCGAGACTACCAGATTCGATGATCATGATGCCCTCGCGCGATGAGCGCTGGAAAGCCGTTCTGGGTAACGCTCGAGGTCGGCCTGCATCAAAAAGTGCGGTCGCCCCAAGAGCTCGAGTGCCTCGAGGCGACGGAAGTGGTGATGCTCGAAGTAGCGCGCATTCGCCTCTTGCACGGTTGCGAGAAATCGAGTGCAACCCCAAGCATGCGCGGTCGAAACGGCTTCGGTGATCAATGCGGTACCGACCGCGCCCACACGCCGGTACGCGCGCGCAACCCCCAAACGACCGCCAAACCAGGTGTGCTTGTCTTCTCGGTAGATGCGCACCACCCCCACTACGCCATCGGGCATGCCCGCGATCTCGCCTTGGGCCACGATCGGGCTTGCGTGATCGTCGAATGAGTCGCGATCGGAGCCGGCGAAAAGCCCTTGTTCGTTTGCAAATATCTCGCTTCGCAACCGGAAATACGCCGCCACTTGCCAGGCCTCGCGAGCGAGCTCGGCGGTGATGCGTTGCGCGGTTTGCGCGCGCAGCGGTTTGCCCCAGGGGTGAACGCAGTCAAGCATGGGCCGCCTCCCGCGCTTTCAAGGAAGAACACGCGCCACAACGCCCGCAACCGGCTTTGATCTCGGTGCTGCGCAGTCGCGCCTTGGCCAACATCGACGACACGTCGGCCAACAGCGATGCCATGAATGCGGGTTCTGGCGTCGGATGATGAGCGAGCGGCGTGCCCGCAATCGGCACGAATGGCACCACGAACGGGTATACGCCGAGCTCGATCATTTGCTGGCACATGTCGAGGATCGCTTCGCGACTATCACCGAGTCCGGCAAGCACGTAACTCGACACCTGACCGCGCCCGAACACGGAGACCGCCGCCGCGAAGGCTTCGAGGTAGACCGACACTTTGACTTCCGCTTTGCCGGGGATGATGCGCATCCGCACTTCTTCGGTCACGGCTTCGAGGTGCAGGCCGAGACTATCGACCCCGGCATCGGCCAAACGCGAGAACCACGCGAAATCCGCGGGCGGCTCACACTGAGCTTGAATCGGCAGGTCGACGGCTGCGCGCACCGCTCGGGCCGCGGCGGCCAGGACGCGCGCGCCGCGATCGTCGGTCTGAGGCGTGCCCGTGGTCATCACCATGTGCCGCACGCCGTCGAGTTCGACGGCGGCGCGGGCCACTTCTGCCAGCTGCGCGGGCGTTTTTTCGGCGATCGTGGATTTGGCGGCCAAGGATTGACCGATGGCGCAGAACTGGCACGAAGTCGCACGGTTTCCGTAACGCTTGCAGGTCTGTAACACCGTCGTCGCCAGTACGTCTTGCCCATGCAAGGTGGCGATCTTCCAGTAGGGGATGCCGTCTGCCGTCGAGCGATCGTAAAAGCGCGGCTTCTTCGGGAACGCCATTTCGGCGATCAATTCTCCGCCTTTGAGCAGCAAAGCGTAGTCCCCCTTCACCTCGGCCGTGTACGGCGAGCGGGCCGATGCATGGTTGAGGATCGGGACCATCACGGTCTGGTTCGCGATCGTGATCGCCTTGTGATCCGACGGACCGGCTCCGCCGGCTCGAGCCAAACCAGGGCCCGAACCGTCGAGCCAACGCATGCCGAGCGCTTGCAGCTCGGAGACGATCTCAGGATAGTTCTCGGGTGGTCTCTTCGGCTGCCGCGGGCTCGCGATGGGGAGCGAACGATTCATGGCTATTCCTCACTGGGCTAGGGCTGGCAGATTCGGCGTTGAGCTCGCGCACATGCGGTTGCGGCGTGCGATTGACGAGCAGTGACAAGAGTTCGGGGCGACTGTAGTGACCGACGCTGTCCATCATGCGTTTGCGCTTGTCGACGAGAGACAAGTCGAGATCGGCCAGGACCATGCCCTCCCCATCGGTCAGCGGCGGTGCGAGCAATGTGCCTTCGGGCGAGACGATGGCGGTGAAGCAGCCGCCGCGCAGTGCCCGCTCCAGACCGGTATTTCCCGCTACTTCAGCGACTTGCTGCGGGTCGAGGTAACCCGTAGCGTTGACCACGAAGCAGCCCGACTCGAGGGCATGATGGCGAATCGTGACTTCGATTTGCTCGCGGAAAATGTCGCCGACGAGCGAGCCCGGGAACATCGCAACGTGGATTTGCTCGTGCTCGGTCATCATCACGTAGCGAGCCAGCGGGTTGTAGTGCTCCCAGCACGCGAGGGCACCGATGCGACCAACGGAGGTATTGACCGCGCGCAGTCCGGAGCCGTCACCCTGACCCCAGATCATGCGTTCGTGATAAGTGGGCGTGATCTTGCGCCGCGATTGCAAGAGCCGACCATCGGCATCGAACAAGAGTTGCGCGTTGTACAGCGTGCCGTGGTCGCGTTCGTTGATTCCGATTGCCACCACGACGCCCGCTTTCTTCGCGGCCGACCCGATCTGATCCGTCACGGGACCAGGCACCGTGACGGACTCGGCAATCAATTTCAAGTGATCGGCGCCCATCAGTGCGGGCGCCTTGATGAACGAAAAGTAGGGGTAGTACGGGAGGACCGTCTCGGGAAATACCACGAGTTCTGCGCCCTTTTTCGCGGCTTCTGCGATGGCGTCGCAGACCTTGGCGGTTGTCCCCTCGCAGCTGTACAGCACCGGGCTGAGCTGCACCGCGGCCGCGCGAACGATCTTCGGAGTAGTCACGGCGATCCTCCCGCTTTCGTCACAACGTCCAGGTGTTCAAGATGAACGCGTTGTTCTTGCGATGGAGCAAGATCACGTCGAGGACGTCCAAAGGATTAATCGGTCGGATACCTTCGATTAGCGCACCCTCACCGTGACCATACAGCGCTTGCAGCGCGAAGCGACATGCGTACACCTTTCCGCCCTCACTCATGAACTTCTTGATTTGACCATTGAAGTTCTGATGCCCGGGGAACGCCTCATCGCCCAACTTCGGGAACCCGCGTTGCACGCCGAGCGTGACGCCCGGACCGTAGAGCAGAATCGAAGTCTCGAAACCTTTACGCTGTAGGCGAATTGCCTGCAGCATGTTCACGAGACCAATCGAGCCTTCGAACGCGACGGTGTGGAACGTGACGAGGGCTTTTTCGCCCGGCGACGCCTTCACGTCCTCGAACACTTTTTCTTCGTAATCGACCAAGAAATCCCCAGTTTTATTCGGGGCGACTTCGACCTTCGGCATGCTCGATTTCCTCCAATTGAAAGCGGTGTGGACTCGCCCCGGAATGCGGGCGAGCATCGTGTCTTCGAGCAGGCCTATAGCGAGGCGCATGCCAACTTCGGGCGCGCCCGCTAGCGTGGGTGTTTCTCGTAATTTTTGCAGATCAGGTCACGCACGAGAAACACGCAACTCTTTGTGAGTCACAGCTTCTTGCGAATCGTCGCGTCAGCTTTGGTGAGCTGCGCGTGCCTCCTGTTTCAGCGGAAAGAATTCTAACGCTTGGCCGGGCGCGCCACGCCGAGCTGCTTCATGCGGTAGCTCAACGTGCTGGGACTCAGCCCGAGCAAATTCGCCGCCCCGCGTTCACCGGCGATCCGCCAGTCGCAGCGGTTCAGTGCGTTCTCGATGTTCTGTCGTTCGAGCGCCTGGAAGTGTTCCTCGGAAAGGACCTCACCGGCGCCGTTGCTCGCCGCCTCGCTCAAGGGCGCCGAGGGCAGCATGCTATTCTTCCCCAAGTGCAATCTTAAACCCGTGCCCTCGTGCGAGGCCAGAACCAGGGCGCGTTCAATCAGGTTCTGGAGTTCGCGGACATTGCCTGGAAAATCATAGCTTTGCAGACGAGCTTCGTCGGCGGGTGAGAGCTTTTGCAGGGGCAAGTGGAGGCGAGCCGAGGTGGCCTGCAGGAACTGGCGGGCCATGGGCAGGATGTCCTCCCGGCGCTCGCGCAAGGGCGGCACGATGATCGGCACCACGCTCAAGCGATAAAACAGATCGCGGCGAAAGCGACCACTCTCGACCTCCACCTCCAGCGGGCGATTGGTGGCGGCGATCACGCGCACGTCGACGCGGCGCGTGCGATCGTCACCCACGGGCTCGAAGGTACGCTCCTGCAACACCCGCAGTAACTTGCTCTGATGCTCGAGGGGGATCTCCCCCACCTCGTCCAAGAATAACGAGCCGCCATCAGCGAGTAAGAAGCGCCCTTGGCGATCGCGCGATGCGCCGCTGAACGCACCCCGCACGTGGCCAAAGAATTCGCTCTCGAACAGCTCGCGCGGCACGCTCGCGCAATTGACTTTGACCAGCGGCCCATCGTGGCGTGGGCTCATGTCGTGCACAGCGGCGGCAATCAACTCTTTACCCACCCCACTCTCACCCAGGATGAGCACCGAAGAATCGCTTTGGGCGACCGCTTGAACCTGGGCCAGGACTCCGCGCATCACGGCGCTTTCAGCAATGATTTCGCCCTGTTTCAGGGCCGAACGCACGGCTTCGCGCAGGTAGTCGCGCTCGCGTTCGGCGTTCTCCTTGAGCCGCGCGATCTCCTCGAAAGCGCGGGCGTTGGCGATCGCCACCGCGGCGTGATCGGCGAACACTCGCAGCCAATCCAAGTCGGTCTTTTCGAGGCGACGCCGACTGAAGAATGCAACCACGCCCAGGACCTGACCCTTGAAACACAGGGGCTGGCCGGCAAAGCTTTCGATGCCCTCGGCATCCGCCCATTCTTTCTGCAAGATCCAGTTCGGCGCGCCTCGCTGCAGGAGTAGCGCGCGGTTGCTGGCGGCTACCTGGCCAACCTTACCGTAGCTGAGCGGGATCTCGTGGTGCGCGCCATCGGTGCGATTCCAACGTTTCGTGGGGTCAACCCGGGACGCCCCGATACTGGCTTTTAGCTCGAGATAAGGCGTCCCCTGTTCGGGATGGTGCAGGAGCCAAACGCGGGCCAGCGCTACGCCGTCCCACATGCCCAGGCCTTGCACCATTTCGCGCAACACCGAGTCCGGCGAGCGCGCCGCGGCGACGGACAGCGCGAGGGACTGCAGAGCGTCGAGCTGCACGGCGCGGATTCTTGCGCGATTCAGCTCCTGTGATGTTTCTTGTGCGTTTCAGCGCTGGGCTCGATGCCGGCGCTCAGATCCCGTACTTGGCGGCGGCTCGATCGGGGGTTCGCGCGGCTTTGGTGGACTGCCTGGGCTTCGCCACGAGCCCCTTCGAAGGCTTACCCAGCTTGAGGTCCGGTTTCGATTTGGCGGGCTTGTTTGGGTTGAGATTGCGCGGTTCTGGGGGCTCGGTCGGATTGGCGGCGGGTTCGGTGGTCGCTAGGGGCGCGGGCGCGGGTGCGACGGATGAAGCGGCTGGAATTCGCTCTGCGAGCGCGGCGGCACCTTGGGCCGCTTGATGGCGGGTCTCGTGCCCGCTGTGGTAGCTCGCGATTGCGCTCACTCCGATCGCCGTTACCAAGCAGGAGATCGCGGCCGCGGCCCACACACGGCGTTTCATCTGACTCGCGGGCACGCTCGGATCGCGCTCGGTCGTTTCGCTTTGGTTCGAGATGGAAGCTGATGACGAGCGAGCAGGCGCTATGAGCCCGGAGAGACTGGAATTGTGTGCCTGAGCGCTGGCTGCGCGTGCGATCACGGAAAGATGCGCGTTGGGCTCCGGCGAGCCGAAGAATTTTGCCACTTCAGCGTGGGTCGCGAGCCGATCGCGCGCGACGTCTTCAATCGCTTGGGCGAGTTGCGCGCAATTGGCGAAGCGCTGCTGAGGGTCGACGGACAGCGCGCACATGGCGACGGCCTTCAACGGCGCGGCCCAGCTCAGCTCTGGCGGCAACTGAGGTAGCGTTATTTTCTCGCCCATCAAGCGCATCACGATGCTGTCGACGGAATCGTTTTCGAACAAGCGGCCGCCGGCGAGTGCTTCCCACAGCAACACGCCTGCGCTGAACACGTCGGCGCGTGCATCGATTGCGTCGCCCAGCAGACGCTCGGGCGCGAGGTGTGCGCACCGTTCCGGAGCCGCTAGTGTGCCGGGCGCGGACCAGTGCCGAGGCGCGAGCGCGATCAGTCGCGCGACGCCCGTGAGATCGACGCGGATCATCGCCGGCACGAGTTCGCCGTGGACGAACGGTTGCCCGCTCACGGTCTTCGTGTCTTCGAGCGCCGTCAGTCCGCTGAGCGCGTCGAGCAGGATGCGCAGCGCGCGAGAGAGTCCGTACCCGGCCAGCCCACGTTTGAGGGGCAGCTCGAACCAACCGCGCGTCGCGTCCGCTTGGGGGGCGCAGCCACCCGGGACACGCTCGAGCGGGACCAAGCAGGGGTGAACCCGGGACAAAGCGAGCTGCGGGGCAAGCGGCTCCGCACTCTGGCCCTGCGGGGGCGATGGGGTGATGGCAAAGCGGACCAATCCAGCGCCAATACGTCCGAGCGCGGCAAATCTTTCGTCGGACAGCAGAGACGGATTTTTCGAAGCGAGGCCGCTCTAACCCGCACCGCAGGGGTTATGGCTTGCTACTGGCGCGACTCACCACTTCGCGCAGCCAACGGTGCGCGGGGTCGTCGTCCAACCGGGGATGCCAGACCAAGGACAGACCAAACCGCGGCACTTCGAAGGGCGGTGGAACGAGCCTCAACGGTAGACTCTTGGCCATGCGCCGAGCCAATCGCTCGGGCATCGTGCTGATGTAGTCGGTTTCGGCGACCACCATGGGGGCGACCAAGAAATTCGAGACGCGCAGGGCAACGCGACGGGCGAGGCCTCGCCGCTCGAGCTCCGTGTCGACGAAGCTCCCGGCGGTGCCCGTCGGCGCGACGAGGACGTGGCGTAGGGACAGGTACTGGTCGAGCGTGAGGTTGCCCCGCACCTGCGGGTGACCCTTGCGAACCATGCACACGAAGCCATCGTCGAACAGATCGTGCGTCGACAGCCCGGTCGCCGTCGTGCCCGTGACCAAGATCGCCAAATCGAGGCTGCCTGATTCGATCAGCTCGGGAACGTTGGGGAACGTGACCACGTTCAGATCGATACCGGGCGCCGCAAGCTGAAGCGTTCGCAAGAGTGGCCTCAACAGCAGGGCCTGCCCGTAGTCGGCCATGCCCAGCGAGAACGAGCGACGGGCGCGCTTGGGATCGAAAGCGGGTTCGCTCCGCAACACGCCCTGAAGTTCGGACAGCCCGCGTTCCAAACCCGGCAGGAGCCGAGCCGCGCGCGGTGTTAGCGCGAGTGTGCGCCCGTGACGCACCAGGAGCGCGTCATCACACAATTCCCGCAAACGCCCGAGCGCGTGACTGGTAGCCGATTGGCTCAACCCGACTTGGCGAGCGGCACGCGTCACGTGCCGTTCGCGCAGCAACGCGCGGAGGATGACGAGCAGGTTGAGGTCGATCGAACTCAGGCTCACATCATGCAGCATATGCATGTTTATACTGCCAACTGTGCATTAGGCACATAGCTCTCTCGAACCTATCTTCCCGGGGTCAACACACAGGAGGTTCGGTCCATGTTCGTAATCACAGGCGCTACGGGAAATACGGGTTCGGTCGCGGCGGAAGCATTGCTCGACGCCGGTAAGCAAGTGCGGGTCGTGGTGCGCACCGCGAGCAAAGCCAAGCGCTTGGCCGCTCGCGGCGCGGAAGTAGTGGAGGCAGATCTCAGCGACGAGGCCGCGCTGACCGCGGCATTTCGTGGAGCCGAGGGTGTGTACCTATTGTCACCGCCCGACGTCCGGTTACAGGACTTCTTCGTCGCCCGCCAAAAGCTCGTCGACGGCTTGGCGCGTGCCGCCAAAACCGCAAGCGTCGAGCACGTGGTGTTTCTGTCTTCCGTGGGCGCTCAGCACAGCGCGGGCACGGGCATGATCGTCAGCACGCACGTCGCGGAACAGGCACTGCGTGCGACGGGGCTGCCCGTCACCTTCGTGCGTGCCGCTTACTTCATGGAAAATTGGGCAAGCGTGTTGCAGCCCGCGCAGCAAGACGGCGTATTGCCGAGCTTCTTGGCCGTGTCCCGCGCGATCCCGATGGTCGCCAGCATCGACATTGGCAAGACGGCGGCCCGGGCGCTCTTGGACGGCCCACGCGGAACGCGCATTATCGAGCTCGGCGGACCAACCGAGCTGAGCCCAGCCGACGTGGCCGCAACCGTGGGCAAGATCCTGGGCCGCGAAGCGAAGGTGGCCGAGGTGCCGCTGGAGGCCGCCGTTCCGACCTTTACCTCGTTCGGTTTCTCCCCGGTCGTGGCCGAGGGCTTCCGCGAAATGTACGAAGGCGTGGCCAACGGCAAAGTCAGCTGGGAAGGCGGCGGCGCTGAACGTGCGCGCGGCACGACGCAGCTCGAGACCGTGCTGCGCGCGCTTACTGGAAGGCAATGACGGCCGCGACGATGATCGCGACGCCGAGCGCCAAGATGGCGTTGGCCACGGCGGGCAACTTGGTCAATGCCGGGCCGCCCCCGGCCTCGCGAGCGCGCTTGCCCAGCACCTGCGAATAGCCGACCGCGCCGACCAAAAGCACGACCAGGGTCAGCTTGGCGTGAAATGCGGGCCCGCCCGCGGCCATCACCGCGCCCGGGCCGCGCATGAAGAACATGCCGAGACCACTCACGAGCAACAGCAATAGGCCGTAGCTACCGTTCTTCGACACGCTTGCCGCGCGCAGCAGGAACTTCGTGCGCTCGGCAGACTCCAGCCCCGAGCTCGCTCTACGCAACGTGAACGAAGCGAAGCTCGCGCCCACGCCCAGCGCCAGACCGACGAAGTGGAGGATCAAAAGCACGAGGTAGGACACGGGCATGGCGGCGAACTCATAGCTCGCTCATTCGGGCACCGCAATCAATGATCCGTAATCTGCGTCTAGGGTGCGATGTCCTTCGGGGGGCTGGTGTTTTCTGGCCAATCATCGCGACGCGCGTAGGCTGCATCGCGTTTGAGCAGGCTCACACCACCGCCGAGGGATCGCTCACGCCAAGTGCGTCCGGGCGGTGACGCATCGAGCCAGTGAAAGCTGCGCTCGCGGTCGTCGAGGTGCACGAAGGCCGTCTTCGGGTGGGTGTACACGCCAACCCCGACGCGTGGCAGCGTGCGCAAGTACGACGCGAGCGCGCGAGCCTGCACTCCGGGCAGCTTGAAATCGATGGCCTTGCCGCTTGCGTGCGGGCCTTCTTTGCGGCGGCCCGGTTTGCGGTAGGCCGAGACCACCTGCACTTCGCGGGCTTTGAAGTGCATCGCCGCGCGCACCGCCAGCTGAAGGGTCCGCCGATCGAGCGTGATCGCGGCGCAGTTCTTGGGATCCCGCGAGTCGGCGAGCAGCACGTCGAGGCGTGTTGCTTCCTGTTCGTCGACATGGCCTGCATCGTCGTACAGCCGAATCGATGCGCTCTCACCCGTCGTTTGATTGCGGAAGCGCAGCGCCGGCAACTCGGCGAAGGACGGCTCGCCACTGGCACCCGCCGAGCTCGACGACAGACCGAGCACGCTGGCTAGAACGAAAGACGCGAGCGTCAGTACACGCATGCACCAAGTCTAAGCATGCGCCCGCGGGGGCAGCCTAGGTCGATCGAGCGATTTTCACGCCAGATTGACCGAAGCAGCGCACTTTCAGCAGGTCTCGCTAGAACTTTCCGCGGCCGTCGAAGGGCAAGCGCCAACTCGCGGGTCAGCGCGCCCCCGTGGGCCAGTCAGGTCCGAACGAGAACGGCGAGAGAGCCGTGTTGGCCCGACCGAGAAAGAGCGCGCCCACCGCCGCTGCGCGCGGAGCGGCGTTGTTGTTCGCCGGTAGCGCTTCGGAATCGAGATCCAAGGCGAGCTCGGCCGGCACGTGCTCCAGACGAGATGAGAGTCGCTCGACCTCGTTCGCCGAGGGCGACGCGCTCGGCTCGCTGCTGCGGGCACGACCGTGCTTGGTGCGCAGCCATGCGAACGCGGCGTACCCCAACACGACCAATCCCCCACTCAACGGCAGCGCAACGCTTTTGAATGCCCACTCTTTCCTCCTGGTTATCGTCCACGCTCTGCAAACGCCGGGCCGCGTTGGTTGCCGCGTGGTGTGCGCGCGTGCGCGCGTGGGGATGCCGCAGATCGCTACACTGAGTCATGGACGCACGATGGGAGCCGCGCCTCGAGCGGCGCTCTCGTGACCAGAATGTACATTGCGGAAGCAAATGAGTTCGCGCACCGCGCATCTGCCACCATGGCGCACATGTTGCTTTGTTGAGGAGTGATGCCGACGCCCAGCGACGACCGAACCTCAGCCGCGGAACAGACCGTCATCGGTCGTACGGCGGCGGGGTACGAGCCAGGCGCGCTGCTGTCGGATAAGTATCGTCTAGAGTCGCTGCTCGGCGAAGGCGGGATGGGCGCGGTCTGGCGGGCAACCAATGTGCATTTGGACCTGCCCGTCGCCATCAAACTCATCCGCGCTGATCTCGACCGCGGCGCGCTGCGAGCACGGCTGCAGTTGGAAGCGCGCTCCGCCGCAAAGCTCGGGCATCCGGCAATCGTGCGCGTGTATGACGTGGGCGAGAGCGCGCTCGGGGACCCGTTCATCGTCATGGAGCTGCTCCAGGGCGAGACCCTGGCTCAACTGATCGCCCAGGGCCGTTTGCGTAGCACGCGCGCCGTGCAATTGATCTTGCCGATCATCGACGCCTTGGCGATGGCCCACGGGCGCGGCATCGTGCACCGCGACCTCAAGCCCGACAACTTGATGATCGCCTACGAAGAGCAGCATTGTCGGCCAAAAATCCTGGATTTTGGCATCGCCAAGTTGACCGACCCGGGCGATGCGGACCACAAGCTCACCGAAATCGGCGCGGTCGTCGGCAGCCCGGAATACATGTCGCCCGAGCAGGCCCGCGGGCTAGACGAGGTCGATGCCGGCACCGACATTTGGTCCATGTGCGTGGTGCTGTACGAGGCCCTCACCGGCTGCGCCCCGTTCACCGCGACCAACTACAATGCGCTGTTGCGCTGCATCGTCGAAGAAGAACCAAAGCCGCTTTCGGAGTACGCGGTAGGCGACGGCGAGCTGTGGCAGATCTTGCGTCGCGGGCTGAACAAGGACCGCGGGCAGCGCTATGCGAACATCTCGCAGCTGGGTCAAGCGTTGGCCGGGTGGCTGCTGCGGCAAGGCGTGACCGAAGACGCCTGCGGCAGTTCGCTCGACGCGAAGTGGTATCAGCGCGCGCACGAGCCCTCGGAGCGTGCGCGAACCGATTCGGCGCCCGCATCGGTGCCGGTGTGCGAATCGGGGCCAGTGAGCACGGGCATGGCTCGCGGACCATTCACCGCTACGATTCATCCGCGTGCCAGCGCGCACACGTGGAGGGTCAACACGGGCCTCGCGGCCGGCGCGTTGCTGGGAACCTTGCTGCTCGCCTTCGGGATCTCCGGGCGTCCCGCCGCAGTAGCGGCGCAAGCGCCAGCGGCACTCTCGTTGCCCGTGAGCGCACCGCCCGAGCGTCTTCCGCCCGCGGCCCATCAGTCCGCGCCGGAACGGATTGAAGTCGTGCCCGTGGGCTCCGCGGTCGAGGACGCCAAAATCAAGCCCTCGCCGGCCCCTGCGCGCATCAGCAAGCCGCTACCCGCCGCGGTGCGCCCGCTCGCTTCCGCCCCGCCCCTCGCCGCGCCCAGCGCGGCACCATCGATCCCCAAAACCACGCGGCCGCTCGACCTCCTGGCCCCCTATTGATTGGCGAACCGCCGTGTCGAGCGACGCAGAACCGAACAACCAGCGGGAGCGCCCGTACTTGGCTCGAAGCGCGGTGCTGCTCGCTTGCGTGCTTCTGACGTTCGCGGTCGACGAGCGTCACGCCTTCGCCGAGGCGGCGCCGCAGGTCAGCGATAGTGCGGCCCAACGACGAATCTCGGCGAAAGCCAAATACGAAGAAGGCGTCGAGGCGTATCGCGGCGCTCGCTACGCGGACGCGGTGCGTTTGTTCCTCGAGGCCGATGCGCTCTCGCCGAGCGCGGCGCTGTCATACAATATCGCCCGCGCTTATGAAAAACTCGGAGATGACGCCCAAACGCTGCGTTGGTATCGCAATTACCTGCGCTTGAACCCGCAAGCGAGCAACGCCGTCGAGGTGCAGGGCTACGTGCGTTCGTTGAGCCACTCGTTGGCCAAGCAGGGCATCCAACAGGTGACCATCTTGTCCAGTCCGCCGGGGGCGAGGGTCGCCATCGATGGCAATCCATTAGGCGTGACGCCGCTGACTACTGAATTGCGGCCAGGGAAACACAGTACCCTGCTGAGTTTGCGTAGTTTCGCTGATTTCGAGGCAGATTTCGAACTGGCACCGGCAACACCCCTGGATGTGAACGCCGCCTTGGAGAAGGCCCCGACGGAGGAGGAACGGCCGGCAGCGGACGAAGCCAGACGTCGTTTTGGCGTCGTTCCCTACGTCACGCTGGGCGTCGCGGCGGCCTGCTTGGGAGGAGCCGCGATCTTCGAAGTGTCACGGCGCTCCGCGCAGAACTCGGCCGAGAGCGAAACCGTGCAGCTCGACTACGAACGAGAGATCGATGCCATGAATAGCCGCCAAACTACGGCCCGCGTGCTACTGGGCGTGGGAGGGGTCTTGGCCGTCACGGGCGCGACACTCTTGGTCTTCAACACCCGGCTCACGCCCGAGTCGCGTGCAGTCGTGGCCGGAGTGCCCGGCGGCGCCACGTTTTCCTGGGAGCGACGCTTCTGATGCGCTTCGCACGCTGGCTGCGCCTATCAACGCTGCTAGCGCTGGTGACGCTTGGTTGGTCGTGTGCCAACGACCTCAGCAAGAATTTGGACGGCAAGGCGTGCACCGCCAATCGCGAATGCAGTGGCGGCTATCGTTGCGATGAAGCCACGCTGACGTGCGTGCGCACCGCTGACCCGGGCGCGGGTGACGCAGGAGATTGCGCAGTCGACGAATGCGACGGCAAATGTGTGGTCCTCGCTTCGGATCCCAAAAACTGCGGCGGCTGTGGCGCGACTTGCTCCGCACCCGCGCACGGTGTGGCCGTGTGCTTGGCGGGAACATGCAACTTCGCTTGTCCGGGGCTCGCCGCTTGCGGCGACGTATGCGCCGATTTCGAGCGTGACCCCGACAACTGCGGCGCGTGCGGGCAGGTCTGCAGCAACCCCGCGGGTGGCAGCGCGAGCTGCGTCGCGGGCAAGTGTCGAGTAAATTGCGCGGCCGGGCGAATCAGCTGCGGCGAGCGCTGCGTCGACGTTGAAAGCGACCCGGCCCATTGCGGGGCTTGCGAGCAGGCCTGCGACCCGGGATTGGTGTGCACGGGCGGTCGCTGCAAGGAGAGCTGCGAGGCCGGCCTGAGCAATTGCGGCGGGGCTTGCATGGACGTCACCGAGTCCGCGAGCCACTGCGGCGACTGCAATACTACCTGCCCCAGCCCAAGTCACGCCGCCGCGACCTGCACGGACTCGAAATGCGATTTCGCGTGTCAGGACGGCTTCGAGAAGTGCGGCGCGAGCTGCATCGACACCGAACGCAACCCGAGCAATTGCGGCGAGTGCAACCGCGTGTGTGATGTGCCGGCCAATGGCTCAGCCACGTGTGCGGCCGGCAAGTGCGGAACGAAGTGCGATGTCGGCTACGCGAAGTGCGGCGATGCCTGCGTGAAGACGGAGCAGGATCCATCGAACTGCGGAGCGTGCGGCACCCGCTGCCAACAGAACGAAGTGTGCACCAGCGGGAAGTGCACTTCGACGTGTCCCAGCGGCACGACCAACTGCGGCGGCTCGTGCGTGAATCTGACGAACGATCCGAACCACTGCGCCAATTGCGCACAAACGTGCCCGGGCGCTGAGCACGCCAGCGCGATTTGCCAGGACTCGAAGTGTGCCCTCGCGTGTGCCGCTGGATACGGAGCGTGCAACGGGGGCTGCTCGAAATTCGACGCGGACATCAACAACTGCGGAGCCTGCGGCAAAGTTTGTGCGGCGACGGCCAACGGCGCCGCCGTTTGCAATGGTGGGCAGTGCGCGCTCAGTTGCAACGGCGGGTACAAGGAATGCGCGGGCAGCTGCGTGAACCAGAGCTCGGATCCCAAGAACTGCGGCGCATGCGGCAAGGCCTGCGAAGCCTCCCAGGTTTGCGAGAATGGCACCTGCGCGCTGGCGTGCGGCAACAAGACCAACTGCGGGAATGCCTGCGTCGACACGAAGACCGACACATCCAACTGCGGCGATTGTGGCAAAGTGTGCGGAGCCCCTGCGCACTCGGCGCCCGCGTGTCAGGCCGGCAGTTGCCAGTTCAGCTGTCAGTTGCCATTCATCGCTTGCGGCGCCGGTTGCATCGACCCACGTGCCGACGTGAACAATTGCGGAGCTTGCAAAACCGTGTGCAAAGCGCCCAACGGTGCGACCGCGACGTGTAGTGACGGGCAGTGCGGCGTGAAGTGCCCCGCCGGCAAGTCGCTGTGCGACGGCAAGTGCGTCGACCTCAAGTCCGACGACAAGAACTGCAGCGCGTGCGGCAAAGAGTGCAAGGGCTCGCTGGGTTGCCTGCTGGGCTTGTGTCTCTAGACCCAAAGCCTCGTAAATGTCGGCTCTCCGCCGGACCGCTCGGGGCGTGACAGGTGCGCCCGATGTGACCTTTTGCTACCGAGCCGCGCGCAAACTAGCTGATTTCGACCGTGTTTCCGGCTTTCTGGGCTTGGCACAGGGTGTGCTTAGAGCCTGAACGCAACTCAACAGGAGGAACTCTCATGATTCGCTCGTCAATCGTCGCTTGTGGTCTCGGTGCTCTGGTGCTCGCGCTCGGTAGCGGCTGCAACAAGGCCGCCGACGAACAAGAGAAGGCCATCAACGCGCAAGCGAAGGCCAACGAAAAGATCGTCGAAGCCAATCAAGAGGCCGACAAGAAGGCGAACGAGGCTCAAGCCGAAGCCGACAAGAAAATCGCCGAGGCCCAGGCTGGCTTCCTGAAACTGCGTGAGGACTATCGTCACGACACCACGGAGAAGCTGGTCGATCTGGACAAGAAGATCGCCGACCTGGAAGCCAAGGCGAAGACCTCGACCGGCAAGAAGAAAGCCGACCTCGATGCGCAATTGGCTCAGATCCGCACCCAGCGTGATGCGTTCGCTGCGGATTGGAAGACGATCGAGACGGCATCCGCCGCCACGTGGGATTCGACCAAAACGCGCCTCGACAAGGCGTGGAGCGACCTGAAATCGATGGTCGACCGCGCCGCGTAATCGTCCGGCAAGCCCGGAATAGAAAAAGCCCTCGCACGCGGACGCGTCGAGGGCTTTTTCTTCTCCGGAGCGCTAACTCAGGCGCCGAGCTTCTTCAGGCTCGCGAGCAGCACGCACACCGTGACGACTTCCATCGCCGTTTTGACTTGCGCCAGCGGCGGCATGGAGGGCGCGATGCGAATGTTGCGGTCGCGCGGGTCCTTGCCGTTCGGAAAGGTCGCGCCCGCTGCGGTGAGCTTGACGCCGGCCGCGTCCGCCAAGCGCACGACGTCGCTCGCGCAGCCATCCAGCGTGTCCAGGCTGATGAAGTAACCCCCACGCGGCTTGGTCCAGCTGGCCACGCCCTTGTCGCCGAGTTCCTTCGAGAAGGCCTCGGTGACCGCTTCGAACTTGGGGCGAAGCAGCTCGGCGTGACGTTGCATGTGCGCCAGCACGCCCGCGTAGTCTTTGAAGAAGCGCACGTGGCGGAGCTGGTTCAACTTGTCCGGGCCGATGGTCTGAATGCCCGCGTGCTTTTTGACATCGGCGATGTTGGCGGGGCTCGAGGCGAGCGCGGCAACACCGGCACCCGCGAACGAGATCTTCGACGTCGACGCGAACACGATGGCGCGATCCGGGTTGCCGGCTTCCGCGCAGGCCGTGATCACGTTGGCGAGCTGGTCACCCTCCGGGTAGAGGTCGTGCACGGCGTAGGCGTTGTCCCACAACAGGCGGAAATCCGGCGCGGCCGTTTTCATCGAGGCCAAGCGCTTGACCACGCCGTCGCTGTACGTGGTGCCGGTCGGGTTGCTGTACTTCGGCACGCACCACATGCCTTTGATGGCCGGGTCGCTCGCGACGAGTCGCTCGACTTCGGCCATGTCCGGGCCATCGTCGTTCAAGGCGACGCTGATCATCTCGATCCCGTGGTGCTCGCAGATCGCGAAGTGACGATCGTAGCCCGGGGTCGGACACAGGAATTTCACCTTTTCTCGGGCCCAGGGGGCCTTGCCGCCCGGCACCCCGTGCAAAAGCGCGCGCACCACGATGTCGTGCATCAGGGTCAAGCTGGACGCACCGCCGACGACCACCTGCGCGGGCGGCACCCCGAACAGCTCGGCGAAGATCGCTTTCATCTCCGGCAGGCCGTCGAGACCGCCATAGTTGCGGCCGTCACTACCGTCGCTGCCCTTGTAGTCGTTCTCGGAGAGCACCACCGTGAGCTTCGAGGCGAGGTCGAGTTGTTCGGACGAGGGCTTGCCTCGCGTCATGTCCAACTTCAGGCCCTGCGCCTTGAACGCGTTGTAACGCTGCTCGAGTTCTTGCGTGAGGGCTGCACGTTCCGGGGCGGAGAGTTTCGCGAGCTCGGTCATGGGGCACGGCTCTAACGAAATCTTGGCGCGGGCGCCAGTCGTCCCGAAACGAAGCCGCGAACCCACCCCAAAACAGGCCTATTTCCCGGCCGTCTGCCAATGCGCAACGGGCCACCCCTTGGCCCATGAGCCGGCGTGGCGCCGCGCTCACTGCCTCAAAGTGCGACGCTCGGGGTTAAAAATCGTCCAGCTCTGGGCGTACGAGCCTGTGTGCGAACACGCCTGATCATTGGGTCTCTCTCCCCCCTCCTCCTCCTCCTCCTCGGGCAAACCGCCCACGCCTTGCCGGGTACTCACGCCCCGGCCATCTCCACCTACGACACACGCGCCTCGAGCGTCGTGCTGGCGTATCGCCATGGCTCGAGTGACGCCGGCCCATTCAACACGTTCAGCTACAACGCGAACTTCACGAACACGACCGGCAAGCTGAGCGCGCAGTTCGGCCTGCACTACGTGAACTACGCGCCCAAGGTGAACAACGAGACCGCGCACGGCGTCGGTGCGAGCGGTGTCGCGTTGTTCCAATTTCCGGTCGCCAAGCGTTGGGACGACGGCGTGCCCAAGGCGGCACTCTCCTTCTACGTCGGCGCGGTGCCGACGATCTACGTCAGCGGGGAGCGAAACTATCTCACGATTCCCCTGACCCTGGGTCTGGCCCTGCCGCTCTCTCCGCACAAAGCGATCACCTTCACGCCCTGGTTCGAGGCTGCACCGAGCGCGAACCTGGATACGATCTTCAAACCCGCTGACATACAAGCCGACCGAGGCGACGTGACAATCACGCAAGACCCGGCTTTCCCGACCGACCCAACCAAGGTGAAAGTCACGGTCAACGAGGGCGCTCTGGAAGCTGCCGTGAAAAAAGGCGTGACCATCGACTACGGCTTCTCGGTGCCGATGCGCGCGGGACTCGAAGCCGGCATTCACGTCAGCCAAAGCGTCGACTTCAATCTGTATGCTTCGATCGGCACGCTGGGCGGGGGCTTCAGCGGCTCGTCGGTGGCCTCGCTCGGAGCCGGTTTGGTCTACCGCTGGGACGATATCGTGCCCGCCGTGTTGCCCGTCGAGCGCCGCCTCGAGCGGGAGAACTGCGACGCGATCGAAGCGCGCTTCCGTAGCTGCCCTGCGTCGCAGAAGTGGCTGACGCCCGAGCAGCGTGCGCAGCCCCCGAAGCCGGTGACTCCGGTCACTCCCGTCACGCCGGTCACGGTGCACCCCACGCCGCATCAACCCACCATGGCCCCCAAACCGATCACGCCCGCGCCGGTCGTTGCACCGGCACCAGCGAGCACGCCCGCACCGAGTCCGGCGCCCGCGCCAGCGACCACGCCGGCTGCGGCTCCAGCGCCGGCAACGCCAGCTCCCACAGCGCCCGGCGCGCCGCCGAGCGCTGTGTTTCCGAACTAAGCCCCTACCAGCTCAGGTTCTTGGACACGGTCACGGGCTCACCGATGAACGGTGTGACCCGGCTACGCGCGACCGCGCTGAGGATGCACGAGCGAAGCCCCGCGGGGGGCGAAGCAGCTCCGAAATGCACGGAGCTCGGCACGCCCGAGGGCGCAAAGGTGGCGACGATCTGCGCTTGAACCGGCCCCTCGCCACAATTCCTCGCAGAGGCACCGGCGCGGGCCAGAGCGCGCGCGAGCTCCGCACGGTCCGCCGGTCCGGGCTCGGCGGACGTTGCGCGTGCCGGCCGGGCTGCGGGGGCCGGCGCGGCTTGGCGCGCCACCGCGCGTGACACACTGCTGCGCTCGGTTTCGACGACGCGTGTGGGCGCCGCTCGCTCGGGTTCGACACGCTCCGCGCGTTCTGCTCGTTCTGCACGCGCACCGCCGCCGTGCTCGAGAGGCAAGTCGCGCACGAGCACGACCGGAATGTTCGACGCAAGCTTAGCCGCCCAGCTGGGGCTGACCGCGGCCTGGGCTGTGAGCGGACGCTCGGATTGCTCCGCGGCTTGCCTCGGGACTCGGTCGTCAATCTGCGCGCGGGCCTCTCCCCAATGGGCCGCCTTCTGCGCGAACAACACGGCGCCGAAGGTCACGACCGCGGACAGGAAAGCAACGACCGACAGCTCGGTCGAGCGTGCGTGCAAGACCATTGGCGATGAGCTCGAGGACTGCGGCTCGGTGTCGAAGCTGGTCGCCGGCGGCTCGGAGTTGACGAGCGGGCGCACGCGCGTCGGCAGCGGATGAGTGACCGCTGTATCGGGCTCGCGCTCGATCCGAACGTTCCAAGCGGCGTTTTCGATGAGCTCCCTACGAGGGGCGGGCTCGCGTCGTGGCATTAAGCGGCGTGCTACTAGCCGCGGGGTTCGCGGTTTGGACGCACCGGGTTGACTGTCGATCACAGTGACCTCCCTAGTAGACCTTTATCTCACATACCACGTTCATCACGCGCTCCGAATCAGGAATCGAGCGCGTTTTCAGCGGAATTCTGATCTCACCGGAAGCAGAATCGCCGCATCTCGTCGTGAGACCGGGAGATTGACCGCTGTCAGTGATTTCTTCGAATCCCAGCGTTCTGAGCTGAACCAATGACGCAAAGCAGCGAACACCCGCACGACTCGCCCCCTCACAAACGTCTCCCCGGCCTGGGAGCGGATCTGAAACCAGTTCCAGATCCGCGGCATTCGCACGGCGAATGAGCGCACTCTGACCACGCAGCGGCCCCTCTCCCCACGTGAACAACCCGTGCCGCGTCTCTCTCCCGACGTGAACGTGAACGTGCCCGCGTAGCCTCTCTTCCCAACGTGAACGTGAACGTGAACGTGGCCGACCCCGCGTCGCGTCGCTCCCCTCCTCTCCAAAGTAAACGTGGAACGTGCCCGATCGCGCGTCGCGTCTCCCTCTCCCACTCTTACCAATAGGTCCGAACTCGGCGGCGTCTTCGATGGTCACGCATTGCGTCCTGGTCCGTCGCGGCCTTCGGCGTCGAGTTCCGGGAACCGCGCGTTCAGGGAGGTGCGCTGCGGGAACGCGAGCGCCCACCAGCCATGGGGCATTATTGAGCGGAGAGTTCGTTCACATTCACGTGAGTTAATTTCTACTGAAAGTGTCCGTTCGGAAGACCGATGCCTACGCCTGGGGACAACTCGGCTGCGCGGGATCGGAACTCGCTGCGGGCCGCGTTCGAAGACAGCGAGACCGTGAATGTACGCGTCTCGGAGAGTCCGATTCGGGGCGGTGGAGGCGGTGGGGGCGATGAGCGCGACTCGGGAGCGCGCGTGCACTTTCGAGCCTACACCGCGGGAGTGACCGAGGAGGCGCCGGGGCGGTACAGCACGCAGGCGGGCGACGAGCTCGGGCGCGGGGCGATTGGCCGGGTCTTCAAGGCTCAAGATTTGCACTTGGGGCGGCAGGTCGCGATCAAAGAGCTGCTCCGCGACGTCAACGCGGGCGCGGGGGATAGCGGCGCGTTGCAGACGCTCTCGCGCTTCTTGCGCGAGGCGCGGGTGACCGGCGCGCTCGAGCACCCGAACATCGTCCCGGTTTACGAGCTCGGTCGGCGCGCGGACGGCACGGTTTACTACACGATGCGAGTCGTGCCCGGGCGGACGCTGGCGGACGCAATTGCCGAGTGTCGCGATCTCGGCGAACGGCTTGCGCTGGTCAATCATTTTTCTGGCCTTTGCCAGGCGATCGCCTACGCGCACAGCCGGGGGGTCGTGCACCGGGACATCAAGCCGGACAACGTGATGATCGGCGAGTTCGGGGAAACCGTGGTGCTCGATTGGGGAATGGCCAAGCTATGCGACGAGCCCGACGAGCGTGCGCAAGACTCGAACGCGCGCTTGGAGCTCGGTGATTTGAATCTGACGCTGGAGGGCAGCTTGTGCGGCACGCCGCTGTACATGAGCCCCGAGCAAGTCTCGGGTCGCATCAGCGAGGTCGATCAACGATCGGACGTTTGGTCGTTGGGCGTCGTGCTGTACACGATCCTCAGCGGGCGCTCGCCATTTTCGGGCGCAAGCTTGCTCGAGATCGTGAGCCTCGTCAGCGCAGGGAAATACTTACCGCTGCGCGCGATCGATGCTCGAATTCCACCCGAGCTCGCCGCGGTCGTCGAGCGCGCGCTCGCCCGGGACAAGCTCGCGCGTTATCCTTCCGCCCGCGAGCTTGCGCGCGACGTGCAAGCGTACCAAGCCGGCATGCGGGTCGCGGCGTACGACTACTCGTCGATCGACCTGCTCGAGCGCTTCGTCGCACGGCATCGTTCGACGGTGATCGTTTCGGCACTGGCGTTGCTGGTCGTGCTGGTGCTCGGCCTCACTGCATATCGCCGAGTCGTGGCCGCCCGCGATCGCGCATTGCTGGCGGAGGGCCGGGCGCTCGAGAACGAACAAGCCGCCAAGCGGAGCGCGGACCAGGCCCGCCACAGTCTGGGCGAGGTGCTCTTGGAGCGGGCGCAACAGGCGTTACAAGAGGGCGATAGTGTCGGCGCGGAGCTGCTCGCGGCGCGCGCGCTGACTCAAGAAGAGCGCGCGGACGCGCGGGGCGTGGTGATTGCGGCCCGCAGCGTGATGCGCCCAGCGCTGAGCGACACGTTGGCCGACACGAAGGGCTGCACGCGCAGCGCTCTTTCGTTCGACGCAGACCTATTTGCCTGCGCTCGCGGTGCGCAACTGAAGCTGTGGCAGATCAGCACCAAGCAGCTCGCGCGTGACTTCGAGTTAGGCAGCGAAATCAGCGCGCTCTCGTTCGCGAGCGATGCTTCCACCTTGGGCGTTGCGATGAGCAACGGCCGGTTCGGCATTCGACCGGCGACGAGCGACCGCCGCGAGTTCGAGTTCGTGGGTTGCGGCGTGAAGCCAACCGCGCTCGCGATCGGCAACGGCGGCCGCGCGCTGGCCTGCGGCAATGCGCGCGGCCAAGTGAGCGTTTGGAAAGAGGGGCTTGCCGGCGGCATGCACCGCTTGGACGTGGGGCAAGCGATCAGCGCGCTGTCGTGGGCCAAAGATGGTTCGCGGCTGATCATGGGCGCCGAACTCGGCGCGTTGTCGGTGTACGAGCCCGCCGCTCAAAAACAGCGCCGCCTGGCCGGACACACGGGGACCGTGCTGAGCCTGGCCCTCGCGGAAAGAGGCCGCTTTTTGGCCAGCAGCAGCGCCGATCGCACACTGCGATTCTGGGACACCGAGAGGGGGACGCAAGTGGAAACGCCACTCGCGCATGGCGACGTCGTGTCGAGCCTGGCCTGGTCCGACGACCGACGGTTCATGGTCCTCGGCAGCAAAGACAAGACGTTCCGCGTGCTCGATCGGCGGAGCTTGCACCGCGCGCTCACGCGCGCTCAAGACGAACCGGTCGATTTGGTGGCCATCTCGGGCGACGCGAGCCGACTCGCCTCGTACAGCCGAGACATCGGCCTGCGCTTGTGGTCGCTGGGCGCGGAGCAACGCCCCGATGAACTGAGTGAGCGCGGCAACGTACTCACGCTCGGCCTGAGCGCGCTGCCGGATCAGTTGCTGAGCGCGGGGCTCGGCCGAAACGGCGTGTGTCTGTGGCAGCTTTCGACGGGGGTGTGTGACACGCGCCTGCCGGTGCGTCTCGACCGCGTGCGTGCGCTGGCCGTCTCCGCCGATGGCCAACGGCTGGCCGTTGCCGGCTCGGGGTCGCAGATCTTCATCTGGGACCTCGCCCATAAAATCCCGACCCAAGTGATCGAGGGCTTGCGCGAGGAAACACGTGCCTTGGCGTTCGGGGCCGATGGGCAGACCTTGGCCGCCGCTGGCCTCGAGCGAAAGCTGCGCATTTTCGAGGTGAATACCGGGGCCCTGCTGGCCGAACAGGAGACCCTCGCCCCCATTCAAACGATCAGCGTCGTGCCGCATTCGGGGCTACTCGTTACGGGCGACCAAGCCGGCGTGCTGACGATGCGCGACATCAAGACGGGCAAAGCGGAGGCCGCCTGGCAAGCGCACTCCGATTGGATCTTGGCCAGCGCCATCTCGTCCGATGGCTCCCGGCTCGCGTCGGCCGGAGCCGACCGCATGGTTCGGCTCTGGAGTCTCCCCAATCGTCAGCGTTTACTTTCCATGCCCGGACACGCCGGCAAAGTGCTGAGCGTGGACTTCTCGGCGGACGGCGCTTGGCTCGCGTCGGCGGGGGAAGACAAGACGGTCCGCGTTTGGAACGCACGCAGCGGCGCCGCCCTGGCCACCCTTCCCGGTCACTCCGGCATGGTACGCGCGGTGCGCTTCACTCGGCAGCCCGGTTTGGTCGCCTCCGGCAGTGACGACGGCGCCATCCGTCTCTGGCATTTGGACGATTTGACACGACCCGGAGCGGAGCTCGAGGCCGAACTGATCCGGCAGTTCGGCCTCGACGGCAGCCGCGCCTCAGAACGTGATGCGGAAGCCCAGCGCGCGCGGCCGTGACGCGAACGAGCCGTGATCGGCCGGCGTTTCCGCGCTATTGCCGGTCCCCGCCGGCGCGGGCATGAAGCGGACGTCGAGCGGCTCATTGGGGGTGAAGCTCACCGTGGCGCGGTCCGCGCGGTACGTCACGAGGAACAGCACGCCGCCGGCCGCCAGCGAACCGCCGCCGGCCGCATACGCCCAACTCGGCCCGCCCAAGATCCCGACCGTGACGAAGACCCCACCGATGATGCCCCCCACGTTCAGAGCCAACCAGCCGGCAGTGCGCGCGGCCTTTTGCGAATGAAATTCGCCGCTCAGCGTGCCCGGTGAGCGCACGGCTACCGAACCATCGACGCTCACCCCGTTCAACTTCAGTTGATAATCCCCAGGGGTAAGCGCAGCGTCACACGGAGAGATGCACCACGTAGCAGTGCCCGTGTCGGTCCTGGATCCAACCGAGAAAGTGAGCGGCGTTGCCTCACTGCGCATGTACACACGCACGGGCGGTGCCGGCTTCGATTCGACGGGGCCGCTGCCCGCGGCGGCGACTTCGGCGCCCGCGGTTTGCGCGAGGGCGACGGCGGGGCTTGCGAGGAGCGCGACGCACGCGAGGCCACTGACAACGGCGGACATGGCTCTCCGTCTATCGCGAAGGTCGAGCGCTGACAAATGCCGCGCGCGCAGGGCGGGTCAGGGCGCCTCCGGCGCCAACGCCGCCCGCACCGCGCGCGTGACCGAACCCGGTGAAAATGGCTTCTGCAAGAAGACCAACCCCTCGCGCAGCACGCCGTGCCGGGTGATCGCAGTGCCGGAATAGCCGGACATGAACAAGACCTTCATGTCCGGACGCTTTTGCATCAGCTCGGCGGCGAGCTCGGGACCGCTCACGCCCGGCATCACTACGTCGGTCAGCAGCAGGTGAATCGGTTTGGTGTGGGTCTCGCAAATGGCAGACGCCTGGACCGCGTCGCACGCATCGAGCACCCGGTATCCGGCATCCCTCAGCACGCGGCACAGGACGGAGCGCACGGCGGCGTTGTCCTCCACGACGAGCAGCGTCTCGTCACCAGCGGTGGGCGCAGGCGCCGACGGCGGACGCGAATGCGATAGGGGTTGGTCCACCCCCGGCAGATAGATCTTGAAGGTGGTCCCGCGATCGAGCTCGCTGTAAACCCAGATGTGCCCACGGCACTGCTGCACGATCCCGTAAACCGTGGAAAGCCCGAGCCCCGTCCCCTTACCGATGTCTTTCGTGGTGAAGAACGGCTCGAAGATCCGCGCTTGAACCTCGTTGCTCATGCCCGTGCCCGTGTCCGTGACTTCGATCGAAACGTAACGACCTGGCGCTACCCCGTCGTGCGAATTGGAATACGCTTCGTCGAGCAGCACGCCCTTGGTCTCGACCGTGAGCTTGCCGCCACTGGGCATGGCATCGCGCGCGTTGATCACCAAATTCATCAAGATCTGCTGGATTTGACCGGCGTCGGCCTCGACCCGCGAGACGCTATGTTCGAGCACGGTGGCATACTCGATGTCTTCACCGATCAGCCGGCGCAGCATTTTGTCGAGCTCGCCGATGATCGTATTCACGTCCAGGACTTCGAGCTTGACCATTTGCTGGCGGCCGAACGCGAGCAGTTGCTTGGTCAACGCACTGGCCGCATCCGTCGCCTTCAAGATCTGGTCGAGATCGCCGATCTGCGGTGCGCCGGGTGGAAACTCCTGCATCAGGAGATCGCCGTAGCTGCGAATCACGGTCAACAGGTTGTTGAAATCATGCGCCACGCCGCCGGCGAGCTGGCCGATGGCCTCCATCTTTTGAGCGTGATGAAACTGCCGCTCGAGTTGCTTGCGACTCGTGATGTCTTCATGCTCCACGGCGAGTAAGAAGCGGCCACGCTCCGGGAAGCGAGCGACCGACAGCGCGAAGAAACGCGTGGCGCTCTTTGCCTGAATGGAATACTCGATGGAAAACGAACTCTGCTGCCCCGCTTGGACGGACTGCAGCCCTTCCTGAACCTTGCGCCCGTGTTCGCGCGCGCCAATCATCCCCAGCCAAGTTTCGAAGTAGTTCGCCCCTTCCAGCTTGCGCCCTGAATCCCAGCCGTTCTCCAAGGCAAATTGCCGAAAAGAGGCATTGATGGCCTGGATGTTGCCGTGACTGTCGATGATGGCAATTTGGCGCGTCAAGGCGTCCAGCGCGGATTGTAAGAAGCGCTGTGACTCACGCAGTGTCTGCTCGCTGAGCTTCGCCTCGAACTCCCGTTGTCGCGAACGCAACACCTCTTCGAACGTCGACAAGAGCAGATCCAACATCTGCTCCTTTTCGGAGTTGATCGTGAACTGCTTGCCCATGAGCAGCACGTCCACGCCGAGTGACACTTTTCGATCCCCGCGCAACGCGCGATTCTCGAGCAGGCGTCGGACGCGACCGATCAGGTATGCGCCATCGTAGGGCTTGGTCAGAAAGTTGTCGGCGCCACATTCGAGCCCGCGGATGATATCCATCGGGTCCGAAAGCGAAGTCAGCAGCATCACCGGCAGGAGGGCCGTCGAGGGATTGTCCTTGATGCGCTTGCACAACTCGTAGCCGTCCATGCCCGGCATCACCACGTCGCTCAGGACCACATCGATCCCGAGCTCTTTGCAGCGCTCGAATCCACTCGAACCGTCCCGCGCAACGTCCACGTTGAAACCCGCTGATTCCAGCAAGTACTGCAGCTCGATAGCTTGCGTCGGGCTGTCCTCGACGACCAAGATCCTAGTCATTCCCTTAGAAGCCTTTCACACGATTCACGGTGGGCGGGGGTCCCAACCAAGCTTGGAGCCGCGGCCCGATCAGATCGAGCGGCAACGTGATGGTCGGCAGACCGGCGGCAACCGCCGCCCCGGGCATGCCAAACACCACCGAGGTTGCCTCGTCTTGAGCAATGATCCGGCCCCCCGCTCGACGGACGGCGCCTAGGCCGGTGCAGCCGTCATCGCCCATCCCCGTCAAGATCACGGCCACGGCGGAACTCGAGTACGTTCGCGCCACAGATTCGAACAACGTCGTTGCAGAAGGGCGGAAGCCACCGCACGACGGGGAGTTCGAGACCAAGATGGTGCGTCGGTCCAGCAAGCCCAGGTGCTGGTCGTCGGGCGCGATGTAGGCTACGCCGTTTTCGAGCCGCTCGCCCTGCTCCGCCACTTTGACTTTGATTGCGGTGCCGTCGGAAAGCCAATTCGCGAGGCCCGCCACGAAACCTGGCGCCATGTGCTGCACGATCAAAATCGGGACTGGCAACGAAGCCGGCAGATCGGAAAGCACGCGCAAAAGCGCGGTCGGCCCCCCCGTCGACGCTCCGATCGCGATGATCTGCGGCGCCGAGCGCGGCTCGGCAGTCGGCTCGGGCGGCGGAATGCTGCTGTCGGTGGCCCAGCGACGAACGACCTTTACGGCCGACATCGCTCGCACCGTCTCGATGAACCGATCACAGGTCTCGGGAAAATTGGCGTCGCCGGGGCCGAATGGCTTCTCGAGTACGGACAAGGCGCCCAGCCGCAATGCGTGCAGCGACACGTCGACCTGCTTCACGTCCAGGGTGGCGGACACGATCACGATGGGCGTCGGGGCCTCGATCATGATTTGGCGGGTCGCCCGAAAGCCATCCAACACCGGCATGTGAATGTCCATGATCACGACGTCGGGACGAATGGTCTTGGTCAACGCCACGGCCTCGGCGCCGTTCTTGGCGCGCCCGACGACGCGGATCTCCGGGTCGCTCTCGAGCATGTTGACGAGGAGCTCCAGCGTAGTGGCGCTATCTTCGGCGATTAAGGCGCGAATCACGATTTTCTCACAGCAGTTGCTCGATGGCTTGAAGGAGTTTGGTTTGGTCGAATGCGCTCTTGATCAGGTAAGCGTTGGCGCCCGCCTCGAGCCCGCGTGCGCGGTCTTCCGCGCTGTCTCGCGAAGTCAGCAAAATTACCGGCAAATTTCGAAAGCGAGCGGAGCTCCGCACGGTCTTGGTCAACGACAAGCCGTCCATCCTCGGCATCTCGACGTCACTGAGCAGGAGATCCGCGCCGCGCTCCTGCAACAATTGCCAGGCGGCCTGCCCGTCGACCGCGACCACCACATCGTAACCAGCGGCCTCCAAGATGCTCCGCTCCAAAGCGCGCGTCGTCAGGGAGTCGTCCGCGAGCAATAGCCGCCGACGCGCCTGGGTCTGGGCGCGACTCGTCCCCACGGGGTTGAACAACGCGAGGTCGAGCGCGGAAGCGAGCAAGGCCGTCGGTTTGAGCACTAGCGCCACGTCGCCCGTCGGTAGCAGCGTGCCGCTCGAAACGAAGGGCAGGTCTTGAACGCGCGGCCCGAGCGCCTTGAGCACGACGTCCTGCTCGGTCAGAAACTCGTCGACGACCAAGGCCGCACGCCGGCCCTCGGCTCGCAACACGACGGCGAACAAGGCCGTGTCGGCGTCGCGCTCGGTCGGGGTGAGGCCGAGCATGGGCGCGAGCGCAGCGGTTGGGATGGGCGCGCCGCGATAGCCAATGACCGTTTTTTCGCCGAGTGATTGCAGGTCTTTGGTCGTCACGCGCAGCAAGACCTCGATCGCGGCCGAAGGCAACGCCACGACTTCGCCCGCCACGCGCACGAACAGCACACGGACCGTGCTCAACGTCAGCGGCAACACCAAGACGAAGCGCGTGCCAGTTGCGCTCTCGCCGACCGAGACACTGCCGTTCAAGCGTTCGACCGACGTCTTCACGATATCGAGCCCGACACCTCGACCCGACACGTCGGTGACCGCCTTGGCCGTCGAAAATCCGGGCAAGAAGATGGCGCGTTCCAGCTCGCCCCCCAGACCCTCATCACTGCCGCCGCGTTCTCTCAAACCGCGTTGAATCGCACCGCGGTCCAAACCGCGGCCGTCGTCGGCAACGCTCACCTCCACCGAATCACCCGCGGCCACGACGGCGATGGTCAAATTCGCACGCGCCGGCTTGTTCGCGCGCACGCGCTCCTCCGGCAATTCGAGCCCGTGGTCCACCGCGTTCCGCACGAGGTGCAAGAGCGGCTCGCGCAACCCCTCGACGATGCCGCGATCGACCTCGATTTCGCCGCCGATCACCCGCAAATCGACCTGTTTCTTCTGCGCCACGGCCAGATCGCGAACCACCCGTGAGAGCCCCTCGCACGCTTGCGCGAAGGGCAACAGACGGAGCTGGTGGATCTGCGCTTCGAGCGGCGCGGCCACGCGCTCCAGCGCCTTCGAGTCTTCACGCAGGGCGTTCGAAATGCGCTCCACTTCGCGGCTCAGCCGGCCCAGCTCTTCGTCGGTGTGCGAAACCAGCCGCTCGAGCCGGCGCGGAAACTCGGACACGATCTCCGACTGATGTTCTTGCCCACTGTGCTTCTTGAAGCGGCGCAGCGCGTTGGCGCCGGTTTGCCACTCCCCTCGCAAGCGCGAAAGCACTTCTTGGGTCGCCGCCAGCTCCTCACGCCGAGCCTCGAAGCGCCGACGCGTGATGGTGAGCTCGCTCCCCTGCCGGAGCAGCAGATCGAGCCGCGCATGACCGATGCGAACGAAGCTGGTTTGCGCCGGGCTGACTGCGGCCAGGACGGGAGCCTCGACGCTGACTTCCGGGGCGGCGGGCGTCACGGGCGGGTCTGGAACGGCCGCCGCCGCGTCGGGAACCGGCGTGGCGACCGGATCCGGCGTCGGGTCGGCCGCGGGCGGCGGTGAATCCGGCGCTCGAAGCGCCATTTCAACGCGCTCGAGTAGTGGCGCCAAGCCCGCGTCGAGTGTCGAACCCTCGGCGAAGCGCCGCCCGGCTCCCTCGAAGCCGTCCGCGGCCGCGAACAGGATCTGGAACAGGTCGGGCGTGAGCTCGCGGCGCCCATCGCGAATGCGCGCGAGCAAATCTTCCAAGCGGTGAGCGACGCCCTCGATGCCCGTCGCACTGACCGCGCGCGCCGCGCCCTTCAGGCTGTGCGCGGCGCGAAACAGGGCATGGATCGCTTCCGAGCGACGAGCGGGCGGAGGATTTTGCTCGAGCAACAGCAACTCCGCGTTGAACACGCGTACGTGCTCCGCGAGCTCTTCGAGGAAGGTGGCGGTGAGCCGCCGAATGAGCTCGTCTCGATTCAAGCTCGTTGGCCCTCGAAGTTGACGAGCCGCTCTTTCAGGCGTTCGCCGAGGCGGTTGAGGTCTCGAGCGGCTTGCTCGGTTTGGCGGGTCGCCCCCAGGTTCTGGTTCGTGACCTGGGAGATGTTGCGCATCGCTTGGTGGATCTGGGCCATGCCAGTCGCTTGTTGACTCGCCGAAGCCGAGATCTGACTGGCGGCTTGCGAAGCTTCGTGAATCATCTCTGCGAGCGACCGAATCGTGTCACCCGCCTGCGTGATCACCTTCATCGCCGAGTTGACGCTCTTCGTGCCATCTTCGGTGGACATCACCGCGCCGTTCGTCGCGCGCTGAATTTCACCCAAAATACGCCGAACTTGTGCGGTTGCCTTCTTGGATTGATCGGCCAGCACCTTGACCTCGGAGGCGACCACCCCGAACCCCTTGCCTTGCTCGCCTGCCCGCGATGCTTCGATGGCTGCATTCAGGGCCAGCAAATTGGTTTGCTCGGCGATGTCATTGACGGTCGTGATGATCTCGCCAATCGCCTGCGCCTGTTCCGCGAGTGCCAGAATACTCTCGGCGGTTGATTCGACCTGGTCGCGCACCGATTCCATCACCTGCACACTCTCGTCGACCACTTTCTTTCCCGAACGGCTGAACTCCAGAGACTTCTGCGATAGTTCGGAAACGGTTCGAGCGCGGGTCGCGGATTGCTCGGAGGTCTGCACCACCTCGTCGACGGTGGTCACGGTTTGTTGAACGGCGGCGGCCTGCTCCTGTGCGCCGGCGGCTTGTTGCGTGGTCGACGCGAGGATTTCGGCGGTCGCGCTGACCAAGCCGTTGCCGGCCTCGGCGATCGCCCCAAGCAACACCTCGATCCGCTGCCGAGCCTGCTTCTCGGTGTCGGCGCTGACCATGGTCGTGCCCAGGTTTTCGGTCATCTTGTTGAACGAATTGGCGAGCTGTCCGAGTTCGTCCTCGGCCCCTGCGTCGAGACGATAGGTTAGGTTTCCGCCGCCAATTTCGGCCACGCCTTTGAGCATCGAGTCGATCGGCCGAGTGATGCTGCGGGTGATGGCCACGCCGGCGACGAGCACGAACAGGACCGCGAAGACCGTGCCCCAAACTATCGTGCTGAGCGAGGCGAGCGCAGTTTCGTGCGTTTTCTCGTCGCGGGACCTGAGCAGCCGCTGCTCGTCCTGCATCATGGAGTCGACGGCGGCGTGCACCTGATCCATGAACCGCTTGCTCGCGCCCGTGGCGAGCACCGCCGCAGCCGCCTCCATGCCCTTCTGGCGACGCGCGGTTTCGACCTCGGTCATCGCCTCGAACTTGGCCTCGAGCGCGCGACGGAGCTCGGGGATCCGCGCTTGCTGCGCTGCATTGTCGGCCGTCAACGTCGACACGCTGCTCAACGCTTCGTTGATGCGCCCGCGTACGTCGCGGTAATTCTGCAAATGCTCCTCTTGCCCGGTCAGGGCGAAGCCGCGGATGCCGGCCTCTTCCTCGCGCAACCCGGAGCTGATGGTGCTGAGCTTCTCGAGCACCAAATGCGTGTGCGTCACCCAGCGACTGTCTTCGATCAAGGTCGTGGTGTTGCGATGCACGATCACCCCGACGAGCACCAAGACGCACAGCGCCACGGCGAAACCAAGCCCGATTCTGACTGCGATCTTCACGATGCTTCCCTCTCCGATGCCGTACTCGATTCAGGCTTGGCGACGAATACGCGGCGCTCACGCATGATCGCGTGACCATCGAGTAACACGCGGCCATCTTCGCCGATGCCACGCACGTACTCTGGGTGGGCGAGCGCGCCGACCGAACGGGCGTCACTCAGGCCGGCGACCGAAAGCCGCTTCACTTCCTCGACCGAATCCGCCAAAACCCCGAACTCGGGCTCACCTTCACCGAGCACGATCAAGTGAGTCGATGACGATTGCGCCGTGCCGCCGGCAGCGACCAAAGTGCTCAGTTCGAACACGGGCAGCAAATCGCCGCGTAGGTTGGTCACGCCCAGCAGGGCGGGTTGGGCGCCCGGTACGTGGCTCAGCCGGCCGCAGGTGCCGACCTCCACCACGAAGCGCGACTCCAGCGCGAAGCGCGTCCCGGTGCGCTCGAAGGCCAAGACCTCGAGCCACGTCCGCGCTTCCTTCTCGGGGTCGAGCACCTGGGCCAACCGCGCCGCGCGCTCGGCCAAGATTCGCGTGGCCGCTTCGCGCGCGGTGTCCGGGTCGACGACGACCTCCTTCAAGCGCTGGCGGGTCGCCCCCAAATCGATCCGCTTGCGCGCTTTTGGCGGGCGACGAGTCATCGAGCCGCACTCCGAGTGCGCAGCAAGGTCAGTTCCCGAGCGGCGGCGGCGGCCAAGCCTTGCGCGCTGATTTCCGCGGCCAACGGTACGGGCTCGTCGACTGGGCGCGCGCGCAAGCACTGCTCGGCATTGCGGTAGGCGCGCTCGGCTCCCGCTCCATCTTGAAGACTTGCGAGCACCGAGCCGAGCGTGAAATGAGCAATGGCCAGCGTCGGGTCGAGGTAAATCGCCTTGCGCAACGCGTCTGCGGCGGACGCCGGATCACACAGGCCAACCAACATCAGCGCGTGCAGGTAATGCAGCTCGGCCGAAAGTGGATGCAACGCCAACGCCGCGCGACACTCGGCCGCCGCGGTGGCCAGCGGGGCCGCGTTGCAGCAGACGCGCACCGCGAGGACGGCGAGCCACGTCTCGGCGGGGTGCTGCTGCGCGAGGCGCCGCAGCGTCTCGCTGTCGACTCGCGACTCGGCTACCTCGGCTTGCCTGCGCAGCGTATCGCGGTCACGTTCGGCCTCGGACTCCGGGCCGCGCTCACGGGTACGATGGTCCTCAGCCGGCGCGGGCATCACTTTGCGCAGCGGTGCGACTTCAGCCGCCGGCGGGCGCCACGATGGCAGCCGCACCACGTCTGGCAGCGTCGCCGCGCGACGATAGATGATGCCCGCGTCATTGGTGATGATTTCGAATCCCGCGTCGGCGAGCAGCGGATCCGAAGGACCGGTGATCAAATAGCCACCCGGCGAGAGCGATGCGAAGAAGCGCCGCGCGACGTCGGCAATCGCCGACGCACTCAAATAGATCAGCACATTGCGGCACAGGATGAGATCCATGCCGAAAATCCCCGTGGCGGTGGAGGGAAAGCCGGGCAGGGCCAGATTCAACTCTTGAAAGCTGACTTGATCGCGCACGCGCGGCGTGAGCAGCACTTCGCTGCCCGACCACTGGAAGTATTTCTCGATCAGGCGCGGATCGAAGCCGCGCAGGGACCACTTCTTGTACCGACCCGCGCGCGCCCGGGTCAAGGCCGCGCGGCTCAAGTCAGTGCCCAGGACGAACGCGCCCTCGAGCTTGCCTTGCTCCTCCAGCGCCATGGCCAAGGAGTACGCTTCTTCACCGCTGGCGCAGCCGGCACTCCACACGCGCGCCCGGTAGTTTGCGCCACGTTGCTCGGCGAGCGCGGGCAGGATCGAACGCGTCAGAAAATCGAAGTGCTGCTTGTCGCGGAAGAAGTAAGTCTCGCCGACCGTCATCTGAACGATCAGCGCGTCCCAGGGCAACAGACCGGCCTCGAGCTTCAGCGCGAACTCCGCCAGATCGGCGATCGCGCGATCGCGCATCACGCGCTGCACGGCGTGCTCGAGGCTTTCACAGCGATTGGGTGCAAACACGAGCCCGGTGCGCTCGGCCACGAGCCGCGCGATGCCGATGAATTCCGGGCTCGTCCACGGGCTCATGAGCGGGCCTCGTGTTCGAGCGTCAGGGCTGTGCTCAAAAGTGCTCCTTCGGCGGTGGTCAAGAAGCTGTCTAAGTCGCTGATCAACACCACGCCGTCGGACACGGCGGACACGGCGGACACGTACTCGAGACCCGGCGCGAGGTTCGGAGCTTCGGACGCAGGCACGACCTCCAACTGCTCGATGCTCAGCACGCCGTCCACACGCAGGGCCAAGCGCCTCTCGGCCACGCGCGAAAGGATGAAGAAATCGCCCGGCTCAAGGACTTTTTCGGGCATTCCAAAGCGACGCCGCAGATCCAGCACCGGTACGATCTCGGAGCGAAGATTGAACACACCCAAGATCAGTGGCGGCGCTTTCGGCAGCCCCTGCAGCGCGCAGGCCCGCAATATTTCGATCACTCCGCTTGCAGGCAACGCAAAGCGTTGCTCGGCCAACTCGAACAGGAGGGCCTCTAGCCGCGGCGCTGGCGGCGACGCAGGCGCGCTTCGGCTCTCTTGCATCGGGACCAAGGTCATCGGTTAGCTCGACCGCCCATGATCGTGCCCAGTGCGGCAGTCGTCAACTTGGACACCACGTACAGTTGCGTCCGCGAACGGTAGCCCATGTTGCAAATTGTCTCCGCCCTCAAACTCGCGACCGCGTGCCTGGCGGATACCGACAGCAGCTAGTGCTTCGTGATCCCGTACAACGCGCGCTCGACGCCGGCACAGCGGTCTTCGACGTAGCGTAAACCCGCAACGTGAGCGACGCGACGCGCTTCCGAAGAGAAGATCCCCTGCTGGAGCCAAAGCGCTTTGGCGCCAATCGCCACCGCTTGCTGGGCAATTTCCGGAGCGAAACGAGCCGGGCGAAACACCAACACCAGGTCGATCGGAAATGGAATGTCGGTCAAAGAAGCAAACGAAGGTTCACCCAACAACTCACTCGCTTCGGGGTTGACCGGCACGATCCGATAACCCGCGGCTTGGAGCCCTGCGGGGACCGAGTGAGCCGCCTTTGCCGGATCTCGACTCAAGCCGACCACTGCGATCACCGAGGAGTCACGAAGCACGCCCTGCGTATCGTCCATCGCGCGAGCTTAACCCTCCGCGCTCGCGACGTCAGGGTCCGATGTCAGAACTACCGGCGCCGCCCGCTCCGGCTGTGTCCACGGCTCCGCCCGCGCCGCCTTCCGGCACATCGACGCCGCTATCGCCGCCGGCCCCGGCGGCTGCTCCTTCACCTTCCCCGGAGGCGCCCGCTTCCCCGTTGGAAGTGCCAGGGTCGATTTCGGGTCCCGCCGCGCTGCTGCCCGAAGCACCGCCGCTCGAGGGCACTCCGTTGCCGGACCCCGCCAGCGCGCCAGGGCCTGAGGTTTGACTGCCGCCGCTCGCGTACGGCGGCCCGCCGCTGGCCCGGCAGGACGGCAGATCGGGCTGAGGATTCAGGCACGCATTCCCAGCGTCCGCGCAAGCGATCGCCACGAGGGACGAAAGCAGAACGGCGATGGCGGCCAGAGACCTCGAGCGCATCCCTCAAATGTACGGGGTTTCCGCGTCCCTCGCAATGCTTCGGCGTGAGTTGCTCACAAGTTCGCGCCCACGTTGCCGATCGAGATGCTGGGGCCGAAGATGATTGACGTGCGCCCGGCCTGGCTGTCGCCCCCGTAGCGAGAGATGTCGACTTCGAACCATGCGTGCAGATTGATCGAGGCTTGCGTGGGCGTCGAGCGATTGGCGATCGGCACACTCACCCCTAGACCCATGACGGCACCGATCTGAGTCAGCGATTGCCCGGTGGTGCTCTTGTCGTTGGTCAGACCAATGGCCATGACCCCCGCTTCGAGCCCGAGAAAGCCTTCCCGCCCCTCCTTGCTCAGCCAAGTCAGGCGCGACACGATCCCGAAGTTGAGGGAGAGCAAGCCGCTGTGCGCCGAGTCGCCGAATCGATACAAGCCGGTGGGGATGGTCGTCGTCGCGTACAAGCGCGCGCGCCCCGTGCCCATCACGGCGGCCCATTTCACCTCGGGAGCCCCGGTTTGAATCTCCAGGGCTCCGACGTAGTGCGCTTCGTCTGCCGCGTGTGACAAACGCACCAAGATGCGATCGAACGGGGCCTTCACGCCGTTGATCCAGGCGTAGATCGGCTCAGCTCCCGGGCGCATCACGATGCTCTCCGCCACGTGCCCCTCGGCTCGCGTGCCACCGTCCGAGTCGACGACGTCGATCTCGAGATTGAGTTTCTGAGTGCCGTAGCTGCGCGGCAACCGATTGCGGTGAAAGATGAGTCGACAATTGTCGCGGCTCTCGAACGGCAAATGCGCGGTCACCCCCGGCATGATGCGCTCGGCGGGGTTGTCCGGCGTGCCACACACGAATTCGACGATCGGGCGCGGGCCGAGCGCCGAGCCGCCGATCGGAGCGGGCAGGTTCGCCTCGCGAATCGGTCGCTGCAACGGGCTCGTAATCAAGCCCAGATCCGCGTCCGCGAGCTCCCCGGGCAGCGAGTCGATCCGATAGCCAAAGCGCAATGCAACCTGGCCCGAAGCGTCTGGGTCGCCGGTGACCGTGTAGACCGCGCCCTGCCTCTGCACCGTGTACACGCCGGGCACGGCGAGGGGAACGAGGTGCCCGTGCGCTCCCAGCGGTGGCAGGTGAACGATTGCGGGGCGATTGGTAGGAATGAACGCGAGATTTTTGTGACCGGGGATCTCGAGCGATGCACTGCTGCGCGGCGCCCCGATGGTTTCGACGCGCGCGACCGCCACCGCGACGCCGAAGTCCTCCCCGTGCACCGCCGTCACGGTCACCGCGCTGGCCGACGTGCTGCCGACATAGACGAGCACGTCCGTGCCCGTCGAATCGACCAGGGTTTTTCTGACTTCGGCTTGCTCCGAGCCAATCATGAACTTGAGCGACGGAACCTCTCGGGCGCAGCGCCCTTCGATGCGCAAGACCAAGCTCGCCGCCTCGGTGTCGCGCAGGAGCGGCCCCGACGGTACCGACATCGGACAGTGTACGACCGCGAGCGACACGGAGGGCGCCGCATCGAAGCCGCCCCCGCCTTTGGCGACCACCACGCCGGGGATGAGTCGGAACTTGACGTCGACCGAGCCCACGTTGCTGGACAGGGAGCGCACCAGCAGCGCCCGTCCGACGATTTCGCAGCGCTGCGCCCCGCAATCCACGCCGGAAACGGCTTCAGGGTGGCTGAGCTCCACCTCGCCGCGGCCCGTCGATAGATCGATCGAGGCCTCGGGAGGCACGATGTTCGCCAGCACGACGCGCGCGGGCGTGAGCACGAGGCTGCTCGGCGCAACGAGTTCGCCGTCGAGATCGTAGTTGGTGACGTCCGGTCCTGCACGCCCACCCGCGGGAATCAACGACAAGTTGCTGCTCTTCGGATCGGCGGACAAACCGCGACCGACCTCGAAGCTGCAGCGCTCGCTACCGTTCTCGAATTTGGGTGCTTCGCACACGTCGATGCCCGACGCCGTGTTGCTGCGCCACGCCACCGCCACGCCCGCTAAGCGACTGCCGCGCACTTCGACTTTCCCTTGATCGAGTTGCAGCACCACGCTGCCAGACTCGATGTTGGGAGCGCGAGCACTCGCCACGAGCTCGAGCGAAGTCGACTCCGCGGCGCACAGTGCGAGTGACGGCGCAATCCTCAAGGTGACGGCTTTACCGACCGCCTCGGCGCTCGTCGGCGCGCGCAGCGCGTGCGCCTGAGACGCGGGATCGATGGACCACCCGCCCCCGGGAGGACTACACGCCACGCGGCCGTCACCCAGCGTGAATGGCTTGCTGCCCAGCGCCGCCTGCAGGGTCTCGGCTCGAGCCGAGCGTTGGCACGCGACGAAGATCACGAAATAACGAATCAGGCACGCCAAACGCCAGATTGCGCGAGTCTTGGACGGTCGAAAGCGCATGACCGGCGGAGGCTATGCCGCCGCCGAGCGACGCCGCAATTGCCCGTCGTTCGACTCCGCGCGGCAGCGACATTTTGCCCCGTAAATCGCAGGCGCGCGTCGCAACATGCCACGAGGGGTGCGCGGCAACGCCGCATTCAGCTCGGATTACGGGCGTGTTTCGCAGCCTGGCTCGACCCTTGCTGTGTGATGCTTCGACCCTGCTTCACATTTAGGAGTAAGCCCACCCATGTTTCGATCTCTTCCGCTCGTCCTGCGCGTTGCACCGGCTTTGCTTGCTTGCACACTGATCCTCTTCGGGTCGCGAGAGGCCGATGCCAAGAGCGGCACTAGCGTCGGTGCAGACCTCGACTACAGCAACGGAATCAACGAGCCCAACGTCGCGAGCGGTACCGGATTCAATGTTCGACTCGGATACAAGGTCGACCTACTGGTGATTCAGATCACGCCCGAAATCGGCGGCGCGTATCACACGTTTTCGGGCGACGCGGCTCCCAAGTTCTCGCAAGGCATCGTCGGCGGTCGCGTGGCCTTCGGCAAGATCTTGGAACCGGGCCTGTACGCCCATCTCGGCTATGGTCATCTTTCGTCCAACGGGGTTGGCCATTCGGGAGCCACGGCAGACGCAGGCGTGACGCTCGACCTGACCTTGTTACCCATCATCGATTTGGGTGTTCACGCGGGCTACAACGGGATGTTGAAGAGCGGAGACTACCAAGCCTTCGACAGCTACGTATTGGGCGTGCATGGAGCGCTTATTTTCTGAGGTGTTGGAGAAATCCCTCCTCAAGGCCCTTGCCGGCTCGATAGCCGGCGGTATGCTGCTCCGCCCCCGATGAGCGGACTGCTTGAGGTCGACTGCAGCGGCTGCGGCCGGCGTCATGTGACGAACGCCGAGCAGGCGCGTAAAGAACGCGTGATGCGTTGTGACTGCGGTCATTTCGTGCGCCTCGATCGGGCGCTCGCCGATCACCGCTCGGAACCCGCACCGCCGCCGCCAATCGACATTCGTAGCGCGAGCGATGAGCATGAACACGAGGACGACGCAACGCACCTGCTCGGCTCGTTGGCAGCCGTGGCCGCGATGAGCGGGCGCGGGAGAACTCGTTCCGCGCAACCGAGCGCCGTCGATCACGAACGCGTCTCGCGCCCGGTTCAGCGCGCGAGCAGCTTGCGCTCCCTCTCCCCCGCACCCGCGCGGCAACCCTCGATCGCGCCGAGCGACAAACCGCTTTGGTACGTCGACCTCGGCGGGACCGACCTGGTCGAGATGACCATCGAGCAGCTCATCCTCGCGCGCCGCTCGGGCAAGCTGGGCGAAGGCGCTCTCGTCTGGCGTCAAGGCATGCCGAGCTGGCGCCCCGTGGGGACGTTGATTCCCGCGGCAAGTGCCAGCATGCACCCGGCTCCGTTGCCCACTGCCAGCATTACACCGGACCCGAGTCACCCCCTCGCCGCGCCGGCGATCCGCACGCCGATGCCGGGCCGCCCCCCCGCGCCCAAGCGCACCCCGCCCCCGAGTCCGCGCGCGGACGAAGCCACGCCGCAGTCGCTCGCGAGCTATGAGCGAACGTTGGCCACCCTGGAATTTGCGCTGGAAAAGCCTGACGTCGGGCCAGCGCGGGTCAGACCACGTTCTCCGCTGCCGAGCATCGACAGCTCCGCCGTGCAAGTGACGCGGCTGCGAACGCCCCTGCCGGCACTGTCTTCACCCTTCCCCGCGCCTCGTTCGCGGCCCACGCCGCTTCCGCCGCTCGGCTCGTTCGCAGCGCCCCCTTCGTCCCCGTCGCCTTCGCATGCCTCGCCGTCGACGCAGTCTTCGTCGGCCGAGGTCTCTCGACCCTCTCCGCTCCCTCCCCCACCGCCACCGCCACCTGCGGCCACGTATCCCTCGCCCGTCCCCGGCGCGCCCGCCGGGCGCGGGAATGAGCATCCGAGCCAACGCGCGCTGAGCCAAGCGCAGTTCGCCGAGTCGTGGCACGAACGGCCGCGCTGGGTGTCAGTGTGCATCGCGCTTTTGGTGTGCGTGTCTGCATCGGCCGCCGGCGCATTGCTCGTGCGCAGCCTGAAGCAACCGCGGCCGTCGGTGACATCAACCGCAGTCGAGGCGGCACCCGTCGTGGCAACGCACGCCAGTACGCCAGTCGAAGTCGTGGCACCCACTGCCGCACCCACGCCCCGAGTGGTCGACTTGGAAAGTTTGTCCGTCGAGCGCAAGCGTTCTGCGCCGCGCTACGCTCCTCCCGCGGCCAAGCCCGTCGTTCAAGCCCCCGCGGCAAGCGAAGACGAATCAGCCGACTCCGCGGAGCCGGTGCCTGCAGAAGCGCCCAAGAGTATTGAAACGCCGCCGGCAACGCGCTCGAATCCCTACGGATCCGGCTCGCTCATCGACCAAATCAAAAAAGCCACCGCCGACGAAGAAGCCGGGCAATAGCCCCCGCGCCCCACTACTTCGACGGTGACGAACCGTTAGCCGGAGGCGGATCCACCGCACCGCCCACACGATGTTTGGGATCGCCGGTCAGCCCGTCTTTCTTGCTGACGTCCCAGCCCGGGGCCGGCCCCTTACTGGTCACGCCTTGATGCATCCGGTCGCCAGGCCCGACGCCGTCGGCGCCCACCGTAGCTCCATCCGCTGTGGTCGGCGCGGGCGGTGAATAGTCGAGCGAAGGAGAGCGCAGCGGTGCTCCCCCGCCCTGACCGCAACCAGCCAAGAGCAGCGAACAACCCAGCAGGCACGCACTGGTTCGACCCATGGTGGCAGCGTATCACGCGCTCACCTTTCTGCGAATGAGGCGCTTCTGCAGACCTTGAACGCTCAGCCCTGCGCGCTGTGCTTGCGAAAGATCCGTGCGCCGGTCGCTGCATAGCGAATGGCATCGCGCAAGCGTCGGATGTCCACTGGCTTGTCCAGCGCGCGACCACCCACTTTGCGCAAGAACTCAGCGACGTAGCCGAGCGAACCGGCACCCGTGACGAACACGAAGCGATGACGCCAAGTCGGATCGAGCTCGAGCGCGCGTCGATACAGTTCCATGCCGTTCATGCCCGGCATGACCAAGTCGGTGACGACCACGTCGGGTGGCATCGCGGCCGCGATGCGACGCAGAGCCTGGTCCGCGGAAGTCAGATACTCGCCGGCCACCTCTTCGCTACTCAGGGCGCGTCGGTAGCCGGTGAGCACCGACAGATCGTCGTCCAGAAAAAGTGCCGTCGGCAAGATCAAGCGAATCGTTCCGCTATCGCGGACCGGCGGCGGTGCGCTTGCGCTCGACGTAGAATCCACACCGTCGGCTGGCGACCGCGCGCTCTCCAGCAAAGGGCGGACACCCTCTGCGGACGAAGCGGAGTCGACCCCAGACGGACGACTGCTCGGAGGAGCACTCGAGGGCGAGTCGTCGAGCGCGACGGCGACCCGAATGCGCGCGCTAGAGGTACGCTCGTCCGCCGCGACCACTCGGGCTGCACGTTGACCCGCGAGCGAATCATGCCCCAAGAATGCGCGAACTTGCCGTACGAGATCGCATTGCAGGCCCGTCTTCTGAATGAAGCCGTGCGCTCCCGCGGCCAGCGCCTTCATGCGCAGGACGTTCGCAGGCAAGCTCGAATACAGCACCACGAGCGTGCCACGAGCCGCTCGCGTGCGCCCCAAGACGTCGGCGAAAGAATCACCGGCCATGTTCGGCGCGTTCGCGTCGATCAGCACCAGGTCGGGCCGCTCGTGCAAGATGGCGGCGATTGCACCCGTGGAACGATCGCGCGTCGAGACGCGGTAGCCGGCCTGCTCGAGGGTCTCACGCGTGACTTCGAGCACGACGGCATTGTCGTCAATCACGAGGATGGTGCGGACGCTGCTATTCATGATGCCGACTACCCGCACTCACACCCATGCTCGAGCTGCTAGAGCGGCCGCCTTGCGCGCGACTTGATGGGCCGAGCTCGAGATCAGATCATTTTTCGCTCGCTTGACCTACCGAAAGTTTACAGGTCGTATCGGCGCCATGCGTTTTGCCAGCTGGCTTTCGGTTTCCGCCACCCTCTGGGCATGTAGTCCCCACGCCGCCCCGCCGGCCCAATCGCCCATTTTCACTGCCCCGAAGACCGAGTGGAAGCAGGTCGAGCCCGCTAAGCAAAAGCTACCGCTCGTCGCCAATCCCCCCGGAGTGCCCCAGCCTGACGCGAGCTGTCAGGCGTACGTCGCGCACACGGCTGACACGTGCAAGCCCGCCGGCTCGACGCGCGAAGCCTTGGCGCAAGCAGTCAGCCTCGCGGCGCCACTGGAGCGCGACGCGCAGCTCGCTTGCCTGGAGCGCGACCCGGGTCTCCCGCCCGGCTGGGTGCGCGCGCTGCGCGCCGAGCTCGGCCCGCTCGGCTGCGCGGATCCGATCGCCATGCCGTTCTTGGACCCGCGGCGCCCCGAGCTGGAACACAGCATCGAAGACGTACTGATCGCGTTGGCCACCAGCGGCCGCCTCGCGCGCTTGGTGCAGCAAGCGCCAGAGCTCTCGGCGCCGTTCGACAAGCCGCACTTCATGGATTTCTTCCAAGCCACCCTCAAGCCCTGGATCGTCGCTCAAGCGCAAGCGATCCATGACTTGTCGCTGCCCGCGGCGCGCTTGTCGCCCTATGCCAAGGGCATCGCCGCGATCGAGGCCGGCCTGGCGGACATGCGCTTCGTCTCCGTGGTGCGCAAGGTCGCGCTGCCCAAAGAGATGAACGACGACGCCGAGGTACGTGACGCTTACTACGCCGCGCTCGACGAGGCGCTGGAGCCACGTAAAGCACGCGGGCGCGATGCCGCCCTGGTCGGCTTGCGCGAGCTCGCCAACGAAGGGATCTTGGTCGACGCGCGTGTGGAGCGAGCGCGTGCCTTGCTGTCCGAGGTGTACTCGGGGCGCCGCATCAACGCTCTCGACCAATTGCTGTTGCCCACGCTCGCTCCTACGATCGACGACAGCATCGAGCTGAACCTAGCCCGGCGCGTGCCCACGTTCTATGCCGGCTACCTGTTCGCCGACAGTTCACCGGATGCGCCGCTCCTACGCGCGCTTTTGGAGCGTGGCCTGCCTCGTACGCTGGCAGCACGCTTGGATCCGTCGAAACTCGACGACGCAGGTCGAGATTTACTGGTGCGCGCGCTAATCGAGCGCGGCCGGCGCTATTTCAGGGCCGAAGACTTCGCGGTCGCGGCTCGCCTCAGCGAGGGCGACAAGCCGAACCCCGCGCGCGCGCTGTATCACGCGCTGGCAACGAGTCTACAGGGTGGGCCGCGTGATGCGACCGAGCTGCTGTTGCGCGGGCCGCAACTACCGACGAGCGCGTTGCAAGTGAGTGAGCTGGATCGCCTGGCCGCCGAAAAGAACAACCCCAGCGCCCCTTTGGCGGCTTTCGACGCGGCCTACCTGCTCGGCCTCGCGCCACCGCAAAACGATGCGCCATTTTGGGAGGCATTGGCCAAGCGCTTCGAGTCGGCGTCGCGCGCGCTGAAAGAGCCGGCGCAGAAAAGAGTGGCCCACGAGTCTGGCGTGGCCGCCAAAGAGACGGCCAAGGTCCTTGCCCGCAGTACGCGGAGCAAATAGCTCAGATCCCGGCGCTGGCGACGCGCTGCAGTCCGCGCAAGAACTGATCGATCGCCAAGTCCAACTTTTGGTCGATGTCCGGGTCGAGTTGCAAGCCGCCGTTCTCGAGCACCGTGATCTGCTTGTCGAGCAGGAACAAGCCATTCACGACGTGCAGCGGATCGAGCGAGCTCAGCACGGGTCGCAGCGCATAATCGATGGCCAGCACGTGGGCCACCGAACCGCCGGTGGCGAGCGGAAGCACCACCTTCCCACGCAAACCGAATTGCGGCAGCACGTCCAAGAACGTCTTGAGCAAGCCCGAGTAGGCTGCCTTGTACACGGGCGTGGCGACCACGATGCCGTCGGCCGCGGCAACACGCGCGGTGGCCTCCACGATGCTCGGCGCGTCGAAGCGCGCGTGAAGGAGGTCCGCGGCGGGCAGATCGCGCACATCGAGCAGCGACGCCTGCACGTCGCGCGCCTCGACGCGCTTGGCGATCGAGCGCGCCAACCGTTCGGTGCGGGAGGTGCTCGAGGGGCTTCCAGAAATGATTAGTACTGAACTCATGGCGGCTTCTCTCCCGCTCTCTTACACTAAAATACGTAAACCGCCACTATAATAGACAGCGATCCGCGGTGAGCTTAACTTGGTGGGCCCAGCGGCCGTTGCAAAGACGTGCACGCCCTGGCGCGAGAATTCGTACAGAATCAGCTGTGGTACACCGACGAGCACCCGGCTCACGATTCGGAGCTGGCAACGCAGCGTCTCGCCAGCGCCGTTCTGCTCAGCGCTAAAATCCGCCCGTTCCCAATGGTTGCGCGGCAGGTGCTCAGCTTGCTCGGCAACGAAGACTACCGCACCGCAGATCTCGAGGGCGTGATCATGAAGGACCCGGCCCTGTCCGCGACCTTCCTGCGCATCGCCAACTCCGCGCTCTATCGAACGCTCGTCCCGTGCGAGAGCGTGCTCATGGCGTGTGCCCGACTGGGTCGCAACACGGTGCGCGAAATCGTCGTGGGCGTCGCCACGATGGACATGTTCCGCGACGTGAAGAGCCGCGGCGCGACGATTCGCAATCACTGCGCCGGGACCGCGGCCATCGCCCGAACCTTGGCTGACGAATGGCGCCTGCGCTCGGGTGACCAGCTGTTCCTCACCGGGCTCTTGCACGACATCGGTAAGCTCTTGTGCATGCAGGCGGGCATCGAATCGTACGATGGATTGCCCCCCGATGCGCTGGACTCGCCAGATCGCCTGCATTTGGTGGAGCGCGATCGCCTCGGCTACGATCACGCGATGCTCGGCGCGCACGTGCTTGCGAATTGGAAAATCCCGGAGCCCATCGCGCAAGTGGTGGCATTTCACCACCAACCCGAGCGCGCTTACGCGGGGGGCGGCACGGTTGGCATGCAGGTGGCCGTGATCCGCCTCGCCGATCGGCTCGAGTACCGCCTGCGCCAAGACAGCGCGGTCAACGAGGCGGTGATCGAGGAGCTCTCGCATTCGCTCGAGGCGCGGCACGTCGGCTTTAGCGCGGCAGATCTACGCGCCACCTGGGGGCGGATGATCGACTCGCGGGACGAAGTGTTGGCGCTGTTCCGTTGAATCGGTAGTCTCGGGCGCATGACGCGCCCCGCTCCCCACGCTTGCCTCGCCCACCCGAAGACGTTCCGCGTAGCGCTCATCGCCTGCAGCCTCGTCGCTTGCTCGGATGGCGATGCGCAAAAGTCTTGGAACGAGCTGAGCACGTGCCTCGCCGGGTCGGCCGCGAAGAGCGCGCTGCCGGTTCGCCTCGCGGAGCTGCGCTCGATTGCGCTCGCCAATCCGTCCGTCGCGGGTACGAAGACGGGTTGGCCCACACGCTGCGCGGGCGCGGCCGATGATCTCTACGCGGCCCTCGGCACGAGTAGCGAAAATGCGATGCTCAAGCGCAAGCTGCACGAGCGCCTGGCCTGCGGCGACACCAAGGGCACGTGCACCCTGCCGACCGACAGCTCACTGATCTCGGTGGCAACCGAACTCTGGGAGGGCGCCGCGACTGCGGGGCTCAAGACCGAGACCGTGACCAACGTCACGATGCCCCAAGCCGCACCCGCCGCACTGCTCACGAGCAGCACCTGGAAGAGCTTCAGCGACAAGCCGCTCGGCTTGGTCGGTCCCCAGCTCACGCCTGACGGTCGCGCCGTGCTGCTACTCAAGCCGAGCGAAGGGCGGGCCAAGCCGCGGGGCTGCGAGTTCTCCGCGGGTTTCAGCAAGGTGAGCTGCGTGGATGCGCACGCAGACGTGCCAGAGCTACCCACCCAGACCATCGACTTGGTCGCGGATGCGAGCGGGCTGTTCGCCGCGGGCCTGACGGAAAAAGGGCTATTTGCGTACGATCTGAAGGGCGGGCAAAAGTCCGAAGTGCGCGGTCTGGGCGCGCTCCGGCTCGTGCGCGATGGGCTGGCCGTCGAACGTGGTGAGAAAGACGAAGGCTTTCAAGTCACGCCGCTCTCGGGCGGCAAGGCCGGTAAATCCAGCAAGTTGCCGATCGCGACTCCGATGGGTGACCCGCTGTCGCTCGGCAATCAAGTCGTCTACTTGCAACAAACCGAGGCCGGTAGCGAGTTCGTCGCCAAAACCCTTGCGGGCGGGCGCCTCAAGCAGACCGCCCTGGAGAAAGGCGCGTTCTCCGGCACGCTGCACGGCTGCCGCCGGAACGGCGCGCTGGCGATTGCGGCCTATGGTCCGCGGGCGGGCCAGCACAATGCCAAGCCGACCGCGGGCGATGGCAAAACGCAAGTCACCGTGACCCTCTACCAGAACGACACTTGGAGCAAGCCGAGCAGCGCGACAATCCCTTTCGAGCGCGGCGTCGAATCCGACCTGGTGTGCACCAAGACGGGAGCGAGTCTGACCTATGCGCAAACGATGCCCGACGGCATTCAGGTCGGGCGCGTCGACTGTGACCCGAATGGCTGCAAGTCGAACGAGGTGAAGCTGACCGGAGTCGAGAGCAAGTGGTGGTGGGCGGCGGGTCCCTTGGGCGACAAACTACTGCTGATGTGGCGCTCGGCCTTGGGGGAAACACGCCTGCGCATTGCGCCTCTGGCCGCCCTGCCCACGACCAAAGACGTGATCGTGTTCGACGCGCCGGACTTCGGTGGGCCGAACGCGGGCGAACTCAGCGCGCTGTACGCCGACGACGACGCATTGCTGATTTTCCGCGGCGAAAAGCCGGTTGCGCTGCACGTCTCGGCAGACGGCTTGGTGCGCGCGGTGGCGCCGTAACTCCGCCTCGTAGAACCGTCAGCGAATTTTTCGTCGATAGGCGGTGGCGAGTGCGTCCGCGTATTCGTTCCAGCGGTTGCCCGAGTGAGCCGCGATCCAGCGCAACTCGAGTTCAGGGCGGCGCTGGCAGATCGCGTACAGCTCCTGCACGAGCTCCAGGTTCTTGATTTCCCCGCCCTTGCGCTTCCAGCCGCGCGCTTCCCAGCCCTTGGCCCATTCGTTGATGGTGCTGACGCACAGTTGACTGTCCGTGTAGAGCACGGCCTTTTGACCCGCGGGCACGAGCGAGCAGCCGTTGATCAACGCGCTCAGCTCCATGCGGTTGTTGGTGGTGTGAGGCTCGTGACCCCAGAGCTCACCGACCACTTGATTGTTCGCCACATACACCGCGCCCCAACCACCGGCGCCCGGATTCGGTTCCGCCGCGCCGTCGGTGAACACGCCGTCGACAGGACCACTCGTGTACTTGGCCAACACCTCGGCCACACTCAGATTCTCTTCACGCGAACCGGCGGAGGAACGGCTGGTCCGTGCCCGGGGTGCGGCGGCCTTCTTGGCCGAAGGCGGCGGGTTTTGCTTCTTGCAGTTCAGGCACAGCTTGGGTTGCCATCCGGGATACTTGGCCAGCGTGGTCTCCGGGACGGCGAACTCCTTGGCACAACTCTGACAAGCGAAACTGGGCACGGCGCGGGGTGTAGCACACCGAAAGCGCCACGCAGAATCAAGCCGAATTCCAGAGCGCGGTCAGGTCCGCGACCAAGAAATCCCGAAAGGCAGTGACCGAAGCAGACTGGTAGCGCGTGGAAGGGCTGACGACGTGCAGACTGTTGCCAGGCCCATGGTACTCGGGCAGTACGCGCACCGGCATCGGCAGGTTGCCACGGCCGGTCGTCAAGCGCACGCCAATCATCGGCAGCAGTGCGATCCCAACCCCCGCGCTCACTGCCTGCTGGACGAATCCAATTTCGTCCGCGTTCAGCGGACCGCGCACGGTGACGCGCTCTTCACCACGCGGACCGTCGAGCACCCATTCGCTCTTTCCGTGCGTACCCCGGAACAAGACGCAATCGTGCTTCGCTAGCTCGGCCAGGGTTTTCGGTCGACCGCGGCGACGCAAGTAGGCGGGTGACGCAAAGAGTCCGAAAGTATCGCTGCCAATCCGGCGCGCGACCAAGCTCGAGTCGGCTAATTTTCCGGCTCGCAGCGCCAAATCGAAGCCTTCGGCGACCAGGTCGACGAAGCGCGACGAAAGCGAGATCTCGATGTGAACCAGCGGGAATTTCCGAACGAAGCGCGCCACGATTTCACCCAAGTCGATCATGCCCATGTTGGCCGGCGTCGAGACGCGCACCGTGCCGCGTGGCTCCGCGCTCAAGTTGGTGGCCGCCGATGCCGCTTCTTCCAAACCCGCGAGCGCAACGCGCGCGCGATCGTAGTAGGCGCGACCGGCTTCGGTCAGGTTCAACTTGCGTGTGGTGCGCTGCAACAATCGCACGCCGAGTTCGTCCTCCAAACGTGTCACAGTTCGACTCACGGAAGACTTGGGCAGGCCCAAGTGCTTCGCTGCCGCTGTGAAACTCTCGAGTTCCACGACTCGCGCGAACACCGACACGTGGTTCAGGTCCATTGTTGCCACAGTAGCAACTATCTTTTGCTCTCTCCAGATCTGGCGCTATCCGGAGCAACAATTAGACTCTCCTCAACGTTCCGAGGAGAAAAGTTCATGTCCAGCATCACCAGCAAGCTTCCCAGCATCGCCCGTATCGTTCTCGGGCTCATGTTTTTCGTGTTTGGTCTGAACGGTTTCCTGCACTTCCTGCCGCAGCCGCCAATGAGCGGGCCGCCCGCGGAGTTCGCCGGTGCCCTGTTTGCGACCGGCTACATGTTCCCGTTGATCAAGGGCACCGAGGTGGCGGCAAGCTTGCTCCTGCTCTCGAACCGCTACGTGCCGCTGGCCCTGGCCGTGCTCGCGCCGGTCGTGATCAACATCGTCGCCTTTCACGCCTTCCTCGCGCCCGCCGGCATGGCCATTCCGCTCGTGGTACTCGCGTTGGAGCTGTACTTGGCCCGCAGTTACCGTGACGCGTTCGCGCCCATGCTGCACGCGCGCAATCAGCCGCACACGGACGCTCCGGCATCCGGTCGCGGTGACATCCACGCGCACGCTCACTGAGTCGCCGAGGGCTGGAAGCCCGGAGCATCACCCTGCCCCGCCTAAGCTCAGCTTGGCGGGGCAGGCGTTTTTCAGATGGCCACGCGTAGCGCGAGGCCGAAATCGAGTAGGGCCGGAGCTCGGTTGATGTCGAGCCCGGCCAAGTTCAAGTGCTGCACCCCGAAGCGAAACTCGCCATTTTCTCGGCCATAACGCGCGGAGATGAAGGCCTCGAAGCGCAAGTGAGTGAGCGCCACGAACGAGTAGTCGAAGCGGGAAATGAACGAGCGATCCGACAGATTCCCCAACGTAGACAGCGTGAAGGTATGATTGTCGAACGAGAAGGGCGCGGGAAAGCTGACGAACAGGGCCGCGTAGTGCCGCCCGAGATAAAAGAAGTTGGCCGAATCATTCAGAGCCACCGAATGCGGCAACACGAGCCCGGGATACGCCGAGGTGCTGGCGTAGCCGAGGCCATTGTAAAAGTACTCGCCGCCGACGGTGAACGTGTCGTTGTCGTTGTACTTCTGAGCGTAGTTCAAACCGCCCACGGCCTGGGCCTTGTACCCAGGCGAGCGGTAAACCGGGTAGTAAGCGTCGGCAATTCGAGCGAGCGCGGCACGCGCGGCCGCATCCGGTGTTTGCCAGGACGGTGGCGTCTCGAAGCCAGGCGGCACGGCGGCCTCGTCATAGCGCACGCGATCGATTTCGTTCCCCGAGCGCAGCGCGAGCTCGCCATAAACGTCGAAATCACCGACGCCGAACGAAAGATCACTGGCAAATTTGGGCTCTTGACCGCGCTTGGCCAAGGCCCCAAGGCCGAGCTCCGCCGGGCCGAAGACCAGCTCTGCGCGCGCCGCGGCGGCGACGCTGCCCAGCGTGCTCGTGGCGCCCGTGCTCTCGGTCAAGAGGTAGCCATAGAAGTTCCAAGCGCGCGACTCGACCGGCAGATGCAGCTTGATCATCGTGGTGCCGGTACGCGCATCGAACACATCCAGCGGATTGCGCGGACGCAGGTGCAAAAAGTCGCTCGGAGTCCAGAAGCGCGCGGTGCCCCAACGCACGTGTTGCTTGCCCGCGGTGACGAACAGCCGGTGCATCACGTCGAAGCGTAGCCACATCTGGTCGAGGTTCACGGTCGGGCCGCGCGTGGGCTGCTGCAACAGCGACGAGAGCGCTTGGCTACCCGAGGTCGACCCGGTGGCGCTCATGGCGCGGTTGGCATCGATGTTCGAGCTGGCACTGGTCGGGAGCGTGGGGTCGAAGACCATGCGTCCGAGTACGAAGGCGCGGACGCGATCGTTCGGGCGCGCGTCCAAGTACGCGTCCAACAAAGAAGGCGCGCTGAAGCTCCAATCTTCGAGCGACTGACCCTTCGCAGCGCTGGTTTGCGTGCGTAAATACAGCTGACCGCCGATCTTCAGCGGGTCTTCGGGCGCCGCTTCCTCGCTGAACATCGCCCGACTATTCGCGCCTAGGACTTGGCTATCCCGGGACTCGGCGGGGCTCGGCTCTACCGTTACGGGATCACCCGCCGCCGCTGAGGCCGGAGGGACCGGCGCCGTCGTGTCGGTTGCCGGTTCCGATGACGGTGCGGCCGGTGGTGCGGGCGCCTCCGCGGGCGCCGCTGGGCTCGACGCAGGGCCTGCGGGCGGCCCGCCGAACATATCGGACTCGGTCGGTCGATCTTGGGCGTGGGCAACTGAGCCGATTGCGACGCACGTGAGCCACGCCGCGCCGCCGACGAATCGAAGTCGACGCATCAGCGCGCTTTGCTCTCGAGCCAGGCCTTCGTGAATAGGTTCGCCTCGAGCGGCTTCAAGTCCACGGACTTGATCAAGATCAGCGTCGAGTTTTGCTTCTCCACCTCGTCATAGAAGCGGATCTCTTGCGGGTACCAAACATCCGCCTTGCGCGACTCACTGTAGACCTTCTGCCACTTCGGGTAATAGGAGGTGCGCAGGAGCCGACCCGAAAGCGCAAACTCTTGGCGTTTCAGCTCATTTTTCGTGGCTTTATCCACCCAGAGCTTGATCACCGGGAATGCCAAGTCCAGGCCCGGCTTGCCGCGAAGCGTCATCACCTGCGCGCTGTACACGCCCAGCTTCTCCTCACCGTTGTCTTCCGGATCGTACTCTTCCGCCAAGCGCGATTCGTCGAAGTCGGAACGACGAGAGTTCGTGCCGCCGATACGCTCACGCTCGGTGCGCCGCTCCCATTTGCCGACCGCGGGGTCGTAAAACCACAGATTTTGATCGACGCGCAGGTAGCCTTGTCCCTGAGAGGCCTTGGGTTTGGTGAACAAGATCATGAAGCGCTGATCGGCGCTGCGTCGAAAAACCAAGGCCTCGTACACGACCGCGACTTTGTCTTTCTCTTTTTGCTCGATGTACACGCTCGAGCGCCAATCACCTTGGTTGCGTTGCCGGTCGTCGACGCCCCGAAGCAGCTCGACCAGCTCCGCCTTGGAGGCGGCCGAAGCGGCGCGTGGCCACCCGCCTGCGCTGACCGCGGCAAAAAACAGGAAGCTTCTGACCAAAGTTCTACGTTGCATGAAAACCTCAACCAAAGTGAGACATGGCATCGACCGGCTTCAGACGCGCCGCACGCAGCGCCGGGTACAAGGCCGCGAGCGCCGTGACGACCGAGATCAGCGCGATAGCGCCGCCGAGGGCGCTGGGCAGCACCGACAGCTTGAGCGTGTCCGACATCAGGAACAGCTGCACGGACAGCGGCACGTGAATGTTCGCGGAGTTGAGCACGCCCGCGGTCATGACGCCGACGACGGCCCCCGCGACCGCGCCGAACACCCCGAGCAAGAAGGATTCCCACAAGAACATGCGTACGACGCTGCCGCGTTGCATACCGATCGCGCGTAGCGTTCCAATTTCACGAGTCCGTTCACGAATGGCTATCCACATGGTGTTCATGATCCCGGTGATGACGATGGCGACCAAGATCACCATCAATACGAAACTGATGCCGTTGAGCGCGCTGAGCGTCCACATCATGAACGACAGCTCGTCTTCCCACGAAGTCACGTCGAGCTTCTGACCCGTCCAATCTTCGCGACGGACGGTGTCGAATTTCATCCAAAAGGGCCTCGGATCGGGGGCCATCACGCGATAGCCGGCTTTCTCGAGTGACGTGCGCAGGCGCGCCGCGAGTGGGCCCAGATCCTTCTGAAAACCGGGCTTGAGGTGGATCTGGATGGCGCCCGTAGTGCCCGGTCGCAGTTGATACAGCGCCCGCAGCGAGTCGTTCGAGACGAACACGTTCCATTGGCTCAAGAGGCCCACGTCTTCCGCCACCGCGACCACGCGGCAGTCGATGGTGTTGGCCACGCCGCGCGTGGTTTGGGCGGAGATGGTGATGGCGTCCCCCACCTTCACCTTGAGCTTCTTGACCTGCGCCTCGAACAGTAAAATCGTGTTCGGCTGAGCGAGTTCGTCCAGATTGCCGCTCTTGATGCGGAGCACCGATTTGAACGAGCCCTCGCGCTGAATATCGATGCCGCCGATGCCGGCTTGGACCGCCGACGTGTCGCTCACGACTTTGCCCCAGCCGCGCCCCCGCTCCACCGTGAAGTCGAGCTCGGGCATGGATTCGAGCACCGTTTTGCGCACTTTTTCGTACTCGACCACGACCGGGCCGACTTGGCCGGAAGTCACCTTGTAGAAGCCGCCGACATTCAAGTGGCCGGTACTGAGCGTCGTGGCCGTGTCGATCAACGTGCTGCGAATGCCGGCCGAAAGCCCGTTGAGCAGCACGAGCAGCGCGGTGACCGCGGCCACGGCCGCACCCAAGAACAATGCGCGCCGGCGATGCTCGATCAGGCTGAGCCACGCGATGCGGAAGTCGAGAAAGAACGAGGACATGTTCATTCCTCCGCCTGCATCGCTTCACGCGGACTGATGCGCATGGCAATCCAAGCCGGGTAGACGCTGGACACGACGCTGACCACGAGCACGATGCTCAGTGAGAGCAGCAAATTGTGCGAGGCCAGCACGGGGTACAAGCGCGGGCCGGAGAAGAAAAACATCATCACGTCGTTGCCAGCCGCGATGCCTACGCGACCGAGCAGCGCGATCAGCGCCGCCCCCAGCAACGTGCCGGCGGCCCCGAACAGCAGCCCCACCGCGACCGACTCCAGCACCAACATGGCTAAAATGAAGCGGCGTTGGGCCCCGACCGCGCGCAGCGTGCCGATCTCCCGCACGCGTTCGAGCGTGGCCATGACCAGGGCGTTGTTGATGATCACCAGCGCGACGACGAAAATGATCAACACCGCCGTGTACAGCACGACGCGCATCAAGGTCGCAAACTGGCCGATCAGCCCGGCCGCCTTTTGCCAAGTGATGGCCTTGAGCGAAAGATTGGCGGATTTTCCCGCGGCTTCGATCGCCTGGACCGTCTGCTCCGTCTGCGTTTCGTCCTTCAGCAGAACGGCGGCGTTGAGAATCACGCCCTGTTCGAGTTGAGCTGGGTCATAGGCTCGACCTTCGTCACGACGATGACTCCCGGCCAAGCCGGACAGCTGGGTGCCGAGGTCCTGGGCGATGGGCGCCGCTTCTGGCGGGGCCTGGGCGGCCGCACCGAACAGCTCATTTTCTGCGTTTTCGCGGCTGACCTCTTTCGCGCCCGAGGTCGCGCGCATGGCCGCGATTTCCTTGGCGCGGTCGTCGGTCATGAAGCCGTACAGCTCGCGAAAGCTCACTAAGTCCATCATGTTCATGGTGCCCGCTTGGGGCGACTTCTCGAGCCCTTTGAAGGCAAAGGTACCGTACACCTTGAGGTTCGCGGACTGCACGTAGCCCGAACGCGTGAAGGCCTTGATCGTCAAGGTGTCGCCGATGCGGATGCGGTAGAGCTCGAGGGACGGCGCGAGCTCCTTGTAGAAGAATGCATAGCGTTCGTCGAAGTTGGCGTCGTTGGCGTTCAAGAATTGGCCCAGCAACTTGCCGACGTCGGTTTCGCTCGAATGGAGTGCCGCTTGCAACTTACCGCGGAACAACCGAGTCTTGGGTGCATCCAACTCGAGCAAGAGCTCCTTCACTTGCGTGGATGCTTCGCGCACGAGCCGCTGCAGATCTTCGTCCGTCGCGATCTTTTTGCCGAGCACGCTGCGGCCTTCGTGGATCTTGTCGAGGCCGCGGGCGGTCTTGAGCTTGACCTGCTCTTCGTAGGTGTACTTCGAAAACAAGAAGCCGCGTTGGCCCTCGGGGATCGCCTGGCCTTCGACGATCTTCATGCGATCGAAGGAAGCTGCGAACACTTTGGGATCGGTGCCCACGTAGCGGAGAAACAGCATGTCCGCGTCGGTCGCCAAGGGCGCGATGCGGTTCTCCAAAAACTCCAGGTGGTCCAACGGGTCCCGGTCGAAATCCGCCCAAAATTCGCCGGACGCCGCCCGCTCGACCGAGCCCAGGTCGTCCGTGATCAGCGCTTGATCGTCGTGCAGGCGCTTCACGTTCTCTACGTCACCCTTCAGGACGGAGATGATCTGACGGACGTGGTCCTTCCGATCGCCCAAGGTTTGCGCGAGCGTCGGCGATGGGTCTCCTTGCGCCTGCTCCGTCACGCTCTGCCGAAGCTTGGCCAGCGCTTGGTCGACGGTGTTCCCGGAGAGCACCATCGAGCCATTGATGCCCATCGGGACTACTTGCACGACGTTGGGCACGCTGAGCAGCACTTGGCGAACCCGGGCAAAATCGGGGATCGGCTCGATGTCATTGGCGTCGAAATTGAAGCCGCCCATGACGTCCAAGTCTTCTTTGGACTGCGACGAGTAGACCTGGATGTTGCCGGCCACGCTACCGATGATGCTGCGGCTCATCGAATGATCGACGCTGTCGAGCAGCGAAGTGCCGAGTACCACCAGAAACGCGCCGAAGCCGATGATGCCGCCGACGATCAACGTCTTCCAACGGTTGGCAAACAGATTGCGAAGCGCAATCTGCGCCACCACCGCGCCGGTATCGAGCAGCCCGTTCACGCGGGCGCTCCGCCCGAGCTCGCCTGTGCGATATCATGGCTTTTTGCCTCTAGATCGCCGGCCTCCGCCAGCTTGCCGTCGGCCAGACGCACGAGTGAGCTGGCATTGGCCATTACGCGCGCGTCGTGCGTGGAGAAAATGAAGGTGGTCTTCTCGGTTCGATTCAACTCCTTCATCAAGTCCAAAATGTTCTGACCGGTCACGGAATCGAGATTCGCGGTGGGTTCGTCGGCCAAAACCAAGCCGGGGCGCGTGACCAAGGCGCGCGCGATCGCAACGCGCTGACGTTGGCCACCCGAAAGTTCGTTCGGACGATGGCGAGCGTGCTCGCGCAAGCCCACGCGATCCAGGAGCGCCAGCACGCGTTTGCTGCGCTCCGCCGCCGAGAGCGTATTTTGCAACAAGAGCGGCAGCTCGATATTGCGATACACGTCCAGCACGCCCACCAGGTTGAAGCTTTGGAAAATGAAGCCGATGGTGTCTAGACGTAGCCGGGTGAGCTCACGCTCGCTGAGCTTCGCGGTATCACGACCCGCAACTTCGACTTTGCCGCTGGTCGCGGTGTCGACGCAGCCGATCAAGTTGAGCAGCGTGGTCTTGCCGCTGCCCGACGGGCCGGCAATGGACAAGAACGCGCCTCGCGAGACCTCCAAACTGACCCCACGCAGCGCAGGCACCACGACCTTTCCGAGCCGGTAGTCCTTGGTAGCGTTTTGAATGGAGACAATGGCAGTCATGGCAGGGTCCCTACAGGGCGCCGGGGCGCGCGCCTTGAACGAATGCGACAGAGTTGAGCGTCAATTTCGAGTGGTTTCTTGGGCCCGACCATATTACCCGGGTGAATCAAGTCGCGCAATAAGACCCGGGTTAATTTATGTTTCGTTCGGCGGCTAAAAGTCTCTGTCGCAAAAACTCTTAGGCACTAAGATATTCAGGAGCTAAACGGATCGAGTCAACGATGTCAAGAACGGATCTGAACGAGTTCCTCGCGAGCCGCCTGAAAGGCATCACCTCCGAACGCAAGGAGTTGGTCGGAGCGCTGCTGCACGAGAGCCGACGCATGGGCACGCGCACCGTCGTCTTTCATGCCGCGATCGCCGAACGTTTGGGCTTGAATCCGTCGGACCATAAGTGCGCCGATCTGATCTGCAACGAGACTGGGCCGATCACGGCGGGTCGGTTGGCGGAAATCACCGGGCTCAGTACGGGGGCGATCACGGGCGTGGTCGATCGCTTGGAGCGCGCGGGCTTCGTTTCGCGCGTGACGGATGCGGACGATCGTCGACGCGTCGTGATCCGAGGCACTGAAGGGCGATCGCCCGATGTGCGCCACCTGTTTCGACCGATGATGGAAGGCATGGTTCGGCTGTGCGAGAGCTACAGCGACGAACAATTGGCTCTGATCGTCGGCTTCATGAGGCGAAGCGGCGAGGTCGCAGAGGGTCAGATCGCGCATTTGCAGCAAACCGCGGAGCCTGCGCCCGAAGCCGGCGTACAGCAGGAAAAGCCGCGTAAATCCCGCGCGAAGGCGGCTCCGGTAAAGGCTTCGGCGCGCGAGGATTGAACGCGGCATGAGTGTCAGCGGTCTTCGTCGAAGGCCGCTTCGATGTCGTGCACGGCCTTGTCGATCACGTCGCCAATTTTCTTCAGCGTTTTTGGCGTCAGGTGCCCGCGTCCGCCCGCGCGCTTGAGCGTTTTGAACAATCGCCCGAGGCGCTTCATGATGTCACCGAAGTTTTCGACGTAGCTCTCCCAAGAGTCGTCTTGGAAACGCTCGTAGAAGTCCGACACTTCTTCTTGGTGCTCGACTAGATCGGCGCGGCCAGTCTCGGTGATCTCGTACACCTTGCGATTGTCTTGCTCGACGACGCGCGCGTGACCCAACTCTTCGAGCATCTGCAAGGTTGGATAGATCACGCCGGGGCTCGGACGGTACGAACCGCCGCTTCGCTCTTCGATGACCTGGATCACTTCGTAGCCATGGCGAGGGCGCTCGGTGAGCGCATCGAGCACGAGGTAGCGAACGCCACCACGCTCGGCGCGCGGAGGGGGTGAGCCGAACCAATCGCCCCAAGACGGAGTGCGGCCGCCACCCCCCGGGGGTCCAAACGGACCGCGCGCCCCGAACGGACCGCCGCGTCGCCCCTGGGCATGGGACCAGAACTCAGAACGGTCGCAGAAAGCTCCCGGGTGATGCCGGTGATGTGGATGCTGGTGCATTTTTCTCTTTTGATTTCCTACAGTTAACCGATTGAGGCCGTACAAGCTCGCGACCCGGATGGTACGCGATACATCGTAACGATATAACTAATAGATACATCTATAGGAACAGTCGTGCAAGTGGGGCGCGTGTCTTTTTGGGGTCCCCGCGCACCGGAAGTCGGAACTTGGGCACGGCGCAGGCGTTGAGGGTATGAGCAGCGCGGAGGCTCCCGATGCTCATCGATCAGATCAAGGCGCGCATGTTCCAGGCCATCAAGTCAGGAGCGCACGTCGAAAAAGAGATCCTGCGCGTGGCCGTGGGCGAGATCTCGACCGACGCGGCTCGCCCCGGTCGCCAAGGCAACGACGAGGAGGCCCTGGGCATCCTGCGTAAGTTGTTGAAGTCCAACGAAGAGACACTGGCTTCCACGACCGACGCCGACCAGCGCGCGGTGTTGGCTCAAGAGAACGAAATCTTGGCCACCTATTTGCCGAAGAGCTTGAGTGTCGAGGAGATCATTCAAGCGCTCGCGCCAGTGGTCGAGCAAATCAAGGCGGCTGGAAACGACGGTCAAGCGACGGGCGTCGCCATGAAGCAGCTCAAATCCACGAGCGCCGTGGTCAACGGCAAAGACGTCGGCTTGGCCATCAAAGAGCTCAGAAAAGCCTAATATCGAGCGCGCGGCTACTTGACGATCGGCATTCGGGCCGGCAGGTTGGTGTGATGCGCGCCGCCCCCCACAAGACGGATTCGGTCGTGCTAGTGACCGGGGCAACCGATGGCATCGGCAAGGAGACCGCGCTCGAGCTCGCGCGGCTGGGCGCCCGCGTGATCGTGCACGGGCGCAGTGAAGCGCGCGCCGCTGCCACCTACGAGGAGCTGCTCCGTGCATCGGAGAGCCCGCCCCCACCGCCGGTGATCGCGGATTTTAGCTCGCTTGCCCAAGTGCGTGCCCTCGTCCGCGAACTCGAAGCGCGCGGGCTTGCGATCGACGCCCTGATCAACAACGCGGGCGTGTACATGAAGCGCCGCGAGCTGAGCGCCGACGGCATCGAACTCACCTTGGCCGTGAACCACTTCGCGCATGTGCTTTTGACGCATTTATTGCTGGAAAGCGGCGTCGGGCGGGCGCTCACGCGGATCGTCAATTTGAGCTCGATCGCCCACTCGCGAGCGTCCATCGATCTAGAAGACATCGACAATACGCGAATCGCTTTCGACGATTACCAGGCGTACGCGACGTCCAAGTTCGCCAACGTGTTGTTCACGGTCGAACTCGCCCGCCGGCTGCGCTCGCGCTCCATCCTGGTGAACGCGGTGCACCCGGGCGTGGTCTCGACCAAGCTGCTCAAAACCGGCTTCGACATGCGCGGTCCGGATTCGCTGGGCAAGGGCGCCCGCAGCTCGGTGATGCTGGCGATCTCCCCGGAGTACGCTCACATTTCCGGAGCGTATTTCGTAGAGGGGCGCGAGGGGCGCATGCATCGCCGGGCAGAAGAAGCCGACTTGGCCGCGCGCTATTACGAGCTGTCTGCGGCCCGGGTCGGCGTCAGCCCCCTCGCGCCAGCCTAACTAAGCTCAGACGCTCGAGCGGCGCGCGCGCTTGCGCTCGGCTCTCGCCAGCGCATCGTCAATCAAGATCGTCATCAATTCGCCGGCCGGCACGCCACTCGCTAGCCACAGCTTGGGGAACATGGAGATCGCGGTGAAGCCGGGCAGCGTATTGATCTCGTTGACGTACAAGGCGCCGCTCTTGTCCAAGAACAAGTCCACGCGGGCAAGACCATCGCACTCCAGCGTGCGGAAGGTGGCGAGCGCCAGCCGCTGCACGGCTTCGACCTGCGCGGGGGTGAGATTGGCCGGGATCTTCGTGTCGACCCCGGAGCCGTCCACGTATTTGGCCGCGTACGAGTAGTAGCCATCCGGGTGATCGATGGTGATTTCCCCTGGAACCGACGCGCGCGCCAGATCACCGCCGAGCACGGCGCACTCGACCTCGCGAGGGTGATCGAGCCCGGCTTCGATCACGAGCTTGTCGTCGAACTCGAACGCATGCTCGAGCGCCGGCGTCAGCTCGGCCTCGGTTTTGGCTCGGCTCACCCCGACCGAAGAGCCCAAATTCGCCGGCTTCACGAACTGCGGGAAACCGAGCAGCGCGAGCCGTGACAGCACTGCGTCGGGATCGGCGATCCACTCGTGCCGACGCAAGGTCTCGTACGGCAGCACCGGCAGCCCGGCTTGCAACAAGAGCCGCTTCATTACGTCCTTATCCATGCCGACGGCGGAGCCGAGCACGCCCGCGCCGACGTAGGGTAGACCGGACAACTCGAGCAGACCTTGCAGCGTGCCGTCTTCGCCCATCGGGCCGTGCAAGACCGGAAAGATCACGTCGACCCCGAGCGGGGCCCCCGACGCCGCGTCCACGCGCTGCAGGCCGCGCCCCTCGTGCTCCGGGTAGGGCGACAAGAGCACTCCGGGCATCGACTGGTTCAACTTCACGAGCCGGGGATCCCGCGCGGCCGTGAGCAACAACGCTTCTTCCTGCAAGAGCCAGCGCCCGCTCTTGTCGATACCGACCAGGACCGGCTCGTACTTGGTGCGATCGAGCGATTCGACCACGAAGCGCGCCGAAAGCAGCGAGATCTCGTGCTCGGCCGAACGCCCACCGAACAGGACCGCGACGCGAAGTTTGGAGCTAGAAGCCATACCCGGAAACTAGACCAGCCGGGCGGCTTCGCAAAGCAAAGCGCAACTCGGTTCTAAAACCAGTACAAGCTCGCGTAGTCCATCTCGCCCGCCGACACGTCGAAGTAATAGTCACCGTGACTCGCGGGGGGCAGCGGGATTTGCTCGCAGCGAACACTCTGGCCATTCACTTTCAAGGTGCGGCCTTCGAAATTCGAGCAGCCCCAACCGTCGATGTCGCCCTTCACGCGCAGACAGACGGGGCCCTTGGTGCCGAAGGGGCCCGTCATACCACCCGTCACATCGGTCACCGGCGCGCACGGCGCGTCGCTCGGACCGCTGCTGCTGCCCCCCATCCCCACACCTGCCGAACCTCCCGCGCTCGCCACGCTCTCGGTTCCGGCGGGGCGGCTCGAGTTGACCGCGGGTGGAGTTCCCGCACCGCCCGTGCTCGAGTCGAAGAAGTCCACCCCGCCGTTACTCCCGCAAGCAACGCCCCACAGCCCGCTGAGCACAACCATCGTCGTCAGCACCCGCATTCTTCAATGATTGCGGAGCGGACGCACGCGCGCCAGGGACCCGCCCGGCAAAACGAGGTTGCCTACATTGGCATGCGGAACCGGTTCCAGTCGTGCGGTAAACCATTGCGGGTCGGGCGCGTGCGTGCTGTCCTCGCGTTCATGTCGCACGCGCTCATCATCGGCGGAACGGGGCTCATCAGCACGGGCATCGTCAAGCACCTGCTGCAACGCGGCAGCCAGGTGACGATGTACAACCGAGCGCGCCGAGAAAATACGCTCCCGGCCGGCGTTCGGCAAATCGTCGGCGATCGCGATGACGAACCGGGGTTCGTCGGAGCGTTCGCCGAGCAACGCTTCGACGTCGTATACGACATGATTTGCTTTTCGCCGGCTCAAGCCGAGGCAAGCGTGCGCGCGTTCAGCGGCCGCTGCCAGCAATTCGTGTTTTGCTCCACGGTGTGCGCGTACCAGGTGAACACGCCGCCCGGAGTATTGGTCGACGAGACTTGGCCCCTCGAACCTAGCAGTGAGTATGGCCGCAACAAGCTGCGCTGCGAGCAGCGCTTCCAACTCGCGGCTCGCAGCGGCGCCTTCGAGCTCACCATCGTGCGACCGAGTCACACCTACGGACCAGGCAATTCGCTGATCGATCAGCAAGAATTCGACAGTGGCACCTGGGATCGCGTGGCGCGCGGATTACCGGTGTTGGTCGCGGGTGACGGCCTCGGACTGTGGCAGTCGACGCACCGCGACGACTGCGGAAAATTCTTCGCCTACGCCGCGCTCGCGCCCAATACCTTCGGGCAAAGCTACAACGCCACGCGAGATGAAGTGCTGACCTGGCGCGACTACTACCGCGAGGTCGCGCGTGCCCTGGATGCGCGCGCAAAAGTGATCTTCGTGCCCGCCGCGTGGCTGATCGCGCAAGATCCGAAACGCTTCGCTTTCCTCGCGGAAACTACGCAGTTTCACGGCGCCTATTCCTCGGCCAAGGCCAAGGCGCACGTGCCCGAATTCCAAGCCACGATCGGCCTCGAAACGGGGGCCCGTGAGACCTTCGCCGACATGCGTCGGCGCGGTGCCTGGCGCGACAGCGGCAAGGATCTGCCTTACCAGCGCATCGTCGATCGCGCGCTAGCGCTCGGGTTCGAGCTCCAAGAGGCCTGAGCGCGAGCGCGGCTCAGCGACTCAGTGTTCGGTACAAGGCCATGAAGGCGGCGGCGGCCTTGGGCAAGCTCGCCTGCCAGTCGTCCGCCGCCGCGTGGTCGGCGCCATCACTGATGTATTTTGCGCACGCAAAAGGGACGCCTTCGGCGAGGCAAGCCTTGGCCAACGCGTACGCTTCCATGTCGATCACGTCGCACGCAAGCCCGGCCGTTCCAGTCTCGAAGCGATCACCGGTGCCACACACGCCCTCGGGTAAGTCGCCGAGCACGGAAGGAAAGGACAGCATCGCGGGCAGCGTTTCGAACGGCGTTTCGCCGAGGGCGAAGCCGAGCCCAGTCACGTCCATGTCGCGTTGCACGAACTTTCGGCAGGCAACCACGCTGCCGGTCGTGAACGTCCGGCTGCCGGCGGTGCCGAAATTCACGACCAACTCCGGCAAAGCCCCCTGCGCGCGCAAGGTCGCCAGCCGCCGAGCGAGCACGAGCGCGGCGTTGACCTTGCCGAGACCGGTGTACAGCACGCTCACCTCGGCCTGCTCGAACAGGCCCTGGCCCTCGATTTCGAGGGCAATCACCACCAACGGGGCGCGCTCAGCCATATCGAATCACCGTACGCGCGGGCAGCTGTTGCCAAGAGAAATCTCGGATCAAGCCGATGTCGATCAAGACGCCGATGGCGGTCACCGAGTAACCGGCCAGCTCGCACAACGGCGCCGCAGCCAGCAGCGTGCCGCCCGTCGCCAGCACGTCGTCAATCAACAGCAATCGACCGTGGCCCGGCTGCATCTCGAGCACACCCGCTCCGTACTCCAAGTCGTAGGCGATATCGACCACCGGCGGCGGCAGTTTGCCCTTCTTGCGCACGGGGACGAAACCCTTGCCGCGCTGAATCGCGAGCGCGGAAGCGAGCACGAAGCCGCGTGACTCGACGCCGGCTACCGCATCGAACGCTTCCCACTCCGCCGCACTGAACAAGCCATCGAGAGCGCGTACCGTGTCCGCGAAATGCGACCGTAACAGCGGGCTGATGTCCCGGAACAGAATTCCGGGACTCGGAAAGTCCGGCACGTCGACGACATAGCGCGCAAGCTCGTTCATGGCGGGAAGATAGCCATGACTCGGGCCGAGGAGAAAGGCTCGACTCGGGCCAAGGGGTAAGTCGGGGCGGCGGCAGGGGCAGGGTCGAACCGCACCTCCGCCTACGAGTTGGGGAACTCGGCATGTCTGGACCCGTTTCTCGGCTAGCCGCCGATGAGCGGTTAGCTAGCGCGTGTTGGCTGGAATCAGCGCGCGCAGACGGTTTGCCTGCGGGCTGTCGGGATGGGAGGCAACGAACTCGGCGGCACGCGAGGCCGCGAGCGACCGCTCACCACGAGCCGCGAGGGCCTCGATTTCGAGCACGCTGGCCTCCGTGAGGAACACGCCTTGCGGCCAAGCGGCGCGATAGTGCGCGATCTCGCGTAGGGCAGAGGCGGCATTGCCGGAACCGAGCGCCACCCGCGCTCGGTCCAGCGACTGCACCTGCTCGGAAAGGGAAGAGCCCTTCGCAGTCGAATTGCTTGCGGCGCGCGCCGCCTTGGGACGAGCCACTCGATGCGCCGCGACGGGCGCACCCGTGTCGAGCGGCGCCAGGGCAAGCGCCTCCATCGGTTCCGCGTCGGCATCGAGCACAATGGGCTCCGCGTCGGGCGTACGGGTGGCCGCGGGCTCCGAGGGCGCGACGAGGGGCACGACGCTCGGCGCACCCAGTGCCGCTTGCGCGGAAAGCGTGCGCCGTGCGGACGGCGTGCGCTGCGCGGAGTCAGCCTCGGTACTCGACTTCGCGGGAGCGGAGCCACGCAAGAGCAACGCGCCGCCGCCCACGAGCAGCGAGCCAGACACGCCGAAAGCGAACAGCTTGGCCGCAAGCGAGCTCGACCAACGCGTGGCACCGGCAATGCTAGCGGCGCCGGCCGCCAAAGCGGCCGGCGCCGGCAGCGAAGCGCCGACGCCCAGCCCGACCCCGATGCCGAGCGCCGATGCCGCCTTCACATAAGCCGAGTGCGAGGGCGCATCGGCCTCGGCCGAGCCGAGCAGGGCACGCGAAAAGTCGTCTTCTAGCGGGGGTAACGAACTGCGACTCATCACACGCCTCCCCGTGCGTTCAAGCGCGCCTTGAGTTTGGAAGCCGAAAGCTCGAAGGCCTCGCGAGCGCGACGCAAACGCGACGCCACGGTCCCGATGGGGATGTGAAGGAGCTCCGCGATCTCGGGCGAGGACATTCCCTCCAGCTCGTAGAGTACGAAGCACACGCGCAGGTCGTCCGTGAGTTCGTCGAGCACGCGGTCGAGCAGCAGGCGAAGGCGTTTTTGATCGAGCAGGACTTCGGCATTGGGACGCGGATCGACGCCCTCGGGCAGGCTCTCGTCTTCGGCACATTCACGGCGGGCACCCAGCGCGCGCCGCGCGTTGGCGGCGACCCGCACCGCACTCGCGAACAAAAACGGGCGCTCACTACCGGGCGCGATGTCCGAGAGCCGACGAGAGGCGATGATGAAGACCTCTTGCGCGGCGTCGTCGGCGCTGTTTTCTGGCACGCCAAAACGGCGCACGATGCGCCACACGTCACGGAAGTGCGCGCGCAGCATCTCGGCGATGCGCGCGTTGTGCAGCTGGGCCGACGCTTGTTCGGCCGCCGCGTACGTCAGCCGTGGGCCGGACACAGGTTCGGAAATGCGGCGTCGCTCAGCCTCCCCAAGGGCAGCACCGGCGCCCGACGAGTCTGCCCCCTCGTCGAACCCCGCCGCAGCTAGTGCCATCTCTGAGCGCATCGCCTTCGTCATGGTCCATGTGAGACGTAGGGGGAATCGATCACTGGAAGCGGTAGGATAACCCGATCCGGCCCAAAATGCCCGACGTTGGCACTCGAAAGGCGATCGGTTGGTCCTCCCCCGCTCGAAACGAGCTGCGCAGGAGCGGCACGGTCAGCCCGCCATCGAGTTGAAAGGACACGACTTCTCCGACCAGCGCCTCGGTCCGCAAGAAGCCCCCGAATGCGAGCCAACTGTTGGTTTGGGCCTGACTGCTCGCCCCCCGCTCGACATCCGCACCGAGCAGCCCGGCGTCCAAGAAGCCGCACGGACGCACGAACAACGGCGTCTCTTCCGGCCAGCGCGCGGGGCAAGCGGCGACACGAAAGGCAACCCAACTGAAGCTCGCGTTGCTGCCCTGGGCCTCGGTGTTGGAAGTGGCGGCGCGCAGGGCGGACAGCGCAAAAAGCGGGCGCCAGGCCGTTCCCGGATAGCCTTCGGCGTCGAATTCGATGCCCAGGCCGTAGCCCGGGCTCGGCGCGATGCTGCTGTCGAACGCGAGTCCTCCACCGACGCCAAAGGTCCAACGCCGCGGCACATCGGGCTCGGGGACGAACTCCGGCGCACGTTCACGCTCGGTTCGCCGGCGTGCTGGACGCGCTGGACGCACCGGAACGGACGAGGCGCTCGTCGCCGCTTCGACTGGCTGATTGGGATCGGCGGCCAAAGCGGCGATCAATGCCAGCGCCGTAACGACGTCCTCGCAGGTGGGGCCGCGCACCTCACGAACGACTTCCCGACCATCGGGCGAGCGCGCGGTCAGGCGACCCGATGCGGCCCCCGCGCGCTCGACCAGCTCCGCGTAAAAACCGAGCGCGGGCTCGTCCGCCTCGGCCAAGCGCAGGCGCGGCGCGCGCGTTTGAATTTGGCGCGCGAACTCCGCGCCATCGGGACAGCGCCCCTCCGCCCAGTATTCCAGGCGAAACGCCTGGCCCGGCTTGGCTGCGTGAGCGGGCGCGGTCACGCCGATGAGCGCCGCCCAACACGCCCAACCGATCCCCGACACCCCGCGCGTCATGGCTACTCCGAAGACCGTTCGGTTGCCGGCGCCAGGTCATCCAGCTGCACGACCAACGTGGCGACGCCTTGCGCAACGGCATGCAGGTGAAACCCAAAGCGCTCGTACAGCAAGCGCGCCACGTTCTCGATCTCCACGCTCAAGCTCACCCGCGGCACGCCATCTTCGCGAGCGCGACCGAGGACCGCGAGCAACAGCGCGGTCCCCACCCCGTGTCGTCTGAACTCTTGGCGCACGCCGATGCCGAGCTCGGGCGTGTGCTCGTCGACGAAGCCGGACAGGTGATCGGCCTTCTTCCACAGGCGCATCCAAGCGGCGCCAATCCGCTCGCCTTGGCCGTCGGTCGCGATCATGGCCAAATCTCCCGGGCGTCCCCAGTCGGCGAGCACTTTCGAGAGCTCGGGCCGGGCCAACGCCTCGTCAATCGGCGGGCGCGGTCGCGTCGTGGTCGTCGGACGCCAGTACGAGGCCTCGAACAACATCTCACGCAGGAACTGTGCGTCGTCCGGTCGCGTGCGGCGAATGACTAGGGTTTTGACCCAATTTTTGCGAGTGCTGGGCATCCGAACGCGGGCCGGCGATGCGACATGCGAGAAAGACGTGCAACAGGAAGCGAGGCTACCAGTTACACAGCAGGGTGCACGCCGTCAATTGACGTCGCCCGCGAGCGAAGATCATGAGATTATGAGAACGCCTCATGCTGAGACGTGGAAGACGCACCCCATGACGTTCCAGGAAGATGCACCCGGACGTTTGCTCGCAGGCAAGTACGAGCTCGTCGAGAAGCTCGGGCAAGGCGGGATGGCCATCGTTTGGCGCGCACGCACGTTGGGCGCCGCCGGCTTCTTTCGCGCGGTCGCCGTCAAGCGCATCGAAGCCTCGGTGCGCGGCTTCGAAGAGGTCACGGAAATGTTCGTGGAAGAAGCGCGCGTCGGCGCCGCGCTTCAACATCCGAACATCGTCCAAGTGCACGACTTTGGTGAAGACGAACAAGGGCAACATTACTTGGTGACCGAGCTCGTCGAGGGCATCCACCTGGGCCGCTACTTGGCAAGCTTCCGCGATCATCAACTCGAAACTCCGTGGCAACTCGTCACGGCCATCATGATCGAAGTGCTGCGCGCGCTCGAAGGCGCGCATGGCCGTTTGGACGAGCAGCGCGCCGTATCGCCCATCTTGCATCGCGATGTCACACCCGGAAATATTTTGCTAGCCGAGACCGGTCAGGTAAAGCTCGCGGATTTCGGCTTGGCGCGCGCGATGGATCGCGGGCGCATGACTCGCCCCAATATCGTCAAGGGCAAGTTGTCCTATCTGGCCCCGGAGCTGTTGCTCGGCCTCGCGCCGACGGTAAAGTGCGATCTGTTCAGCCTCGGCGTAGTGATGTGGGAAGCGCTCGCGGGTGAGCGCCTGTTCGACGCCGCGACGGACGCGGACGTCGTGGCCTGTATTCGCGATGGCAAGATCCCCCTGCTCAGCATGAAGCGCCCGAATCTGCCGATCGCCATCACCTCGGCCGTGCACCGCGCCCTCGAGCGTGAACCCTCGCAGCGTTTCGAGTCGGCGCGTCAGATGCTCGACGCGCTGACCTCTGTGCTGCGCGTGTTACCGGAGAGCGTCGATAGCCGCGTGCTCGGGCCGAGCATCCAAACAGCCCGCGCGCGCCTCGCCCAGCCCTGACGGTCGGAGGCCGAGCGGGTGCGCAATCTACGGCCTTTTTCGCGATTGACGTCGCCTGAATTTGAAAATCGTTTTCACTCCGCTAGAGTTACCCCGGCGTTTCGATGAACTTAGCGCAGACCCGGATCGGACAAATCGTGACTGTCGCGCATGTCGCGGGAGAAGGCTCGTTCCGTCGCCGTTTGATGGAGCTCGGGCTCGTGCCCGGCACTCGCGTCGAGGTCGTCGGCGTTGCTCCCTTCGGCGATCCGCTCGAGCTCTTGGTGCGCGGCAGCAGCCTCTCGATTCGGCGCGCCGAGGCCGAGGGAGTGTCCGTGAATTTGGGTGAGGCTGCGAGCGCCGAACGCGCGCCGGGCATCGCGAGTCGCGCCGAGGGCAACAGCGCCCTTGCCGCGCGTGGCCTCGCTCGTAGCGCGCCGTGACCCAGCAAGAACTGGCCTCGGTGGCGGCGCCCAGCCTGGCCGTCGCAGAGCGCACCGCGCGTACGCCGCTGCTCTTGTTGATCGGCAATCCGAACACCGGCAAGACCACCCTCTTCAATCGTCTGACCGGGCAGAACGCGCGCATCGGCAATTATCCCGGCATCACCGTGGAGCGGCGCTCGGGCGATCTGACGCTGCGCGCGGACGGCAAGCCGCGCGTGGTCGAAGTCGTCGATGTGCCCGGCGCGTATTCGCTCAGCGCGCGCTCGGCCGAGGAACAAATTGCGCTCTCCGCCGTGCTCGGCTGGGCGGAAAATCCACGACCAGACCTGTGTGTGCTGGTCGTGGACGCAGGTCAGTTGGCGCGCAATCTGTACCTCGTCACCCAGTTGCTCGAACTCGACGTGCGCGTCGTGGTCGCGCTCAACATGATCGACGAGGTGCAGGACAATCCGCCCAACGCCGCTGAGTTGAGCCGGGTCTTGGGCGTGCCCGTAGTCGCCACCGACGGCCGGCACGGCACGGGCTTGTCCGAACTGGACCGGGCCATCAGCGTCACCCTCGACGCGCCGGCGCGCAGCGCCTTCCGCATCCAGTACCCGGCCGCCCTCGAGCGCGATCTCGAACGAGTCGCGAGCGCATTGCCCAGCGAGTGGAGCGCAAGCCCCGCGCGGGCGCGCGCGCTTTCCCTCTGGGCGTTGACCAGCATCGAGGCGGACGACGAATTGCAGGGGGTGGACCCCGGACTACGCGAGCGCTGCCTTTCGATCCGAAGCGACGCGGGAACGCGCGACATCGATCAAGAGGTCATCGCCACGCGCTACGCGCTGATCGACGCGGCCCTGCCCAAGCTGTACACGCGATTGGAAACGCACCCGAAGAAGCGCAAAACTTCGGAGCGCGTCGACCGCGTGCTCTTGCACCCGGTGTTCGGCTTCGCGATCTTCATCGCCGTGATGCTGGTGATGTTCCAGTCGCTGTTTTCGTGGTCGGATCCGGCAATCCAGCTGATCGAAGCCTGCACCAGTGCCGCCGCGGATTTCATCGAGGGGCACGTGCCGGAGTCGATCGTGCGCGACCTGGTGACGCACGGCGTGATCGGTGGCGTAGGCAACGTCATCGTATTTTTGCCGCAAATCTTGCTGCTTTTCTTCTGCATCGGGATTTTGGAGGACTCCGGCTACATGGCGCGTGTGGCATTCTTGATGGACCGCATCATGAAAGCCCTCGGCCTGCACGGCCGTGCTTTCGTACCCATGCTGTCCGGCTTTGCCTGCGCGGTGCCCGCGATCATGGCCACGCGCACCATGGAACGTCAGCGCGATCGTTTGCTCACCATGTTGGTCGTGCCGCTGATGACCTGCTCGGCCCGTTTGCCGGTATACACGCTGATCATCGGCGCTTTGTTTCCGCCCTCGCGCCTGTTCGGTTGGCTACCCGTGCAAGGCTTGCTGATGGTGGCGATGTACCTGTTCTCCACGTTCATCACGCTGATCTCGGCGGGGGTCCTGGGGCGCACGGCGGTGAAAGGCCGACGCATCCCGCTGATCTTGGAGCTGCCGCCTTATCGAATGCCGAGCCTCACCGGCACGCTGCGCATGATGTATCGGCGGGCGCTCATGTTCCTGAGAGAGGCTGGCTCCGGCATCCTGGTGTTCACGATCTTGCTCTGGGCGCTGCTCTCCTTCCCGCGCGTCACCGCGACCGATCAACCGCCGCCGCCCTCGATCGCCATTCACCAACAGGGCACGCAGCCCGAACCAGCAGCCCCGGTGAGCCCCGCGCCCCAAGCGGGACCCACCGCGATCGAGCAAAGCTACGGCGGGCGTCTGGGGAAGGCGATCGAACCCGTGCTCAGGCCGCTCGGTTTCGACTGGAAAATCGGGGTTGGTCTGATCGGTGCGTTCGCGGCTCGTGAAGTGTTCGTCTCGACCCTCGGCCTCGTGTACGGCATCGGCGATGCCGACGAAGACACGAGTCCGCTGCGCGACAAGATCCGCCGCGAGCAAAAGGCCGACGGCTCGCCGGCCTACTCGCCGTTGATGGGTCTGTCCTTGATGGTGTTCTTCGCGCTCTCGTGCCAATGCATGAGCACGCTGATGGTGGTGTATCGCGAGACGCGCAGCGTACGCTGGCCGCTATTCATGTTCGCCTACATGACTGCCCTCGCCTACGTGGCGAGCTTGCTCGTCTATCAGGGCGGGCGTTTGCTCGGGTTCTAGGCAAGCGCGCATGCCCGAATTCGTGCCCCTTGCGCGGGAGTTCTACGCCCGGCCAGTGCTCAGCGTAGCCAAGGCCTGCATCGGCAAGTTGCTCGTGCATCGTACGAAGGAAGGCGTGGTCGCGGGACGCATCGTCGAGACCGAGGCCTATCGCGGGCCGGAAGACCGCGCCGCGCATTCCTACGGCGGACGTCGCACGGCGCGCACCGAAGTCATGTTCGGCCCGCCCGGCTATGCTTACGTGTTTTTCGTGTACGGCATGCACTACCAGTTCAACGTGGTGACCACCAAAGACGGCGCGCCGCACGCGGTCTTGGTGCGTGCGATCGAACCGGTGGTGGGCATCGAGCTGATGGCGGAGCGAAGGAAGCTTCCGGTCACCGCGCGCGAGCTCACGAACGGCCCCGGCAAGTTGTGTCAGGCGCTGGCCATCGGGCGCTCGGAGTACGGGCTCGATTTATGCGGTTCGACGCTGTTCTTGGCCGAGGGGCCTTCGGTTCGGAGCGCGAGCTCGGTGCGCATCGGCATCGATTACGCGGGAGATTGGGCCGAAAAACCCTGGCGTTTCTTCGATCCGAAAAGCCGGTACGTATCGCGCGCGCGTCCCTGATAAAACCGCGGGGCCGCGATGTCCGACCGTCCCTTCCCGCCTCGTTCTCAGTCTCGCCCCGCGTTCAGCGCCATCGGACCCCGCGTTCCGTCGCCTCCGCCCGGCCCGTCGAGCGCGCCGCAACGTTTTGCCGGCAAGCGCATCACGGTCTGCGTCACCGGCAGCGTCGCGGCCTACAAAGCCGTGCTGCTCGTGCGTGCGCTGCAAAAAGACGGCGCGTTCGTGGAAGTGGTCCTGACCCGCGCCGCGCGTGAGTTCGTGGGCGCGGCGACCTTCTCTGGCCTCACGGGGCGACGCGTGTTCTCGGACATCTTCGAGGACGAGCAAGCGGGTGAACTTCACGTCAGTCTCGCGGCGCGTTCGGATATGATCTTGGTCGTGCCCGCGACGGCGGACGTGCTGGCGCGCTTTGCCAGCGGGCGCGGCGACGATTTGGTCACCGCGCTCGTGCTGTGCGCCACGTGCCCCGTGCTCGTCGCGCCCGCCATGCACCCGAGCATGTGGAGTCACCCTGCGACTCAGCGCAACGTCACCACGCTGGTCGCGGATCGACGCATCGGCTTCGTGGGACCCACGCACGGCGTCGTGGCCTCGGGCGACACGGGGCTCGGACGCATGGCAGAACCCGAGCAAATCGTGCAAATCGCCTCCGCGCAGTTCTCGGGCATTCGGCTGCACGGCAAACACGTGGTGATCAGCGCGGGGCCGACCGTCGAAGATCTCGATCCCGTGCGTTACGTGGGCAATCGCTCGTCGGGTAAGATGGGCTTTGCGCTCGCTGAGCGCGCCGCGGCCTTGGGGGCCAAGGTCACGCTGATCGCGGGCCCCGTGAGCCTGCCGACTCCGGTCGGGGTGCAGCGCGTCGACGTACGCAGCGCGCTGTCCATGCGCAGCGCGCTCTGGCAAGCCATGTCGCCCGATCTGTCCAGCGCCGACGCGCTGATCATGAGCGCCGCCGTGGCCGACTATCGGCCGTCGCAGAGTCACTCGACCAAAATGAAACGCGGACCCGAATCCCTGCAGCTCGAGCTCTTGCCCAACCCGGATCTATTGGCCGAAATTGGCCACGCCCGCCGCGACAAAAAACCCGTGTTGATCGGCTTCGCGCTGGAGACCGACGTGGATGAAAAAGTGATCCAATTGGCGCGCGGCAAGCTCGCCGCCAAACACGTCGATCTGGTCGTCGCCAACCACGCTGCGGAATCGCTGGGCAAAGACGACATTCGCGCCATGCTGGTCACCCCTACGGATTGCACGCCATTGCCGCTGCTCAGTAAAGAGCAAGCCGCCGATCGCATCCTCGGCTGGCTCGCGGGTCGCTTGGGAGAACTCGCCTGATGCGCGTGCTACTGACGCTCGCGCTGACGTTCGCGGGCATGGCCTTCAGCTTCAGTGAAGCCCGCGCGGGCAGCCCGTGGTTCTGGCTCGGCGTGAGCGTGCCCTACCTGTTCTTGACCGCGCTCGCGCTGTATAAAATGTGGGACGAGGGCACGCTGCTCGATCTGCTCACCCCCCGCTGGGGCGATCTCTCGATCGGCGCGGTGTCGATGATCGGCCTGTTGTTCGCCTCCTGGGCCGCGCGCAAAATTCTCTCCCCGCTCGGCAGCCCGCGCCAAGCCTGGCTGTTTCGCGTCTACCTCCAGCTCGGCAATCCGGAGCACCTGCAACGTTCGACCGGCTACACGCTGCTGATCCTCGCCATCTGCGTGGCCGAAGAGATCGTCTGGCGCGGCATGGTGCTCGGCGATCTCACGCAGCGCTTCGGCCGCCGCGCCGCACTGCCGCTGTCGGCGCTCGCCTACGGCTTTGCCACCCTGCCGACCATCTGGCTGCTGCGCGACCCGATCGCGGGCCCAAACCCGCTGCTCATCACCGCCGCCATCGGCTGCGGCCTGATCTGGAGCTTCCTTGCCGCTCAACTCGGCCGCCTCACGCCCGTGATGATCTCGCACATGGCGTTCACCTATTTCACGATCGTGCAGTTCCGCTTACCCGGTCTGTAGCCGAGAGAAGGGGGCGCTCGCGGCCCCGCCGCGCACCCCGCTTCGGCGTGCAGTTCCCGCCGCGTTCGACCCGCCAATCGCCACAAACACACGCTATTTCTGTCGCACGTACCGCGCATCCCGCACGTGAACGTGAGCCGCTCAGCTTTCGGGGCATGGAGGGGATCACGGGCTCGAGTCGAAACACATCGCCCTTTGGTCCGGCCGCGCGCCCCGTGCTGCGCGATATCGCGGCGACGTTTTGGGGAAACTCGGGCGCGTCATGCTCGGGGCGGCTCACTGGCGAGCCCCGAGTCTCCACGGGAGTGACTACATGAAGCAGCATGATGCGGGCATTGGGTCTGGGTCGTCCGAGGTTTCTGTAGACGAAGTCGAGGCCGCGGACGCGCCGCTGCCGACGGGCAACGCGCTGGCGGACGGCTCGCCAGCGGCGGGGGTGCCTCCGGACCCTTCGCGGCGCGCGTTCGTGCAGAAGTCATTGTTGGGCACGGCCGTATTGGGCGCATTGCAGGCGCCTGGGTTGGCGCACGCGCAGGGCACGGGCGTGGGGCGGGCAACGCTCAATCACTTTCATGTGCCGGCGAACGACAAGACCGTGCACTGGGGTTACTTCAGCAAGAACCTGAAGCCGTTGATCGAAGTCACCTCGGGGGATTTCGTGACCATGGAGGCCGTCACTCACCACGCAAACGACGACCACGAGCGAATGGTGAAGGGCGATCCCGGAGTCGAATCGATTTTCTATTGGGATGCGAAGCGCAAAGGCGTCGACCGACGCGGCGCGGGCCCGATGGACGCGTCGCTGTTTGGACGCGGTGCGGGCGAGGGCTTGGGGGTTCACATCTGTACGGGCCCGGTAGCGGTCAAGGGCGCAGAGCCGGGAGACATCCTCGAGGTGCGCATCCTCGACGTGCAGCCGCGCCCCTCGGGAAACCCGAAATTTCCAGGCAAAACCTTCGGCAGCAATGCTGCGGCCTGGTGGGGATTTCACTACAAGGACCTGATCGAGGAGCCCAAGCCGCGCGAGGTGATCACCATCTACGAGGTCGACGCGACGGGCGACCGTGACTGGGCCAAGGCGCTGTACAACTTCCGCTGGTTTCCGCAGAAGGATCCGTTCGGCAAAGTGCACAAGACCATCGACTACCCCGGCGTGCAGGTGAACCACACGGCCATCAAAGAGAATTGGGGCATCCTGAAGAACGTGCGCGTACCGATCCGCCCGCACTTCGGCACGATGGGCCTCGCCCCGAAGGAAGCCGACATCGTCGATTCGATTCCGCCGAGCTACACCGGCGGCAACATCGACAATTGGCGCATCGGTAAGGGAGCGACCATGTTTTACCCGGTCGCGGTGCCCGGTGCGCTGTTCTCGGTCGGCGATCCGCATGCCTCCCAGGGAGACTCGGAGTTGTGCGGCACGGCCATCGAGTGCTCGCTCACCGGAACGTTCCAATTCATTTTGCACAAGCGCGCGAGCCTGAAAGGGAGCTCGCTCGACAGCTTGGACTATCCGCTCTTGGAGACTCAGTCCGAGTGGGTATTGCATGGCTTCAGTTTTCCGAACTACTTGGCCGACTTGGGCGCCAAAGCGCAGTCCGAGATCTACGGCAAATCGTCGATCGACCTTGCGCTGCGTGATGCGTTTCGGAAAACACGACACTTCCTCATGACCACGCAAAAGCTGACCGAAGACGAAGCCATCTCGCTGATCTCGGTGGGGGTCGATTTCGGAGTGACGCAGGTCGTGGACGGCAATTGGGGGGTGCACGCGATCGTGCGCAAGAGCTTATTCTCGGCCGCCACCTGACTAGCGTCGAGTGCTAGGGTTGCCAGGGCCATGGGAACCCTACGCGCGCTCGTTTCGAGTCCGGTGATCGTCTACTTAGCGAGCTTGATCGGAGGCTGCGCGGCGTACGGCTCGCATCCCAACAGTCCTGCGCAGGGGGGTTCGAAGTGGGTGGAAGTGTCCTCGCCTCGCTTTCGCGTCGTCTCCGATCTCCCGCCCGAGGAAGCGGAAGGCGTCGCGCGCGAACTCGAGCAAGGCGTGGAAGCGATCGAGCAAGTCGCGTTCGAACATGCGCGCAGTCGACTCGAGCCAACGACGGTGATCGCCTTCCAGAGCGCGAGTGACTTTCACGCCTTCATGCCCGATCGCGTAGACGGCCGCTTTTATCGACGCTTACCCGGTGATTTGGAACCCTCCTCGGTACTGGTGCTGTACGGTTCGCTCGACGAGAGCTCGCGCATCACCTGCCTGCACGAGCTCACGCATGATCTGTTCGATTTGAATTTTGGGCCTGCCCCACCTTGGCTGGGCGAGGGCTGGGCCCAATATTTTTCCACGATCGAGCTGGAAACAGACCGAATCCGCGTCGGCGCCGCGCTGCCGCACCTCACCTTCACGCAAGACGCTCAGGCCGTGATGGCGCGCGCCGAAGATGGTTCTCGCGTGCTGGCGATGCCGGTCGACCTGGTCGCACCTCCGAGCCAACTCCTAGGTATGCAGCGCGAAGCATTCTACTCGTCGGCTTTGAAGCAAAGCGAAGAGGGCACCGCGCTTTACCTCGGCGCCTGGGCGCTCGTGCACCTACTGCATGATGGCCCCGAGCCCTATCCCACGCGCTTCAAACGGTTCATGGAGGCCGCGCGTCATGCACCGCTGCAGAGCGCGTGGGAGAGCGCGTTCGCCGGTCTGAGCCGCGCCGAATTCGACCACGACTTTCGCGTGTATCTCGCCAAGCGTGAGCTCGCGACGTTCGAGTATCACCGCCACGCGGCTGGCTCAGCATTGACGGTCTCCAAGCGCGCCTTGTCCGAGCGCGAGGTCCGCCTGTATTGGGCTCGCTTGTCGGAAGAGGGAGCGTCCGACGCGCAGGCGCTGAGCGACTTGAACGCCGCCATCACCGCCGACGCATCTTCCCCGGAAGCACGCTATTTCCGCGGCGTGTACTGGTTGCACGAAAAGCAGCTGGCCGCCGCCGAGCGCGACTTCCTCGAGGCCGCGCGGGTCGCCCCGAACGAGCCGCGTTACTTACTCGGGGTACTCGTCATTCGCATCGAGCAGGCGCAACGATCGACTTCGACGCACGCCACCATCGGCGATCCCGTGATGCTCGCCGCAGAACGGCTGGCGCCCGTGGCCGTGTCGGCCATGCAATTGCGCGTGCTCGCGCTGCTGTATGACGACTCGGGGCAACTCGAGCGCGCGCTCACGTTCGCCCAGCGCGCCGTCGCCCGCGCGCCGATCGATTCGTGGTGCCTCGATGCCGAAGCGCGCGTCCTGGCTCACCTCGGCCGAACGAGAGAAGCCCTGGAAATCCAGCGCGCGGCCGTCGCCTTCGTGCCCGAAAGCGCGGACGCGCCGGAGATCGCCCGGCACTTGAGTGAACTAGAAGCCGCCGCTCGCTGAACCCAGCGTGGGCGGTGGCGACTAGCCCGCACTCAGCTTCGCCAAATCCTCTTCGGAGATGTCGAAATCAGCGTACACGTTGGCTACGTCGTCGTGCTCGTCCAGCGAGTCGACCAGGTTCAGGCAGACTTCGGCTTCACGGCCCGTGACCGGCTTCTTGTTCTTCGGGATCCACGCCACCTTGCTGGCTTGGATCGGCAACTTGGCGGCTTCGAGGGCGGCCGAGACCGTGTCGCAGTCGTTGGGCGGCGTGTACACGACCCAGACGTCACCTTCGTCGCGGTAGTCTTCTGCTCCAGCGCTGAGGGCGGCTTCCATCAGTTGGTCCTCGCTGACCGCGCTCTTGTCGAGGGTGATCGTGCCCAAACGATCGAAGGCCCACTGCGCGCCGCCCGCGCCGCCCATAGCGCCGCTGTGGCGTTCGAAGATTTTTCGGAGCTCGGCGGCGCTGCGGTTTCGATTGTCGGTCGTGCCTTCGACCAGAAACAACGTGCCGCCCGGGCCGGTGCCTTCGTACAGCACGTCCTCGTAGGCGGCGCCGGCGATCTCGCCCGTGCCGCGTTGCACGGCGCGCTTGATGTTGTCCGCGGGCATCTGCTGAGCACGGCAATCAGCCACCGCTTTGCGCAAGCGCGGGTTGGCGTCGACATCGCCACCGCCGATCCGCGCGGCCGTGACGACTTCACGGATCAGCTTGGTGAAGATTCTACCGCGTGCGGCGTCGGTCTTGCCCTTCGCGCGCTTGATTGTTGCCCACTTGGAATGGCCACTCATGCGCCGTAGCTAGCACCGCCCGGGAAAGATGTGAACCGCCTCAGAAACCGGCTCAATCGGCCGCGAAACTGACGGCAAAAGCCGAACCTTGCTTGGCCCAAGGCAGGGCACGCTGCGGCGCCCGCAGCGCATCCAACACAGCGATCACGTCCTCGTAGGCGGCCGAATTACGGACGTGAAGCACGGCTTCGTCGAGGACCGGATCGCTTGCGGCCTGGTGCAGACCGTTCGCGCGCCAATCGCGATCCAAAAACTGCGCGAGCTCCGGGTAGTGTCGATCACCACGCCCCTCGATCACGACGTGCGCGGGGATGTCACTGCTCGCCACGACCGTCGCACCGCTTCGCCAGCTCACGTGAAAGCGTTGGTCTTGGAGTTCGACGTGCAAACGTTTGCGCTCCCCTTCGGGCACGCCCGTCGACTTTCCGGGAACGAGCGCGCTGCCGTTCAGCCGCGCGAAATTCGCGAAGCCCAGATTGGCAAGCAGGAACACCACCAAACAAATCAGAAAGTCGATGAACGGAACGAGCGGCAATTGGTGATTGACCGTTCTTCGGCGTGTGCCCTTATCGCTGTCGGAGTCAATGGCGGCCATGTCGGACTCCGACACGGCGTTCTTTGGAATCCTTGGGCGGCAACCCCACCGAAAGCACCCGGAAACCTGAGCCCACCACACTCCATCAGGATGTCGATTGCGCTCACCGTTCCGGAGCGAGCTCAGCGGGTGGTCGCGTCCGACCTGGAAATCAGCATTCTCGGGCCGTGTGAGTTCCCCTCACCGCTCGCCGACCGCCTGAGCCAAGCTGCCGTTCACTACGTAGGCCAGGCCGATCGCGTCCTGCTCGACGACCGCCTGTCGCGCTTGACCGAGTTCAAAGACGACCTGTCGAAGGCGCCCGCATTCGAGCTCGCGGGGCCCCGTCACAAGCTCTTTTTCGACCCCAGCAAGCTCAAGTGCGGGATCGTCACCTGTGGCGGCCTGTGCCCGGGCCTGAACAACGTGGTGCGCGGCTTGGTGCTCGAGCTCAACCACGGCTACGGCGTACGCAACATCATCGGCTTTCGTTATGGCTACGAGGGCATGATCCCGCGCTACGGGCATCAGCCCTTGAATCTCACGCCCGAGTCGGTCGCGGAGATCCACCACGAGGGCGGCACGGTGCTCGGCACCTCGCGCGGCAATCAAGATCCGAAAGAAATGGTCGACCGCTTGGTCGAACTCGGCATCGGCGTGCTGTTCGTAGTCGGGGGTGACGGCACGTGTCGCGGCGCGATGACGGTGGTGGCGGAGATCAAACGCCGCGGTCTATCGATCGGCGTGATCGGCATCCCCAAAACAATCGACAACGACATTCACTTCATCGACCGCAGCTTCGGCTTCGAGACGTCCTTCTCCGCCGCCGTCGACGTGATCAAGAGTGCCCACGTCGAAGCCAAGGGCGCGAAGAACGGCGTCGGCTTGGTCAAATGCATGGGCCGGCACTCGGGCTTCATCGCCTGCCACGCCGCGCTCGCTTCCACGGATGTGGATTTCGTACTGATTCCCGAGGTTCCGGTTTCGCTCGACGGTGAGACCGGCCTGCTGCGCTTGCTCGAGCGTCGGCTCGTGCGTGACTCACACGCGGTAATCGTGGTCGCCGAGGGAGCAGGCCAAGAGCTGTGCACCACGGACGGCCCCGCCTCGACGGACGCGAGTGGCAACGCCAAACTGAACGACATCGGCGTCGTGCTGCGCGACAAGATCATCGCGCACTGCAAGACGCGCGGTCTGGAAATCACACTCAAGTATCTGGACCCGAGCTACCACATTCGCAGCGTGCCCGCGTCGCCCGCGGATAGCGTGTATTGCTGGAACATGGCTCGCAACGCCGTGCACGCCGCCCTCGCCGGCAACACCGAGATGTTGATCGGGCGCTGGCACGGGCGCTTCGTGCACGTGCCCATGCCACTCGCGACGCGCTACCGCAAGCAAGTCGATACCGCCGGCGATCTGTGGACGAGCGTGATCGAATCCACGGGCCAGCCCGTGGCGTTCAACATGTGAGCGCGCCGGAGCGCTGATTTTAGCGCTTGTAGCGGTCGCCCGAGCCGCCACCGATCACGAGCTTTTCGACGTGCCTCGCGCCCAGCGGGGCGGCCGGCTTCATCACGACCGTTTTTTGCTGCACGAGCACGGTGCTGCGACCCTTTTGGTCCACGACCCCGCGCTTGACCTGCGCAGAGTCCGGGCTGTGGCGCAGCGGCGCGACGTTTCGGTCCAGCCGGCTGGCGTGCTCGAACGCCTGGGCGATCTGCTCGACCAGCGGGCGCGCGCAAGCGAACGTCCGCTCGACCTGCACCTTCTTGCGCGCCACGGTGGCCGCGTCCGAAGCCCTGCGCGATAGCTCGGCGAGCTCGCTGAGCATCGCTTCCATCATCGAGACGTAGCCTGGGTCGAGCGCATACAGCGCGCACCGCTTGCGTACACCGGGGGAGCCCCGTTCGAGCAGTTCACGCGCGGTGTCTCGCAAACTCGACAGGGCCGAGGTGAAGGCCGCCGTCAAATCTTGCACCTCGGCCGGCACGCCTTGCTGCGGCACGCCGGAAACGGTCTGCACCACGGAGCGCGCTTGCTCCGCCAACGCCTCGGCGCGGGCGAGAGCGGCGGCCAGCTGCTCACCGGCGCCTTTGACGTCGGCTTCACACTGCCGATATTCGTTGAAACTGCGATCCAAGCGCAGGCATTGGTCCGCAGCCAGGCCGATCAAGTCCAGCGAGCAGCCGCGGAGCAGCGCGCGCTGATCCGGTGAACAATCGCGCCAACGCAAATGCGCCGCCACGCACAACTCCGCCGATTCTTCGACGAACTTCGGCACCGCGCTCAGATCGATGGCTTCGGATGCGCCGTGCATCGTTTCGCTTGCCGCGTCGAGCAAGCCCTGATCAGGCTGCCCCAGCTGGCGCACCAAGCGCTCGAGCTCGACCAGTCGCTGCGGCGGGCGGGCTGAGTCACGTCGATTCACGGCTGTGCCTTGCGATTCATGGCTCTCCCTGAAGGCGATGAACGGCAGGTTTCCAGGAATCTTTGGCCCCAAGCGCAGATTTTTGCGCGGACCGCCTCAACTCGGCGAATCGGAGCCACGGCGCCTCAGATCCAGCCCAACACGAAGCCGAGGCCGAGCACGCCGAAGACGAGCGCGGCGACCTTTTGCACCTTGCCCGGATTGATCATGCGACTGAGGCGATTGCCCAGGAATACGGCGAGCGCGGCCACGGCACACAGGGCGAAAGCCGACGCGGCGAAGACCGTCAGCGGCGACCGAAAGCGCGCGGCGAGCGCGGCCGTGCCGAGCTGCGTCAAATCACCCAGTTCGGCCAGGAACACCACGGCGAACGCTTTCAAAAACGCGGACTTGAAGCTTGGCTCCGGAGCGTTAGCGGGTTCCGCCTCGCCGTCCGTGACTTCCGGCGCCTCTTCCTTGCTGCGCCACATGAACACCGCGGAGACCAGAAACAGAATCCCGGCGCCGATGTGCACGGGACGTGACGGGAGCAATGCCAACAGGCCGCCCGCCACCACTGCAATCAAGCTCTGAACGATCAACGCCGACGCTGTGCCGACGAACACCGGCAACGCGCGATGCCGCGTGGCTAAAACCAAGGCCGCGACGGCAGTTTTGTCGGGCAACTCGGCGATGAAGATCACCCCGAACACGGTGGCGAAGATCTCGGGGCTGAACATAGTCCGTCCGTAAACCGCACGCGCGCGCAGATCAAGAGCCGCGCCGCTCCCCACGTCAGTGCGGCTGAGCGCGCGCCTTGCCGGCGGCCAGTTGCTCCGCAGTCGGTGTCGTTTCGGGTAGGCCCGGCTCGAGCCAGGCCGGCTTGCCGCGGCGCGGGGCGCGCTCGTTACCCAGCCGGAATGCGCGCGCCACGACCTCGGTCATCGGCTGCAGCGAGGACTTGGAATAGCACTTGAGTTCGGGCGTGGTTGCGTCGGCGAATTGGGCCGCGCCTGGTGAGCCCAGCTGATGGCTCCACACGTCCGTCAACAGCACCACGCGCCCCTTGGCGTCGACGAGGTCGTCACGCGAGAGGAGCACCCGACCGTGATTGCCATTGTCGGCCCGCCCGCTCACGACCTCGAGCGAGCCATCTGGGCGTTGTTCGTACAAGACCTGCACGCCCTCGATGTCACCCGTGCCGTACAGGGCGTCTTTGATCCCTGGAAAAACATACAAAAAGTGGCTGTAGACAGCATCCACGGCCAACGCGGGCAGCACGGTGTAAGACAGCCCATTGCTGCCCCAAGGCCGCTCTTCCGACCAATACACGAAGTAACCCACTGCGATCCGGTTGCCGATTCGGCGCGTTCGGTAAAGCACCGTCTCGCCGAGCGAACCGGCAGACCACGAGCGCGCCCCCACGCACACCGGTTGCTCCACGACGCGCGCGTCGTCATCCGAGCGTTGCTCGGTCGACGCCGGCGTCGGCCACGCCGCGTCCCGCGGGGCGACCGCACAGCCTGCAAGAGCGACTGCAACTACGCAACGTGACAGCAATGCAAACGTGAGCACTGGAGGAAGCCTTCAAGGTAGCGCATTACTGCCACGCTTGTCTGTCCCTAACTAACGTCAGCGTGTGCTCGAAATGAAGATCACCGCGCGTCGTGTGCGCCCCTGTGAGCTCCCGTGAGTGTGCGTACGTGTGATTAACAGCTGGGCACGACTCCTCTACCAACACGGCAACACGGCAACACGGCAACACGCGGCGTGTAGCTGGTCTTGTCCGCGCCCGTGAACTCGAACGAGAGACACCGACGAACCCGGCTACGGGCGTGAAACGCGAGGTCTGACCATCAGCACTGCGCGACGGAACCACAAGGGAATGACTCCAGCGTAAAAGTCGGGGACGCGTCGCTGAACCGCAGCACGAGCGCCGCAAGATCGCGGCCCGGCCCTCCGCCGTTTGCACCGCTACCGGACGTTGCCGAGCTCCGGCAAGCCCCGTGTTCGCTGCCGCCCGCACCCGCGAAAGTAGCCGAGGAACGCGCCGTCGCATCGGGCTGAGGGCTGGCGCTCGAGCAAGCAACGAGCGGAAACCCAGCTCAGAACGTGACGAAACCAGCGGCGAAGCGCTAAGAAATCATGAGCAACCGAGGGACCTCGGTCCATCAGTGGCGCAGCCCGCCTCTCAGGGGTCAACAATCGACGCCCGCGCCAACCCCGCGCGCCGGCCACTAGTCAGAGAAGACGCACTGCCCACTGTTACACATCTTGGTCGTCTGCCAGTAGCACACGGACTTGGGCCTCGAGCACTTCGAACAATATTTCTTGGAAAGTGCGTCCACGTCCGCCTCGTACGCCGCGAGGCGGGAAGAGGGAATGGGGGCCGCGCGACAGTTGACCTCACACAAGTTATAAGTCCTTGCCCAAAGACAGTCGCTGGTCGTGGTGCAGCCAAAGCTGTGATTCTCGTCAAGCTCGCTGCGTTCGACGGAGTACGCCTGTCGCCCCGATTCACACTCCTCCTGGTCGATGACTCCCCCGGCCTCGCCGCCCCAGCCATCGTAGTCCTGGGAGCCGTTCGTTCCGCCGGTGCTTGCGCCACCGTCGCCAACGCTGCCCGCGGTTGCTCCCGCTTCGCTCGCTCCGTCGCTCATTCCACTTTGGCCTGCCCCACCTTGACTTGCGCCCGCACGACTTGCGCCACCATTGCCTGAGCCTGCGGACGAGAAGAGCGATCCGCCACGGCCCGCGTTGGCCGCGATGCCGCCAGCGCCCGATGGATCGCCCTGCCCATCAACTTGCACCCGACCACTGCAAGCGGCGAATAACCAGACGCCCAGCCCGAGCGCACAGCATGCCTTCGAGACCGCGGAGGTTCGTTCTTTCATGGCTCAAATTCCCTGTGTGCGTGAACCGTGCCTGCTATTTGAGCGTGAGGAATCGACACTGGCCGCCGACGCAACCCACGGGCGATGGCGGTGCGCAGGGCGGTATCGGCCCCTGCGCACAGGTCGAACAATACATGTCGGCGGCGTTCGACAGATTCGAGTCGAACGAATCCGACGCACCGTACCAAACCGCGGTAAAGCCGCAGCCGTTCTCGCACCGATTGACGGGAGCGATCACCGTACACTCGGCATCGCTCGCGCAGCCGTATTGATACTTGTTCAGTAGCTCGTTCCGGAACGAGGCATACGCTCGTTGGCCGTTCATACAGACCGCGGGGTCGTCGACGATACAGACCGGGCAACAGCCGTCGAGCACTTGGGCGTGGCTGCCGGCGGGACACATGATCGCGGGGCAAGGTGGGCACGCGCTTTGGCACACCGGGCAGCACCCGCCCGGGGGAATGACCGGCGCACTGCCAGCCGGACAGCTCGGGAACGCACATTTCAATTGGGCGCAACTCCCGCCGCTGCCAGTGCTCGCCCCTCCACTACTCGAAGCCCCGCTACTCGTCGCTCCGTTGCTCCAACCAGCGCTGTTCGAGCCAGCGCGTGAGCTCAGCGCTCCCCCGCGACCCGCGTTGGAGTTGGCGTTGCCGCCACTGCTACTGCCGCCTTCGTCGTCGAAGACCTCGCGCACGGTTTGGAAGCGACCGCCACAGGCGCTGAGCAGGGTGGCGCCGAAAGCCAATGCACACACTGCAAGCAGAGCAAACGAGAGTCGATGTTTCATGGGAGCAAACTCGCCAAGCGGTAGACCAGGGGGTGGCTACCAGCCTATCACCGAGCTAACCGGCTTGGCGCCATTCTGGCACCCGGGGCGCTCCCGAGCCGACGCTGCAAGCTGCGAGTGAGCCTTTCAAAATCAAGCAGGAGTCGCCGAACTCGTGCTGCAAGTAGCCAGCCCGCTCGGCGTCGCGGAACGAGCGTTCCAGCCGCGATGCTCGTGCGAACGCTTCTAGAAGCGCGAAATGACTGGTTCCCGGGGCGTGAATTCCGGTCACGAGCCCATCGCAGACGCGCAGCACGGAGCTCGGCCCCAGTCGCAAATCGGTGCGCCGAGCCCCGCCCGCAACTTCCCAGACCTCGAAGCCGCCTCCAATGCTCGCGTGACGCTCGTGCCGACGGCAATCACGCGCCCGCCCTGCGCCTGCGTCACGCGCGCGCGGACCGCGTTTTCAGGGCTGAGCTCGTAGCGCTCGGAAACTGGCAAGTGTGCGTCGAGCGCGGCGTCCCCCGTGGAAGAAAGGCCCGCCTCGTGCGTCAAATGAGCGAGCTGTACGCCGCGCGCCGCAACTCGAAATAGGACCTCGAAGCGGAGCGGTTTGCCGGCCGAGGATAGCTCCACCGCCCACGGCCGTGCGGAATAAGCGTTCTGTACGTCCCAGCGCCGTGATGCTCAATCCGCAAGCCGGCTGAGCCGCCGAAGGCTGAGTGCGCTCAGCCTTCGCGCGTGACCATCAACCAAGACTCGCCCTCAACCGTCGGAGGGCGTCGCGGAATCGTAGTTGAGGTTCGGGCCGAGCCAGCGCTCGACCTCGGCGATCGTCATGCCTTTGCGCGTGTGATAGTCGGCTACTTGGTCGCGCTCGATCTTGCCGAGCGTGAAGTAGCGCGCTTCGGGATGGGCGAAATACAGACCGCTCACGCTGGAGCCGGGCCACATCGCGTACGACTCGGTGATCAGCATGCCCGTGTTCTTCTCGACGTCGAGCAGGCGCCAAAGGGTGCCTTTTTCCGTGTGATCGGGGCACGCGGGGTAGCCGGCGGCGGGGCGAATTCCGCGGTACTCTTCTTGGATCAGTTGGTCCTTGGTCAGGTCTTCGGCCTTGCCGTAGCCCCACTCTTCGCGCACGCGCTGGTGCAGGCACTCGGCGAAGGCCTCGGCCAAGCGATCGGCGATCGCCTCGGCCATGATCGCGTTGTAGTCGTCTTGCTTGGCGCGAAAGCCGTCACACAGCTCTTTCAAGCCGATGCCGGTGGTGACGGCGAAGGCGCCGATGTGATCGGGCAGCCCGCTGCTCAGCGGCGCAATGAAATCACCCAGGGAGCGGCACGGATCCGTCGGGTTCTTCTGCGCTTGCTGGCGCAAGAAGTGGAAGCGGTCGAGCACTTGGGTGCGGGCGGCATCGGCGTACAGCTCGACGTCGTCACCGACGGCGTTGGCCGGGAACAGGCCGTACACGCCGCGCGCGGTGATTTGCTTCTTCTCGATGATGGTGTCGAGTAGCGCGTTGGCTTCGGCGAAGATCTGCCGCGCTTGTTCGCCGTATTTTTCGTGTTCGAGGATGCGCGGGTAAACGCCTTTGAGCTCCCAAGTGTGGAAAAAAGGCGTCCAGTCGATGTAGTCGCGCAGGGTTTCGAGCGGAAAATCGTTCAGCACGCGTACGCCGGTAAATTCGGGCGTGGGCACGTCTTCGGGTTTCCATTCGATGGGCGTGCGATGCTTGCGCGCCTCTTCGATGGCGACCAGCTTTTGCTTGGGGGAAGCGTGCGTGCGGCGCAGCTTTTCGTACTCGGTGCGGTGCGCGGCCACGAAGGCTTCTTTACCGTCGTCACTGAGCAGGCTGGTGGTGACGGGCACCGCGCGGCTGGCGTCGAGTACGTGCACCACTGGTTCGCTGTAGTGAGGAGCGATCTTGATCGCGGTGTGCGCTTTGCTGGTCGTGGCGCCGCCGATCAAGAGCGGCAACTTGAAGCCCTGACGCTCCATCTCGCGGGCCACATGGGTCATCTCGTCGAGGGAAGGCGTGATCAGGCCGCTCAGGCCGATCATGTCCGCCTTCTCCGCCTTGGCGCGCTCCAAGATCTTCTCGCATGGGACCATCACGCCCATGTCGATCACTTCGTAATTGTTGCAGGCGAGCACCACGCCCACGATGTTCTTGCCGATGTCGTGCACGTCGCCCTTGACGGTCGCCAGCACGATCTTGCCCTGCGTTTTCACGACCTGACCGGAAGCCGCCATTTCCGCCTTTTCGGCCTCCATGAACGGGAACAGGTAGGCCACGGCTTTTTTCATCACGCGCGCGGACTTCACCACCTGGGGCAAGAACATCTTCCCCGCGCCGAACAAGTCACCGACCACGCTCATGCCGTCCATCAGCGGGCCTTCGATCACGAGCAGCGGGCGGCCGAGTTTGGCGCGCGCTTCTTCGGTGTCGGCATCGATGTACGTGTCGATGCCTTTGACGAGGGCATGAGACAAGCGCGCTTCGACGGTGCCGTTGCGCCATTCTTCGGCTTCTTTTTTGGTGGTGACGGTGCCGGCGCTCTCCGCCTTCAGCTTCTCGCCCAGGTCGACCAAGCGCTCGGTCGCGTCCGGGCGGCGATTGAGCAGCACGTCTTCGACCAACACTTTGAGCTCGGGCTCGATCTCTTCATACACTTCGAGCATGCCGGCATTGACGATGCCCATGTCCATGCCCGCTTGAATGGCGTGGAACAGGAACGCCGAGTGCATGGCCTCACGCACTTTGTTGTTGCCGCGGAAGCTGAAGGAGATGTTCGAGACGCCGCCGCTGACCTTGGCGTGCGGCAAATTCTGCTTGATCCAGCGGGTCGCGTTGATGAAATCGAGCGCGTAGTTGTTGTGCTCCTCCATGCCCGTGGCAACCGTGAGGATGTTCGGATCGAAGATGATGTCTTCCGGGGGGAAGCCGAGTTCATCGACCAAAATGTGATAGGCGCGGCTACAGATGCGGATCTTGTCTTCGTAGGTCGCGGCTTGGCCTTGTTCGTCGAAGGCCATTACCACCACGGCCGCGCCGTACTTGAGCACCGTGCGCGCGTTCTGACGGAACTTGTCCTCGCCCTCTTTGAGCGAGATCGAGTTCACGATGCCTTTGCCCTGCAGGCACTTGAGCCCGGCCTCGATTACCTCCCACTTGGAGGAGTCGACCATGAACGGCACCTTGGCCACCTCGGGCTCGCTACCGAGCAGCTGCAGGTAGCGAGTCATGGCGAAGACGCCATCGATCATGCCCTCGTCCATGCAGATGTCGATCACGTTGGCGCCGTTTTCGACCTGCTGCCGCGCGACGCTGACCGCTTCTTCGTACTTGCCCTCTTTGATGAGCTTCGCGAACTTGGGCGAGCCGGCCACGTTGGTGCGCTCACCGAGCATCATGTACACGCCAATTTGCTGGGTGAACGGCTGCGAACCCGAGAGTCGGAGCGGGCGCTCGGTTTCACGCGCCGGCTCCGCGGCCGCCGCTTCGAGCGCTGCCGGAACGCTGAAGTACGCGCGCGGCGGCTTGCTGTCCAACGCCTGGGCGATGGCCGCGATGTGCTCGGGCGTGTTGCCGCAGCAACCACCGGCGATGTTGATCAAGCCGTTCTTGGCGAAATCGCCCAGGTAGCGCGCCATGTCCGGCGGTTCCAGATCGAAGCCCGTGACCGAGAGCGGATTGGGCAAGCCCGCGTTCGGGTAGCAAGAGATCGCCGTGCTCGACTTCTCCGATAGCTCCGCCAAAAACGGATACATCAGATCCGGGCCGAGCGAGCAGTTGAGCCCGATCGAGATCGGATTCACGTGCTTGACCGCGTTCCAGTAAGCTTCGATGGTCTGCGCCGAAATCATCGTCTCGCCACCGCGGCCGACGGCGGCGGAGATCATGATGGGCAACTCTTTGCCGTCTTGATCGTACACTTCGCGGATGGCCACGAGCGCCGCTTTGGCGTTCAATGAGTCGAAGATCGTCTCGACCAGGAGCACGTCCGAGCCGCCCGCGATCAGGGCACGGATCTGCTGCACATAGGCCGTTTTGACCTGATCGAACGTACAAACGCGGAAGCCCGCGTCGTCCGCGTCAGGCGAGTTGGACAGCGAAACGGTGAGCGGGCCAATCGCGCCGGCGACGAAGCGCGGTTTGCCATCCTGATTCGCCACGCGATCCGCCCACTCGCGGCACTGACGCGCAGACTGCTCGTTGATTTCCCAGGCCAAGTCCCCGAGGAACTTGTCGTCGATGATCTTTTGGTAAAACTCGGGATCTTTGCGGCCGCCATGCTCGCGCGGGTCATCCACGAAGAACTCACTCTGGGTGATGCTCGTGGCCCCGAAGGTATTGGTCTCGATGATGTCCGCGCCCGCCTCCAAAAAACGGCGGTGAATGTCACAGATCATCTTCGGCTGCGTGAGCGAGAACAGATCGCCGTTGTTCAGCAGATCTTTGGTCGAGTCTTTGAAACGCTCGCCGCGGATGTCGGCCTCGGTCATGCCGTAGGTACGGATGGTCGTGCCCATCGCGCCGTCGATGATGGCGATGCGGTTCTGGAGCAGCTTTTGGATGGGATGCAGGTTCGGCATGTTTTCGGGCAGGCTCAGCTGGGCTTTTGGCTGGTGCGTTTGGCAGACGGTTGCGACAGCGCATGCGGCTTTTCGCCGATCGCGAGCACGACTTCAAGGTGAGGCTTTTTGGCCTCGCGGGCGGCTATTTCAGAAGATTTTACGTCGAGCCCGGCGCGGTCGAGCAGGCTGCGCACGGCGCGCGGAGAAAACCCCGGGTGTCGCTCGCCGTAGCGTGCGGTGACCTCCCGTTGCTGGTGTTGATTCAGACACAGCAGCACCAACCGCCCCTCCGGCCGCAACACACGCGCGCACTCAGAAAGCGCGCGCGCCGGCTTCTCGGCATAGGTCAGCGTGTGGAACATCATCACCTGATCGAACGATCCGTCCGCGAAGGGCAGATCGTGCACGTCCGCAACCCGAGCCGACACACGTGGAAAGCGCGCGAGGCGCTCTTTGGCGACTTCAATCAAGCGCGCATTCGTATCGATACAGGTGAGCGAGCGCGAGTGCGGCGCGAGCGACGCCGCCGCCGCGCCGTCGCCAGAGCCAACGTCGAGCACGTCCCCCAAATCGAGCAGCGCGGCGATGCCGAGCGCGAGTGATTGCCAAGTGCGCCCCGGCGAGTAATAGCGCTCGAGTTCGTCGGCCGCCGATTCGGGTAATCCTCCACGCCGCTCCGCCTCCAACTCGTGCAGGCGCTTCTGATCGCCGAGCAGCGTCGGGTCTTCGGATGCCTCCGCTTCATCCAACACCGCTTTGGCGGTGCCCGGTAGCGTATCGAGGGCCAAGCCGTAGAAGCACTGAGTCCCCTGCCGCCGATCCCAAACGAAGCCCGCTTCACGCAAGCGGCCGAGGTGGGTAGACACTCGCGATTGCGCCATGCCCGTCACACGCACCAAGTCAGAAACGCACAGTTCGCGCTCACGGAGCAGCGCGCACAGCCGTATTCGGCTTTCATCGCCCAGCAGGTTGAGCGTTTCGACGTAGTGAGAGAGGGCCATGTATCCTGATATCGGGATGAGCGGATGCTTTGCGCCCGACCCCGGCAGTTGTCAAGGTGTTACGATAAATCGATACATTTCGAATGGTTGAGAGCTAGCGCGCGGTCGAGCAACTCAGGCGCCTGGGGCTGCTCACCGATTCCACTTGGGTTCCGGGGGGCCACGTGTTGCCATGCGGGCGGACTATCACGGGTCATCGCCGTTGGGCGGATGACCTCGCAGCGCGGGGATTTGGCAATGGGACTCACACAGCGTGTGGCCGCGATCTGCGCGCTCAGCCTCGGGCTGGGATGCGGCGGCCGCACATCACTCGAAGCAATTGGCGGTCACGCGGGCGGGGCCGAAACTGGCGACCACGGGGGCGCGACGGGAACTGACGGCCACGCTGGGCGGCTGCAAGCCGGCGGCTCCGCGGGCGGTCCGGTATCGGCCGCGGGCGCGCCCGGACTTTGGGTGGCGAGGGACGGCTTCGACGAGATCTCGACGCAGCCGTCGTCGATCAGACACTTTGCGGTGAGCGCGGCCGGAGACGTATACGTGGCCTCCGAGGCAGATCTCGCCGACTCGAAAGTTGGCTTCTATCTCACTCGCCTGGGCGCGGACGGGCGGATGGTCTGGAGCCAGCGACTTTCCGGCGGATCTGTATCCCTCGCCATCGACGAAACGGGCATCTACCAGCTGCGCGACGTGAATGAGATAGCGGTGGTCGACAAGCGCACGCTCGCCGGCGAGTGGGTGTGGAGCCGACAACTACTGCCGGGTAGCCACGCATACACCACTAACTTGCGCATTGGCCGCGACGGCGCCCTGTACGTGGGCACGTATTTGCGCGAACGCCTGTTCAAGATCGGCCTCGACGGCGACATCCGTTGGACATGGAAGGGCCCTGGCGACGCTGCCGTATTTGGCTTCGACGCCGACGTGAACGGGACGGTCAGGCTTCGCACCGGCATTTTGCCGGAGATCCCGCTCCCAAGTCCCAACAAAGGGGACCCACCGCCCGACGGGTTGCTTTGGACACTCGATCCAACGGGCGCTGAACTCGCACATCGCCAATATCCAACGAGCTACGAAGCGAACAGCGGGTACCTAGAAACTGGACCTTTCGCGTTCGTCGTGACGCCGAGCGGACACCTCCTCAGTGGTTCGTGGCGAGTCGCGGGCTTGTTCGACGCCGCAGGCGATCCCGTTTGGACGCGAGAATTCACCGACGCCGACGTGTCGCTGAACGACGGACCGAGCGGCGACTCGTTTCAGGGTGTGCTCTCGGCCGGCCGTTGTCGCTTTTGCATCGTCAAGCCCAACGCGCTGTATGCGTTCGACGTGGTCGGCAACCGAACCGACAAGCTACGCGTCGCTAGCAACGGTTCTCCGATTGTAGGCTGGGCGGCGGACGAGCTGAATCAGGTCTACGTGCTGCTCGAGCGGCCGGGAAGCAAGGCGCTTCGGCGGTACGCTGAGTCCGCGTGGACGAACTCGGACTAGACGGACCTGTGCCAGGCAGCTAGCGCGCATCACGTGGCAAACGGCCACGCCACGTGTTGCCTCGCCACGTGTCGAACAAGGCTCGCCGTGCTTCCGCGGCGGAGTCAACGCGTCGCTCTGCCGACGGACTTCCAAGCGGCCCATTCTTGCCGCGGTGTCTCGGTCACGCTGGCAATGGCGCGCGGCGGCCGCTTCGTTCGCTCACCGTCGAGCAGTCGGCGCAGGTTCATTGCATCGAAGGGCGCGCGCACTTTGACGTCGTTGTCGAAGTAAAGATAAACATCGCGCGGGGTCGCCGCTGGCGCGACCGCGGAGACCAGCTGGTCAATGGGACTGTTCTCCCCTCCGAGCCACCGCTTCGTTCGATCGGCCCAGCGTTGCAGGGCGCGGGGGCCATAGCCGCTGGTGTACAGCTCGCTCGCGCCGTGTAGGCGAACGTAGACGAAGTCTGCGGTCAGATCCTGAACGCACGGGTAAAGCTTGGCCGTGTCAGCGACGCACGCCGCCGCGCCGTACTCGCGCAGCAGGGCGATGAAGGTCGGGGTCAAGAAGCTCGGGTGCCTGACCTCCAGCGCATGCCGGAGCGGCAAGTCGACCAAGGCGCGCGTCTCCGCGCGGTTCGACAACCGTTGGTCGTGCTTCTGAGCGAGCTCCGCGGCCTGCGCCGTGGACTTCGGCAAAAGGGCGAGGAAGGCGCGGAGCCGCGCTTCGTCGAACGCGAGCTGAGGCGGCAATTGCCACAAGAACGGGCCCAGCTTTTCGCGCAGGCGCAATACGCCGGAGGCGAAGAAATTGGCGAGCGGGCCCTCGACGTCGTTGAGCCGCTTCAGGTGCGTGATGTAGCGCCCGCCCTTGACGGCGAATACGAAGCCCTCGGGTGTCTGGTCGTACCACGCTTGATAAGTGGCGGGACGCATCAAAGAATAGAACGAACCGTTCAGTTCAATGCTGCTGAAGGTGCGGCTGGCGAACTCGAGCTCGGACGCCTGCCGCAGTGCTTGCGGATAAAAGACGCCTCGCCACGGAGGGTACCGCCACCCGGAAATTCCGATGTATGCGCGAGCCGACCGCGAGCCGATGTTCGGCTCCGACGCCACACCCGACCGAGCACCACGGACCATAGAGCGGGTCAGCCAGCGCCCTTCGACTGTTCGGTCCGGCCGCAAGTACAGGCTTGGGCGGGCTGGTGATGCACGGCGCATTTCGGCTCGTGAATGCCCTCTCGCACGCACGCCTCACAGGCGCAGCTGAATGCGGCATTCTGGTCCTCGTTCAGTGGCTTCATCAGCAGGATGCAAAGCAAAACCCGGGCCGTATGGCGGGCGCTCCCGTCCGCAGCTTTGGAACGGGCAATGCATCAGCGTCTCTGCTCATGCAGACGCCTGCTTGGCTTAATAAAATCAAGACGAGCGCTCCGTTCACCTGGCCACGCAAACGTAAGCTGCGTTGGGGCGTGGCGATCCTGCTCGCGTTGCTCGCCTACCCGGTGCTCGTCACGCTCGCGTTGTGGACCGGCTTCGTGGAGCGCACCATTGCGTCTGAAGACTTGCGCGTCGAGATCGCCAATCCAGCGTATTCGATCTGGCCCGGCAAGGTGCACATGAAGCACGTGCGCATCTTGCAGAATGGTACGACGCAGTTCATTTTGGAAGGCAACGACCTGGTCATCAACTTGAGCTTGATCGAGCTCATCAAACGGCGCGTTCACGTGACCAAGCTGGCGGCCAACGAGGTGCTGTACCAAATGCGGGTGCAGGTGAACGACACCAAGGGCATCGAGCGGCGAGTGAAAGCGTATCCCCCGCTCGAAGGCTTACCGGGCAAGAATGTGATTCGCGTAGAGACGGCCGCGAAGACCGAAGAGCAAGATCCCGACTGGACCGTGGTCGTCGAAGGACTCGACATTGCGGTCAAGGAGCTGTGGTTCTTCGAGTACCGCTACCTCGGCAAAGGCCACCTACGCGGCGGCTTCACGATTGGCCCGAGCGTGATGGAGGTAAAAACGGCGGTCCAAGACTTGGGTCCCGGAGAGCTTCGCTTCGGGGCCAAAGAGACGATCGCGACGGGCCTCCAGGGGCAAATTTCTGCCGATATCCCGCGGGTGAATCCCAAGGAACATGCCGACGCGAGCTTCATGGAGCTCGTGACCGCGCGGGTGAATCTGCGTTCGATGATCGAATCGATGACCAGCCTGGGCTCTTACTTCGAGGATCAGCACCTGGAGCTCAGCAAAGGGAAAGGTCCGCTCGCGGTCGACCTATATCTCGACCGCGGCAAGCTCGGGCCCAAGAGCCACCTCTTCTACCAAACCGACGCCCTGAACCTGAAGGGCAACGGCTTTGGGGTGGCCACGGATTGGTCCCTGGACTTCGACGCCGCCGGTTCGGAGAAGCGCTTACCCATCGTGCGCTCGAGCTCTAAGTCGACGTACGTATCGCTGGCCAAGGAGATGCGCGCGTTCACGATTCAAATCCACGACCACCATGAAGAGGCGCAGCTCGATACGATTCAGCTCAGCAAATCGACGGACTTGCAGCACGCCTTGCTGCGCATGCCCAAGATCGTCTCGGTCGATTTGCAAGATTTGGCTCCGGTGCTCGCTGGAGATCTGCCCTTGAAGATGAAGGGCGAGACCCACGCCTCACTGGAGCTGGATATGGACCACGAGTACTGGGTGCAAGGCCCGCTCAAGGCGAAAACGAAGGGCCTGCAGCTCGAGGCAGCGGGGGTGAAGCTCGCGGGAACCATGGATTTCCAGAGTCAGTTGCGCTTCAACCCCAAGCGACAGCTCAACATGATGCAGAGCGTCGTGCTCTCGATGCGGGATTGGAGCATGAACGTCGGCAGCACCGCCCTCAGCGGTTGGTGGATGGATCTGACCAGCCCACGGCTGACCTTTTGGAGCAATCAGCCGTCTGCCTTCGACGGCACCGTGAGCGTACGGACCCGAGATCTGGAGCCCGTGCTCAAGTCACTCGCGGAGAAGGATGTGATCAGTGACCTGATCCCGATGTTCACCAGCTTGAAGGACTTCCGCGCCTCGGCCCGCGTGCGCGGCACGGGGCCCATGACCGATGTCACGATTGCCTCCGAGAGCCGCATCTGGGATGCGGCAGGCCGCGTGTACAAGAACGGGGACAAGTCGCAGATGGCGCTCGTAGTCGGCGGTCAGGCCGTCTCTCTCGGCATCGCTAGTAATGGGGACGGCCTCGAGTTGATGCCTTTTGCCAAGACCGGTTGGCTCAACGACCACCTGCGTCAATTCCCCAAGCCGGTGCAGGTCATGCCTGCTGAAAAGCCGTAGCCGCGATCGAGCCCTCCGGTAGACGCCGGGTGAGTCGCGCGAAAATGCGCCAGCGCGCCCACGGTTTCGGGCACGTCGATCGACTCACGCACGCCCTCTACTGCACGCCGTAGCGGTCGACGAAGAGCGCTCAATTTGCGAATTTGCACGAGCCTCGGCGCGCGGTGCTAGCGTGCCAGCGGCCCGTGACGCGCATCCAAGACGAATGGCTGTGGGGTTGGGACGAAACCCCCGGCATCGTGTCGGTCTGGGCCGATGCCGAAGGCCACGCCACCGTCTGGCGCCGTGATCCGCAGTCGCGCCGCTTGCTCTGTGAGCAGGAGTCGTTTCGGCCGTGGCTGCTCTTGGCATCGCTCGCCGATCTGCAGCACCTGGGCGCGCGTTTGCGACCGGAGCACGAGGCCGCGCTTCACCCCGGGAGTTTCGGCTTTCGAGAATTGGAGGGCAACGGGGGCCTGCGTTACCTGGTGCGCGCGCAAGATGGCCGCGCGCTGGCCCGAGCGGTCTTGCAAGGCGCAAGACAGCGACTGGCTCGGCCCGTAGCGCACCTGCGTGAGCTGGGCGCAGAGCACGTGTTGGCACTGCCGCCGGAAGAGCAATACTTGGTCGCGACCGGACGCACGTACTTCAAAGACTTGCCGTTCGACGCCCTGCGGCGCTTGCAATTCGACCTGGAAACGACCGGTTTGGATCCGGAAAATGCCAGCGTTTTTTTGGTCGCGCTGCGGTCACCCGAAGGCAAAGAAGAAACACTGGAGGTCCGCGGCGAGGGCGACCAAGCCGAAGCGGAGCTCTTGATGCAGCTGTGCGAGCGCATCCGCGAGCTGGATCCCGACGTGATCGAGAATCACAACCTGCATGGCTTCGATCTGCCATTCCTCGTGGCGCGCGCGAAACGCTTGGGGGTCACGTTGCTCTTGGCCCGCAATGGGGAACCCGGGCTGCAACAACGCCCGGCGGCGCGCGGAGCGTCGCTCGCGCAAGGGGCCGAGCGGCAGCGCACGGATGCCATGCGTCGCTCGCGCTACACGATGGCCGGACGCGAGTTGATCGATTCACTCGACGCGGTGCGCCGACACGATTTCGCGGCTCGCGATTTGCCGGGGCACGGTTTGAAAGCGGTCGCTCGTCACTTCGGGCTCGCAAGTGACGAGCGCGAGTATGTGCCTGGGGCGCGCGTGCACCAGGTGTTCTTGGACGATCCCGAGCGCGTGCGGCGCTACGCGAAAGACGACGTGCGCGAGGCGGCAGGCGTGGCGCGGCTGTTGGGCGGCGCGGCCTTCGCCTTGGCCAAGATGGCGCCCCGCCGATACGAGCGTCTGGCCGATGCGGGCGCGGCCACGGGCGTGCTCGATCCGCTGCTGGTGCGAGCTTATTTGCGCTCGGGCGCGGCGCTGCCGGTGCATCAAGCGGGTGATGGAACCGAGCACAGCGGTGCGGCCCTGCACCTGTTTGCTTGCGGCGTCGCACAGCGCATCGTGAAGGCGGACGTCGCGAGTTTGTACCCGTCACTGATGCGTCAATACGGCATCGGCCCGAAACGCGATCGCTTGGGCGCGCTCCTGGCATTGGTCGATCAGCTCGTCGAGCAGCGGCTCAGCGCGAAGGCGCGCGCGCGTGTCGCCGAGCGCGGCTCCGACGAACACTTCACGCAGGAGGCGGTTTCAGCGGCCATGAAGCTAGTCGTCAATTCGGCGTACGGCTACTTGGGCGCGGTGGGCTTGACGCGCTTTGCCGACGTGCACGCGGCCAACGAGGTGACGCGGCGTGGGCGTGAGCTGCTCGGTCTGTTGTGCCGCGAGCTGGCCCAGCGCGGAGTGCAGCTGCTCGAGGCCGACACGGACGGCGTGTACTTCGCAGTGCCTGATGATTTCAGCGAAGCCGACGAACGGCGCGTGGTCGCGGAAGTGGCCGCGCTTTTGCCGCCGTTGGTGAAGCTCGAGTTCGACGGGCGCTATGCGGCGATGCTCTCGCACGAGCCGAAGAATTACGTGCTCGAATCGTACTCCGGCAAGCTCACGCTGCGCGGAGTGGCGTTCCGCTCCAGCCGCGCAGAGCCCTTTGGCGAAGCGTTTTTGCGACGCGCCATCGAGCGCTTGTTGGCCGGCGATCTGCTCGGAGTGCGCGCGGCCTACGTCGACACGGCGGCCGCGATTCGGCATCGGACGCTGAGCACGTTCCAAATGTCGGCCCGCGTGCGGCTGACCAAGACTCCCCACCAGTACTTGGCCACTCGCATCCAGCGCCGCGAACTGAGCTACGAGGCGTTGCTCGACAACGGACGCGACGACTGGTCCCCTGGAGAACGAATCCGCGTTTACCGGGCGGCTCGCGGGCGCGCCGGGCTCTTACCCGACCCCGACGTCCCCAATCGCGACGGCTCGGAGCGCGACCCGGATCCACGCGACTACGACGTGGACTATTACTTGCGCCTATTGCGCGAGACCTTTGCGGCGCGCCTCGCTCGTGGTCTCAGTTCGGATGATTTTGCGGCGATTTGCGCGGCCCCCGAGCAGCCATCGTTGTTCGAGCGCTCGCTGGGCGACGCGCGACCGGTACTGACCGTGCTGGTCGATCCACTGGCATAGTGCGCGTCCGGCCCGGCGTTCGCCACATTTGCTCCCTATTTTCTCCACCGAAGCTCCCGCAGTCCTGCGCGGCTCGGCCGCATTCAGTCGGCAGAATCAAGGCTCAATCAGGAGGCTTTGGTGAAACGATTTTTGGCGATCGCCGTGATTTGGCTGGGCTGCACCGTGGCGTGGATGATCTTGGGCAGCACCTTGAACCTGCGCACCAACTCACTTTCAGGCAGCTTGGGCAACGAAGTGAACGCGCTCTGGGGACCGCCCGGACAGCAGGCGCCTCCCCTCGCCAAGTATCAAAAGACCGAACTGACCGAAGAAGTGACGGTCGAACAAAAGCCCGAGGGCAATAGTAAGAAAATCGTGCAGCACGCCACCCAGGTCGACGTCCCGCTGACGCTCGACTCGTCGAACGTGCATGCCCAGCTGACGCTCGCGCAGCAACGCAAGGGCCTGATGTGGTTTCCCACCTATGGCATCGACTTCAGCGCCGACTACACGTTCTTGAACGACCTGCTCGGCCCGCACGAGGTGACCGTGCACTTCCCGCTGCAAACCACGGGCACGAGCGAGAGCGGTAGCGGCCGCGGCTCCCTGAGCAACAGCGCGAGCTTCGACGGTTTTTTGGTTCTGGACGGCGAAAGCCAAACCGTGGACTATCAAATCGTGGCCGGCGAAGCGGTATTTTCGCGACACTTCGCGGCGGGCGAACGACAGAAATTTCACGTGGCGTACCGCACGCGTGGCACCTCCAGTTTTCGCTACCTGATGGCGGAAGGTACCGGGCGAGTGCACGACCTGACGGTGCGCATCGACACCAACTTCGCCAACGTCGATTTTCCAACCGACACGCTGAGCCCGACCTCACGCACGCTGACCGCGAACGGCTTCAGCGGCACGTGGCACTTCGACAGTCTGATCTCCACCAGCGCCATCGGCATCGAGCTGCCGCAGCTGTTGAACCCGGGCCCGCTCGCCACCAAAGTCACGTTCTTCGCGCCGGTGTCCTTGCTGTTCTTCTTCTTCGTGGTGGCGGTGCTCGGCCAAGTGCGCGGCCGCGAATTGCACCCGATGCACTATTTTCTCCTCAGCTGCGCGTTCTTCGCCTTCCACTTGCTGTTCGCGTACTTGGTCGACAGGCTCTCGATTGGCGCATCTTTCGCGATCGCATCCGGCGTTTCGCTGTTCCTGGTCGTCAGCTATGCGCGGCTGTTCGTGGGTTGGACCTTCGCGTTGCGTGAAATCGGCATCGCTCAGCTGCTCTATTTGGTGCTCTTTTCGTACACGTTCTTCTGGGATGGCTTCACGGGCCTGGCTGTCACGATCGGCGCGATTGCCACGCTGTTCTTCGTGATGCAGGCCACGGGTCGCACCGATTGGCGAGCCAGCGGCCAGACGCGGCGCGATGGCCAGCTGCTACCGAATCAAGGGATGTGATCGAAGGTGAAGAACGCAAGCGCAACCCCGGCTTGGTCGGGTTGAACGTCGAGGGCGCGGCCGGTTCCGGCCGTGGTGCGTACGAAGCCGCGCGTGCCGCCTTTGCCGTGAACCGGCCCCTGCTGGGCGACGGCAGCGGCGCGCGCTCTTTCCTTTGCCGGGCCACTGTCGCGAGGGCCTGTCGACGCGCGTTCGCTCTCGGACGTCCAGCGGCCGGTCGCGCGCAGCTGACCGATCAACTCGCGCACGTCGGCATCCCCAGTTGCCAGAGGTTGTTCGGTCACGACGAACGCCAAGCGTTCGGTGCCGACGTTCGCATCCAATTCGAACCGAACCTCCGAGTTCGTAGGCATACGATAGTCCGTGCCCGGCAGCATCCGCCCCGACTCGCCCTCCCCCGGGAAGAGAATAGTGGTCTGTTCGGTCGGTGAGATCTGGATCAAGTACACGTAAGACGGCCGGCCCACACTCACGTGCAGTTCGATCTGCTCGCCGGTGTGCAATTGCGCGCCACTGCCCACGAGTGCCACTTGCCCTTCGCGAGTGCGCGCGAGGATGTACAGAGAAGCGCGGGTGTCGGACCAATTGGGCGGGGGAACCGCCGCTTTGGCCTCCGTGCGGATCAAGCCCCGGGTCGCCAGCGCGCGCTCGACTGGCGAGACCGCAACGGCAGGCGCGTCGGTCGGGGCGACCGAAGCCGTATTCGTCGGAATTGGAGTTGGGGTTGGCGCGGCTGCGGAAACCGGCGCGGGCGAGCTTTGCGGCGCGCCACACGCGAAACACAGGGTCGGGAGCATCAACGACAGCAAACGACGATTCATGGCGGATCCTTCACGCAACGGAAGCCCAGGTTGTCGACGACGTCGGTCAATTTGAAGCGACTGCGCAGAGCCGAATGCAGCCAAATCGCGCGGTCGACATAGCTGCCGCCGCGCGCAATCGCGCAGCCCACGATCCCACAGTAGCGTTGGTCCGCGCCATTCGGCGAATCGAGGCGCGTCGCGGTCCACTCGAGCACGTTGCCCGCTAGGTCGAGCACCCCCAATGGCGAACGATCGAGGGGCGAAGTGGCGACACCCACCGGCGCTGAACGACGCGCCGGGCAATCGGCCCTATCACCGACGAAAGCGACGCCTCGGCAATCGGGCGGCGCGTCGCCCCACGGGTAGGCGCGCCCTTCAGGCCCGCGCGCGGCGAGCTGCCATTCGAGTTCGTTCGGCAGCCGCTTCCCAAGCGCCCGACAATACGCATCCGCTGCATACCAACTGAGGTGGCTCGCCGCGGCGGACTCGCGCCCCGCGACCGCCGCGATGTGCTGGCCATTGCGTTCGATCCCGTACGGCGTCGATTCGTGCGTCGCGGCGGCGGCGGCGGCCAGCGCGCGGCCGTTGGCGTCACGCACGAGCACACCGGTAGCGGGCCAAGCGTCCAACTGACGGCCCGGCTGCGCGTCGAGAAATTGCGCGAAGTCCAGGTTCGAGACTTCATGCACGTCGATGGCGAACGCAGGCACGGGCGTGGACGAAGCGGCCACGACGGTGCGCCCAAAAACGGAGCTCTCGAAGTCTCTACCGCAGTCTTCGCCCGGAATGCGGCGGCACTCGGCATGCAGCGCGCGAGCCGCGCCTTCATCCAATCCGAGCCGTACCTCTCCCGCGGGGACCACCACCCCATCGGCTCGGGCCGGCGCGCTGCTGGCCGTGGGAGAAGGCCTTGCCGACGCCGAGCTGGGCGGCGCCGAGGTCGGCGGGAGCGGGCTCGAGGGCACCGGGCTCGTCGTGGGCGCCGGTACCGGCGAGGCCTCGCCGTGCCCCATGCTCGCCCACAATCCCAGCGCCACCAGCGAGATTCCCAGGGCCGCGAGCGCGATCAGTCGCGCTCGCAGCGGTAGTACCGGTGGTATGACGGGAGCGGTGAAGCTCGGACCGACCGGGGTGGCAAGGGTCGGGGGCGTAACCGGCGCGCCCTTCTCGAGCGCGGACTGCAGCACCGTTTTGGCCAACGAAGGATCATCCGTCGCGGGCTCCCGATCCAAAAAGTCGAAGCGATCTCCACCCACGCCCATGTGGCGAATGGTTTGGCGCGTGCCGACGCGAGCCTTGAGAGCGTCGGCCAGTTCGTCGAGTGACGAGGGCGGACGCGGGGCATGAAGGGTCGCCTCGAATGCCTGGCTGAACAGGCCATCGTAGGCCGGCCCCGCGGCGCTCGCGGTGAGCAGGTAACAGTCGCTTCGCTCTAGCGCGTGAGTGAGCAGCGTTCGCCCCGCGGCTCGACTCGCATAGCAGCAATCCAAGATCAGCCACATCTTGCGCGGGTGCGCCTTGCGCGAGAGCACGAGGCTGGCCAAGTCTGACGCGCGCAGCCCCTCTGCGACCGCATCCACCCGGAAGCCTCGCGTGCACAGGTAGTAGCTGCTGAGGTCCACGTGACCGTGGCCCGAGTAGTAGAATACCACGCGGTCTCGGTGGTCGAGGTTGGCTTGGACGAGCCAGCCATTCAACGCCGCTCGCAACTCGTCGGCGCTCAGCTCCAAGCGCATCGGGACGATGCGATAGCCGAGGTCGCGAAATAGCGCAGACATGCGAGCGACGTCGGAGGGCACCTCGGGTAACGCATCGAAGTCTTCACTCGGTTGAGCGACGCCAATTCCCACGAAAAAGCGGCGCCCGGTGTTGTCGGTCATGCCAGAGCGGCGGCGATCGCATCGCCGATCTCGATGTGCTCGAGGTACGAGGTGAGCTGGTGCGTTTTTTTGGGGTGGAAGGTGCTGCCGTGCTCGACGCGAACGTCCCGCACCTCGCCCACGCCTTTGAACAAGTGCGAGAGGCCCTCGATAGGGACGCACCAAACGTCTGCGCCGGCGTAAAAATTCGTCCAGCTGCTGACCGCCGGCCAGGGTAAGTTCACTTCGGCGGCGTTGTTGAAGTGCTGCGCGGCGCGCTCGCGCAAGGGTTCCAAGATCAAATAGGGAGACGCCAAGGGCGAGCCGATCGTGATGAATGGAACTTTGCGACGTTGGTCTCGATACAGCCCTTCGTAGGCAACGACGCTGCCGAGTGAGTGCCCGATGACCAGCTTCGGCTTGGATGCGAAGGCGGCATTGAAGCGCGCCTGCACTTGGAAGAACGCGCCGTCACCTTCGTTGGGGTCAGGGTGATACACCGGACCGTTGTGCATGTAGATCGCGGTCTGAGCCACGAGGCCGTCGAGGTAGGCGGCCGAAGCGTTGCTCGGGCGACCATCCGGGCCGAACGACGCTAGTTTGTCGGCCACGCGTACGCTGCCCCGGCAGAGATCGAAGTAGCGATCGCGCGACCAGCTGACGAGCCCTTTCGCAACGGCCTCCTGATCTTCGAACTTGGGCCACTTGAATAGATCGGCCCAATACGCGATCTCGATGTCCGAACGAGCCGGCAACAAGGCCTCGTTGGCCTTACCCCACTCGGTCCGTCGCAGCAATTTCAGCACCGAGTCGGCCCATAGCCGATGCAGCGACTCGCGCTCGAACTTCTGCATATTCATGCCATGCACCAGCAGTATCTTGGCCATCTTTGCGTTCCTCACTCGAGCAGACTGTTGGCAATCATGATCGACCGTCCGAAGCGTGGGCAGCTCCGGCACGGCGTTTTTTTCGGCGAAGCCGCCGCACGGCGCTCGCCATCGAGATCGAGATCGAGATCGACGAAGCGTCCACGCCGCGGCTCGCTCGGCCCGCCGTGGAGCAGCCACAACCCAGCCGGGGGGCGGAGGCATGCAGCGGCGGCGGCCCGGGCGCGGGCGCTCGACTCGGGGCGACCACGGCAGGCGTGACCGGTGACCCGAGCGGGCCATCTTCTCCGTATTCGACGAAGCTCGCCCAGTGCCACGGATCGCCATACTGCGCGCTGTGGCTGAGCGCCAGCTGCACGTTCCTCAGCGCCTCGGCGCGCCCTTCGCCGCGCGCGAGCCGAGCGTAGTACGCCTTCATCAGATCCCGCGTGCCCTCGTCGTCGACCATCCACAGACTCATCACGATCGACGCGGCTCCGGCCAAAGCGAAGGCGCGCCGCAGACCGTAGATCCCTTCGCCGTTCTTGATCTCGCCTACGCCCGTGTCACACGCGCTCAAGACGACCAACTTCGTCCCCCAAAGGTCGAGCGACGACGCCTCGAGCGAGGTCAAAATGCCGTCTCCGCCGGCAAGATTGGCGCCGGCGAGCGCTAGCCCCGAGCGCAACAGCGGGTTTTGCGGCTTGTCTCGCGCATCCGCGCGGAAGAGACCGCGCGCGCTGCTCGCGGGAGCCTGCGTATCGTCGAGGAAGAAGCCATGGGTTGCGACATGCAGCACCCTTGGCCCCTTGGTTTGCATCAGCGCGCGCTTGTTCGCAGCGGCCTGCAGCCAGGGTTCGTTGCCGCCGAGAGCGGCTGCGACCTGACGCCCCTCTTCTTCCGTGAATGCCAAGGGGTCGAGGTGCTGGCCCAAATCTCCGGTGGAATCTTTACTCCCCCCGAACGCCGGATTGGCGATCACGACCGCCGAACTTCGCGGCGCGAGATCCGTGGGGCGTAACAAGTCCCGCCCCGTCGACAAGTAGCTGATGCGAAAGTCCTCAATCGAGTAGCGCCCCTGCTCATCGACCATTGCCGCGAAGGGGACCACGTTCAGCGCGCCATCCGGCGCGAGCAGCAGATGCCTGACGCCGCCGACGATTCGTCGAATTGGGCGCATCACGAGCTCGTCGAGCGCACGACCAGCGGGTTTGGCGTCCGACCCCGGGCGTGACAGCGCCGCTCGAAATGACGAACATGCGGCATCGATGGTCTGGGCGTCGCCCAGATCTGCGTACTGCAGCGCGCCGTCCGGGCGCATGGCGTAAGCGACGTAGCGACGCGCGCCCCACATCTGATCGACGCTCGACGCATTGCCCTCGACCGGCCGATAGCTGGCGATCTCGACCAGAGCCGCGTCGGCGGGGATGGCGGCGGCGACCCGTTCCAAGGTGATCGGCTGCACCGCGGCTTGAAACAAGGAACTTCGGGAAGCAATCTGTGCTTCGAGCGCGTCTGCCCTTTCGACGAGCGACGCGATTTCGTTGGATCCGTTCTCGTCGCTCGCGCCGCTACGGCTACTCGCGATCGCGCGAGCGGCGATCGCGCCGCGCAACGCGCGAAGTTGGTCGAGCAACGCCGCATCGGCATCGCTCAGGTGTGCGCGGAGGACGCGCGTGGTGTTGCTGACGGTATCGAGCAGCCGTCCCTTACGCCTCAAAATCGAGAGCATGGCCAAGCGCATGGCGGCCGGTTCGGTGCGGTACACGCCCGCGTGCAACGCGATCGCCGGTTCACCGCCGAGATCGAAGCCGGCAAGCAGGAGGCCGCGTTGAGCTTCCGATCCGATCGAGAGCGTTCGTGTCAGTTGCCGTTCTTGAATGTCGAGGCCTTCGGCAAGCGTCTGGAAAGCCCCCGCCGCGTCCGCCCTCGACCACTGAACGAGGGCCTTGCCGAACAGCACTTTTGCTAGGATGGGGTGTTCTTTGCCCGCCGCGTGCTCGAGTGCTCGTTCGGTCTGCTGCAACAGGCGTTCGGCTCCGGTAAAATCCTTCTTGATGGTGAGCAGTTGGGCGAGGCCGAGCGCGCCGGCTACGGCCATCGGGTTGCCCGGGCCAGCGACGTTCGCGGCCTCGAGGGCCTGTCGCATCAACGACTCCGCCGCCACCAGATCGCGCCGCGCAAGCCGCAGTGAAGCGATGCCACCCAGCGCGTGAGCCGTAGCAAGCTTGGCGCTGACCGACGAGAAGGGTTTCAACTGTTCGATCACGTCGCGATACGCAGCCTCGGCGCCGAACCAATCATCGCTCAGGTTTTTCAGGCCTGCGAGGGCCAGCAGGGCCTGCGCCGCGGCTTGCGGGTCCGCATTCTTTTTGTCGATGGCCAGGGCGCGCTCGAGGTGCAGTCGAGCGCGCTCGTAGTCGCGTCGGCCAACGTAAATTTGCCCGAGATTCGCGTGGGCGAGCGCGGTGCCGGGCAGGTCGCGGCCGGCTTGATCCCAGGCCTGCAACACTTGTTCCGCGTAGGGCGTGGCGCGCTGGTATTCCCCTTGCTCCGAATACAGCGACGAGAGCCCGTTCAGCGCAGCGAGCGCGTTGTGCCGCCCTCGATCTTTGGCCTTTTTCGAGATCTCGAGCGCTTCCAGCAACAGGGCTTCGGCTTGTCCATAGTTGCCCTGTTGGTGGTGGAGCCCCGCCAAGTTGATGTGTGACAACGCGAGTTCAGGCGCGTCATTTCCGCCTGCAGCGCGCCACACCTGCTCGGCACGAAGGTAGAGCAGCTCTGCGCGCCGATAGTCTCCGAACTCCTTGTAGATTCCGGCAAGAATCAGCGCCGCGTAACCGCGCTCGCGATCATTGGACTCGAGCTTCGCATCCGCGATTGCCTGCGCGCGTTCGGCCGCCGAGCGCGCTTTGAGCAGGTCTCCTCGCTTGAGGTAAAACGTGGCCAGCGTGCTCAGGACTTTCACCCCATGTGCCGATTCGACCTGGCTCGCCGCCTGAAGCGCGTTCAAGGCTCGTTCGAGCGCGGCTTCGGCGGGCTGCCATTGGCCTCGATTGATCTGCATCGTTGCCAGATCGTGAAGCGCAACGGCCAGCGGCACGGCATTTTTGGCTTGCTCGTGCATCGCGATCAGCTGCTGATACGCAGATTCGGCGTGCACGTCGTCGCTGCGCGCCGCGTACAACGCGGCGAGATGGCTCAGCACCACGGCGCTCCGCGGATCGTTCGGCCCGACGGTGCTCTCGAACTTGGCTCGCGCCTTCACCAGCAACGCCTCGGCGGCTCGGTAGTCCCGCTGGTGCTCGCGGATCATCGCCGCGTTTGCCCACGCGAACGCCGCGCCCAGGCTGGCCGAACCGGACAATCGCTCGAATTGTACGGCTGCCCGTAAGAACAATGGCTCGGCTTGCTCGAAGTCTTCACGGTCGGCGAGCCGCGTCGCGAGTCGGTTCAAGGCGCCGGCGTAGTCACGAGCGTCGGGCGTCGGGCCTCGCTCGAGGGTGGCCAGCGCCTCACGCAACGCGCGAATTTCCGTGTCCTGGTCCGGGTCAGCGGCGGGCTGGGAGGCGGCCGGCGCCAGGGGCTGCGCGTGGCACGGTCGAACCAGCGGCCCTGGGAGCGCCGAAAGACCGCCGAGTGCGACGACCCGAAACATGAAGCGCGACCAATCGGCGCCTCGCGCCCGCGACGTATTCAGCGTGGGGGTCGATCGCACGATCCTCATCCGAGTATCTAGTAATCAGTCGCTGAATCCAAGGTCAAGTACACACGAATTGGACGCACCCGCCGATCGTGATTGAACATTCTTGCGCATATTTTCGAGTTCTCTCGCAGAACCGGGGGCGCGCTGCATTGCCGCAGCCACTCGCTTCGTCTACTGAAAGTGGTGCGTGAAAGTGGTGCGTGTCGCTAACCTTCGATCGAGCAAGCGCAGTTTGGGAGCAGCCGAATGTGTCCGATGACGGTATCGAGGGCTGAAGGAGCCGAGCCGCTCGACCGCATCGGCGAGCGATACGAGATCGAGAGCACGCTCGGCAGCGGTGGAATGAGCACCGTGTTTGCCGGCCGCGATCTGCTGCTCGATCGCCCGGTGGCGATGAAGCTGCTGCCGGTGGACAAGCGGCAGAATGAGCGGGCTTCCCAGCGTCTGCGCCGGGAGGCCCGAGCCATGGCGCGCATCACCCACCCGGGAGTGGTTCAGGTGTTCGACCACGGGCATGACGCGCGCTTGGGTCCATACATCGTGATGGAGCGCCTGGTCGGCAAAGACCTATCTGTCCTGATGCACGAACGCGCCCCCTTGGAATTGAGCGTGGCGCTCGGTTTTGCCGAACAATTCTGCACCGCGTTGCAGGCCGCGCACGCCGCGGGAGTGGTTCACCGCGACCTGAAGCCATCGAATTTATTCGTTTTGGACGGCCCTCCCGGTTCACCGGCGCGCATCAAAGTCTTGGATTTCGGAGTCGCCAAGCTGGACGACCCTGGTCAGCTCACCGATCCGGGCGATATTTTGGGCACTCTCGCCTATCTGCCGCCCGAGCGTTGGGAGACGGGTGAGACCGCAGACGCGCGCGGCGACATCTACGCGCTGGGCGCCATCGTGTACGAAATGCTGAGCGGGTTTCCGCCCTTCCGGGCGCCGACTCGCGCCGCACTGCGCTTGTCGATCTTGCATGACGACGCTCGTGCTTTGAGTCAGGTCCGCCCCGAGCTGCCGCGCGCGCTGAGTGCGGCGGTAGCGCGAGCGCTCAGCAAATCACCCGCCGATCGCTTCCAGAGCGCGTGGGAATTCGCGCTCGCGCTCGGCGTGCCCTTCCAACGGCTGGAGCCGAGCGGTGCTCGAGTGGAAGCCGGCACTCAGTTCACGGGCACCGACCGATACCGGGTGCTGCGCTCGCTCGCTCGCGGGCAGGGTACGGAAATCTACGCCGCTTGGGACATCGAGCGAAATCTGCCGGTGGCGCTCAAGCGGCTGCTCGTGCCCGCCGGTGAGTCGCTGGCTCGACTCAAGCGTGAGCTTCGCGCGCTGTCCGGCGTCGAGCACCGCAACGTGGCGCGAGCGCATGGCCTCGTCGAACACGGCGCTCACGTATTGCTCGTGCTCGAGTTGATCGAGGGCGTCCCCCTACTCGACTATCTGCAGAATTCTCCGGGCGAGCTACATGCTTGCCTGTGCCAGCTCGCGCATGCACTCTCCGCCCTGCACGCCCAAGGCATCGTGCATGGCGACGTCACGCCGCAGAACGTCCTCGTCGAGCCCGCCGGCCGCTTGGTGCTACTCGATTGCGGTCTCAGCACCCAGGCACGCGAAGGGGCGACGCCACGCGGAACGGCGGGGTTCATCGCACCCGAGGTCTTCGAGGGACGCTTCGGAGCAGAAGCAGACTTTTATGCGCTCGGAGTCTTGATCTGCCGGGCCCTCACGGGCGAGCTACCGAGCGCCCAACCGCCCGGAACCCGGTTGCACGACTGGCTACGCACGCAAGCCGGCCCCGAGTGGTCGAGCGCCCTCGGCGAATTGTGCGAACACCTCCTCGAGGCCGATCCGGAGCGACGCGCGAACGAAACGGACGTGCTCGACACGCTGGGCATCGCGCGCGAAAATCGCGCCAGCGGTCCTTACTCGATCGGGCACGGCGAACGCTTCGTAGGCCGCGACGACGCGCTGAGCGAGCTCTGGCAGGCGTTTCAGCGCAGCACGGACGAAGGCTCCACCGTACTCTGGTTGCAAGGGACGAGCGGGATCGGCAAGACGAGCCTGCTCGATCACTTTGGCCGGATGCTCGAGCGGCAGGGCGCGGCGCTCGTGTTGCGCAGTCGCGCGCGGCACTCCGGGGCGATCCCCTTCCCCGCCTTCGACGAATTCATCGATGGCCTGAGCGAATGGCTGATGGCGCAAACGCCCGCCACCGTGGCCGAGGTTTTGCCGCGCAACACGCAGCACCTCGCGCGCCTATTTCCGGTACTCCGCCGCATTCCCGCCGTCGCCCGCAGTACGTCGAGCGCGCCGGGCCCGGCCGATGCCGGCTACGTCCGCTTGCAGGCGACCGAAGCGCTGCGCGAACTGATCCGACGCCTGTGCGCTCGCCAGCCTTTGGTACTGCTCATCGACGACGTGCAGTGGCTCGATGAGCACAGCGCGGAGTTGCTCGCGGCCGTACTGCGCACGCCCGAACCGCCGCCGCTACTCCTGGTCGGCGCGGTACGCACCGACCATCGTGAGCTTGGCCCCGTGCTACGCAAGCTGGAGACGCGCCTGCGAGGCCCCGCCCAAACCCTTCCGATCGATCCGCTCAGTGATGAAGAGGCGCAGGCGCTCGTCCGCTTGCGTTGGCGTGGAGCACAACCGTTGGCAGACGAGGCGGCCCGACGCTTGGCACGTCAAAGCGGAGGCAACCCGTACTTCGCCGATCTGCTCGCCGAGGGCCTGGCAACGCCGAATACGGGCGATTTAGACGCCGTTTTGCGCGCGCGCCAAGACCGGCTTCCGCCTGAGTCACGCATGGCCTTAGAGCTCTTGTGCATCGCTTCGCGGCCTTTACGGCGCGAGCTGTTGGCACGCGCGTCCGCCAGCCCGGATCCCCACGTACTCGCCCCGCTCGTGACAGGGGGCTTCGCACGCGTCGCGCACAGCGCGGCGGGAGATGCGCTCGAACCTTATCACGGGCGGATTCGCGAGGCGGTCGTGCAGTCGTTGTCCGAGGGCGCGCGCCAGGCCCATCACCGCAGCTTGGCCGAGGCGCTCCGTGGCGATCCCGGGACCGAACCGGAAGCGCTGGTCGAGCATTTGGCTGGCTCGGGCGAAGCCAAAGAAGCCGCTAGTTTGGCGCTGGCCGCCGCTCAGACCGCGAGCGAACAACTTGCCTTCGATCGCGCGGCCGCGTTGTTCGGAGTCGCGCTCGAACACGGTCGGTTCGACGCAACGCAAGCCAAAGAAATTCGCGGCAAGCGCGCCCGCGCCCTACAAGACGCCGGGCGGCGCCGAGACGCCGGCAAAGAGCTGTTGAGTGCGGCAACCCTTGCCGCAAACGAGCCCGAGCGCGACGCACTGCGACGCGACGCGGGTAGTCACCTATTGATGAGCGGTGATACGCGTTGGGGGCTCGAGGCGCTGAGCCCGGCGATTGCGGCGGCGGGCTTGAGCCTACCCGAAACACCGGGCGATACGGTGGCGGCAACCCTCGGGGCCCTGCAAGCGCTCGCGCTGCGCGGCATGGGCTGGCAAGACGCGGGGCCGCTCGTGACGGACGCGGAGCTCGAGCGCATCGACCTGTGCTTGCTCCTCGCGCAAGGCTTGGCGCACGTCGACTTGCGCGCGCTGCCGTTCGCGATTCAGGCGTTGCACCTCGCCTTGGATGCCGGAGAAACCGAACAACTGCAGCGCGCCAGTGCGGTGTTCGTGATCTCGACCGTGAGTCACGTGCCCAATCCGCTGACGGGCCCCGCCTTGGACCTTTGCCGACGGCTGACCGGTAAGCTTGCAACGCCGTATGCGCGCGCGCTGCTACTCGACGCCGAAGCAGAGACGTCACTCTCGCACGGGGAGTTTTTGGCTGCAGAAGCCAATTTCGAGCGTTCCGAGCGGATCTTGCTGGAGTCGTGTGTGGGAGCAACACGCGAGCTGGCGGTCGTGCGCGACATGGCGGTCTTCATTCAATACGCGCACAAGGGCGACTTTCGGACTCAGGTCGAGCGTACCCAACGCTGGCTGAGGGAGGCCGAAGAAACCGAAGACCACTTTCACACCAGCATGCTGCGGGTCGCGCACGCGATCGTGTGGATTGCTCACGATCAGCCGGAGCAAGCCCGCTCGGAGCTCGACCGAGCCGAAGCGGAGTGGACGGGCTCGGCGGGGATTTTGGCGGTGGTCGCAACGCTCTACCGCGATATCGTCGATCGCTACACGCACCGCGAACGTCCAGAGCAAGAGCTGAGGGCGACGATCTTGGCCAGCCCCGCCGCCCAAACGCCGTCATTGGCGGGCTATGTCGAGCTGCACGCGATTTGGCGGGCGATTGGTACGATCGCGAAGAACGGCGCGGGCGCCGCCAGGGAGCTTTCGAGCGCCCGCGAGTCGTTGCTCAGATTGCGCACTTTGGGCTTGGAAGTTTGGCTGGGGGTAGCCGACGCGCTCGAGGCGAACCTCGACTACTTGCGCGGTGACCGTGAGACCGCGCTGCAACGGCTGGAGGAATCCGAGCAAACCTTCCGCCGCTTGCACATGTTGTGTTTGGCCGCCTGCGCCCGCAAACGCCGAGGACAGTTCATGCACGCCGAGCTCGGGATGCGCCTGCAGCTCGAAGCCGACACGCAGCTCCAGCAGTTGGGCATCGTGGACGTCGAACGCTGGTCACGAGCTTACTGGTCGGTCTTCGAACCCGGCGCGGCCGAGCTCTTGACCTATGTCAGTGATCCGACGAGTTTGAACTCGTCTTCTTCAGATGGATTCTGAGCGCGCGCTCGGACACCCGCAACCGTTCCGCGGCCCGCGTGCAGTCGCCACCTTCCGCATCGAGCGCGGCCTCAATTTCTGCACCCGGAATATCGGCGAGGGCCCGAATCTCGGGAATGCGCGCGAGCCGGCGGTACAGGTAGCTTTTGGAGATCCCGAGGGCTTTGGCCGCACTTTCGCGCTGGAATTTAGCAGTTTCCATCGCGGACACGAGCTCCGCATCCGTGGGCGGCGCCGCGCGCTCGGCGCGCGACGGCGCGGGCCGCAACGCTGCGGGGCGAGGGGTGCCGCGCGGCACTGGGGGCTCTGCCGGCCGCGGGCGCAACAGGCTTCGTAGGCTATCGCTGACGCGGGCCACGCTGTGCTCGCGATTCTCGACCACGAATCGTAGAGCGACGTTGGACAGCTCGCGGACGTTGCCGGGCCACTGATGGAGCGCCAGCGCGGCCACGAATGCCGCGGGGATCCAAGGCTCGGCGTCTCCTTCAGGCGGCGAGAGCCGGTCCACCGACGGCGCGGCGCCCAACATTTGCCGCAAGAAATGGATGAAGAGCAAGCCGATGTCGTCACGACGACTTCTGAGCGGCGGTACCCAAATTTCGTACGAAAAGCGGCGTAGCAGCGGCTCGCGAAACTCGCGTTTTGCGATCGCGGCTTCGAGATTGGAGTCCGTGGCCGCGATCAAGCGAACATCGACTTTGACGGTCTTGCCGCCGAGCGGCTGAATCACCCCGCTCTCCACCGCGCGCAACAAGGCCGCCTGCACGTCCGACGCGACATCGCCGATCTCGTCGAGAAACAACGTGCCGCCGTGGGCTTGCGAGAAATATCCTTTGTGCTCGTCGACAGCCCCCGAGAACGCACCGCGCCGGTGCCCGAATAGCTCGGAAGCCGCCAAGCTCGCGGGCACGCTCGCCACGTTCACGGCCACGTAGGGCGCGCCGGCACGCGAGCTTCGAGCGTGAAGCGCAGCCGCGACGAGCTCCTTGCCCACCCCCGTCTCCCCACGGAGCAGCACCGGCACGTCGATTTCGGCGATGCGCTGGATTTCTTGGCGCAATACGCGCATGGCACTGGAGTCCCCGACCATGAACGGCGCGCTGGGCGCCGCTTCGATCAGCTCCAAGTAGCCGAGCACGAAGGCGAGGTACTTCCCGAACAGGATCACGACGCCCGACTGCAGCGCGTCGGCGTCGAGCACGCGTTCGCCCTGCAGCAGCTCGCCGTTGATCTCCACTCGTGTGGCCGCGGCATGCGCAATCCTGAGCTGTCCGTGCTGAAGCTCGATCGACAGCGGTGTGCGCGTGATGCGCGGACTGGCCAACGGCCCGCTCGTGCGACCTTCGATGGTACGAAAATCGGGCGCGTTGCGGCTGATCTCGACCGATCCGTCACTGCCTTCATCGAACAGCGGGGCAAACTCGCCGACCCGCTGCGCGTCCGGGTGGGCGATGACCCGCACGGCGATGCAGCGGCGAGTGACCTGCTCCGCTTCGTTGGAAGTCGATCGGGTCGCTAGGGGATCGCGCACGAGGCCTCGACTATAACCGAAGCCAAAGCCAACTCCCTCTCCGACTCCGTTTCTGCCTCTCCCGCCGCCGGTGCCCCTGCTGTCACGCATCCGCAGCGGCCGCCTGCATGACGCTGGAATCTTTGCCCCTGCCCAGGGTCGCGTTCGAAACGCAAGGACCACCGAACAGCGGGCCGAGCTGCAAACTCGGGGGACCGACGTTCACCTGACCGCCGCGAGCCCAGGCGGCAGGTGTCACCCCCAGCCACGAACCGAACATGCGAGTCAGGTGCGGGGCATCCGAGAACCCGAAGTCGCTCGCGGCCGCCTCGACCGAAGCCCCAAGTTCGAGCAAACGCCGCGCCGCCTGCAGACGGAGCAGGGTTTGGTACTGATGCGGCGCAAGCCCGGTCATCGCGCGAAAGCTGCGCGCGAAGTAGTACTTCGAAAGGCCGGCGCGAGACGCGAGTAGGTCGAGGGGAATCGGCTCGACGAAGGACTCGTGAATGAACTCGAGCGCTCGCCGCATGCGTGGGTGATGAAACGTGCTGGTCGCCGGACACGTGGGCGGCATCATCGCGATCTCGAGCAATCGGCGGGTCGCGTCGACATAAGCGCACTCCAGATCGCCGGCACTACCCGTCTGAAAACTCGACTGCAGCCGTAGTAGCGCGCGAGTGATCGCCGGGTCATCGATTTGCGGGCACCGGAAGCGCGGCGCGCCGACCATACCGAGTTCGAGCGCCGTTCGTTCCAAGGCCGCCCGACTCCAGTAGACGACGAACAAATTGGCGGGCTCCGAAACCTGCGTCGTTCGATGCACTTCACCTGGCTCCATCAGCTGGATCGAACCGGCGCCCGCGGCCCGCGCGCAACCTCGGCTATGCCATTTGGCCTGCAGCGTCGGCCCGAGCAGCAGCGCGGCCGTGAACGTGTCGTGGTGCATCGACCAGCGCCGCGTCGATTCAGAAACGGTCCAGAACTCGACACCAGCGAGTCTTTTGGAGCGGTGCACGAAGATGCGCTCGGGGGACCGGTTGGTCGCAAACTCTCTGCAGCTGAAGGCTTCGGCTGTGCTCACTCGCTGTTCCTCCGCGTCCCGGGCTAAGCGCCAAAAAGGCGTCTTCGCCGGGTCGACGAGAGGCAGATTGCAGCGTTCGTGCCGGCGGCAGGGTCGCCGACCGTGCGCGCGATTCGCGTGAATCCCGCGACAATTCGCGATTCCCGCAAAGCGCGCGCGCTCCACCTTGCACTCGAATCCGGATTCGGTCGGTTTCGGATCCGGATTCGTGGGCCAGGGCGCGCGGCTCAGAACAGCGCGATCGCGGCGCCGACGCGCAGGGAGGCCCAACCGAGCTCGGCACGCAATTTCACCGGCCCCACCGCGTAAGCAATGCCGCCCGTCCCCTGGAAGTAGAAGTGCCCCACGCCCGCATCGTAGCCCGCCAGGTCGTCATTCCAGCTGATGAACCGATAGCCGAAGTCGAGTTTGGGATAGACCATCAGTTTGTCCGTCAGCCAGAAGTTCCAGGTCACACCAACGACGGGTGTGTACTCGTTGTAGGACCACTTGAACGAAGTCCCGAGCAGGGATTGGTCATACGACACGTGGTAGTAATCCAGACCGAACTCGATGCCGAATTCATCGTGCTTGCCCGGCGGCAGCTTGAGCACGTGATCGGCAAACACGACCTGGTAGCGGGCCCCCAAACCGTAGCCCGTCCCGTATCCGTATCCGTATCCGATCGAACCAAAAAGAGACAGATTGTTGTTCATGGTCGACTGATTGGTATCGACCGCCGACGGCTCGGTGGGAGCGGGCGCCGCGGCGGCGGCCTCGGGAGCCGGCGTCGCGGGAGCGGGCGTCGCCGCCGGAGCCGCAGGAGCGGCAACCGGCGCGTTGGTTTGAGCATGCGCGCGGCGACTGCCGGCGAGCAGCGAAAGCCCCAGCGCGACAGTCAATGAACTACGACAAAATAAGGCATATTTGTGCATTGCGGGATCCTCGAATTGGTTTTTGGCGTCGGCACAGCGGGCCGCGCTCGGTTACCGATTCGACTATCACGTCGAGACGAGCACTCTCTTGAAGGTACTTGCCGAAATTACTCGCGCGACTCGCGCCGCTGATTCACACGCAGCGCGCCATCGTGAGCCGCCACGATTATCATGCAAGAACGTTCAATGAGCCGCGCCACGCGCACGTGTAAGGTCGCTTGCGATGAACGCACGCGGTGCGCGTTCACTCGACTCGAGGAGATCTCGCATGAGTAGTTCGTCAATCACTCGGTGGCCAAGCACGCGTTCGTTCGCGGTTCCGTGTCTGCTATTGCTCGGCGTTTGTCTCGTCGCCTGCGGCGGCAGCGACGACACGGCGAGCGGCGGCGGAGGAGAGTGCGGATCGCTGGACGTCGGCGGCACCAAGTACGAGCTGCTGTTCGCCTGCGATGTGCCGAACCTATTCGGCACCGGCGCGCACTTGTGCACGGAGTTTTACAGCAACGTTCCGCAGGTCACCGCCAGCTTCAAAGCCCTGTGCAACGCGGAGCAAGGAACGGTGACCGACCACTGCCCGACCGAAAATAGCTTTGGTTCGTGCACGGCTTCATCGACCACGGGCAGCGGTACCCAGGGCGCGATCGAAGCGACCTTCGGCTACCCAGATAGCCGCGGTGGCGGGAGTGCGGCCGCTTTCCAAAGCGACTGCGACGACGGAAGCGTTTACGCCCCCCCCGGGGCGGCCCCTGCGAGCACGGCGAAGGCGGGCTCGGCGGTCACCTCCAGCTGTCCACGCACGGGAGGAGGAGTTGCATTCAGCATGGCCACGTTGGTCAACGGTGAGTACCTCGAATGCACCAACTACGTGGGCACCGTGACCGCCGACCAACTGGCATCGGTGTTGAAGATCGGCGCCACGACCTCGCCTTGCCCCGAAGCGAAAGCGCTCTGCGCGTGCACCAAGCTCAAGGGCGGTACGTTCGGGACCGATGCCACCCTCGTCTACTACCAGACGAGCATGGCCAGCTCGGGCCACGCGTGCGACGGCATCGAAACCATGTGCGACGCCTACACGGAGTCGTACAAAGCGCCGTAGCGAGTGGGCCTCGGCGGCGCTACTTCGGCGAAACCAAATCCGGACGCGACGTATTCCGAGGCGGCGGGTTGCCACTCGGCTCACGCGGATTGAGGCCGCGCTCACGACACTGCCGACTCGGGTTACCGAAGCCCGCAAACGACTCGCAGATATACTCCGTGTCGTCGCCACAGCCGCTCGCGTGGTACACGGCGCCGCCCGCTTCCGTCACGACCACCTGTGACGCCGGACAGCTCCGCTCCTTCGCGTAGCGAGCCGTCAGACTCGACTTGGTGGTCGAGCAGGCCACGCTCCCCCAACACAGCCAGGCAATGACTAGCCGAAGCGTATCGTTCATTCGAAGCACCCTCTTGGGCGAGACTACACGAATGCGTAGGCCTTCGCGCCCAAGGGGCGGCCGAGAAAGAGTGCGAAGGAGAGGACTTGAACCTCCATGGGAGTTACCCCGCTAGCACCTCAATCCAATTGCGGATAACGGAGCAAGCGGCCAGCCCCCAGACTGTTGCAAGACGGCTGCTCGGAGCGGAACCCGAGACGCTGCTCATTAACGAGGCCCAGGCACTCCTCGACGCCGCTGCAAGCCAGCAACAGGTCGAGACCGAGCGGCTCCACGCATTCGCTCGCGCGTGCCTCGAGCTGTCCGAAACCGGCAGACTCGCCCTGGCCGTGCTCGACGGCGGCCTCTTCGCTTCGCGCCGCGCGCTCGAGCTTGCCGCTCACGTGCTTCGTGACGCTGAGCAGCATGCAGCCGGAGCGAGCGTCGCGGATGCGAACGAGAAAACCGTCGCCTAGCGCCGGGCCAACGCTCACCAAAAGCGAAAGCCCCGGCAGTTTGCGCTGACAGGGCTTTCTTCACCGCCTCGCAACATGAGGCTTCGAGGTTCGACCAGTTCTCGTGAGTTTACGAGATCACAGCGGCTGCGTCCATTCGGACGTTCGAGCTTGTGAGCTGAAAGCTCACGGAGCGGGCCTAGGAGCGGCCAACGCTCGCTCGTGGGTTCGAACGTCGGTCTCTGCGGTCGCTGTGGATCCCAGGGCCTTCGGGGGGTCGTCTTGACCTCGCCCGGGAGCAACCAGCACGCCGCGTGCATCGCGACCGGCAAGCTCGCTCAGCGAGGCTGGTCACGGCTGCCCTCGCTCGTCGGCGGTCACATTGCGAGCTTCGGTGGCGCTTGCTGGCAGAAGGACGTACGGCTTAGCGAGGTGCTCAGGCGCCCCGACGGCCGCCGCTATCATCCGGAGTCGATTGCGCGCGCTAGGCGCAAGCTGCGCGACGACCGGATCATCACCAGCGAGCGCGTGTTCGTTGGCGGGAAAATCTCCAGCATCAAGGCAAAGTGGACGAGCTCGCGCGGCACCACGGTGAAGTCGTTTAATTGGCGCGCGATCGAGCAAAAGAACCCGTTCAGCCGGCACGAACAGCGAATCAAGCGGCAAGAGCAAGCGCGCGTTTGTCGCGAGGCTGGCGAGT